>JAABUO010006254.1_pt1 | contig 13752 bp, 15 predicted proteins | sample 5559291 | NCBI WGS metagenome assembly JAABUO01 (sample SAMN10711878, study PRJNA513372) | rock metagenome | isolation source: Antarctica rocks | place: Antarctica: Victoria Land, Finger Mt sud | reverse complement strand
CTGTGAAGCATGACTATCAGCTTCTGAGCTAGTGGCAGACTCTGAGGGCACTTACCTGGACCAAGGACGTACACTGTTGCAGTGCCCTCTCTATCAACGCCGGCTGCAGTCCCGGCAATGTGATGGAGGGTGTTACATCCTGCACAAGCATCTATGACTAAGGCATGCTTGTTGTACTTTGAGCCTCTAAACAACAATCACAGCAAACGATAAGCTGCATGATATATATCACGAAGGAGAGCAGCGCGGCGATGGATGCACTTTGCTGATCAAGCAGCAACGACGAATTGTGACGCAAAACCAGGATTGTCTTGTGTTCGGAAGCAGTCGTCTCACCATTACCTCAGTGAGCTCACTGGATGGCTCCTCAGCATCACTGCAGTTGACCAACTCGCCAAAGCCAAAGGGATACCTAGGTGGCTCAGGAGAAACGTGCAAAGCCTGCAGAAGTGAAAGCCGTTACTCCGAACAGACCTTGCGACACAGAATGACCCTGAGCGCTTGCAAGGCTGACGCTGTCCCTTACCAGCTGTTGGCTTGCTGGCCTCAACAAGGAGGCGCACAACTGCAGGCACAGCTCCTGGAAATCCATCGGCTGCTCTAATTCTGACATGATTTCTGTGATGTATATCTGCTGTTCGGAGACGCTGTACTGCTCCTTCTTCTGTCTCAGGCAAACCCTGACTGCAGAGGAGCACCGTGCAGACGGACAGCAGATCAACCCGGCTGCGAGAACAAGGTGACAATGCAGATATGCTCGCGAATGAAAGATGACAATAGCTGCTCAGTGGTGCTTGCGTGCGCGCTGTGTAACTTTGCAAGACTTTGACCAATTTTGGACTCCCAAAACGGAATAATGGCTATGTTCAGATTCCACGCACGCAGCACGGGCTTACGCTACACGCTATGAACGCTATGAAACACACACAACACTGCTTCTATTAGGCTACATTGGTGGCGTGAAGATCATGAGCATGCATGCGCATGCAGCAACGGTCACCATGACTGCTAACTGATGCATCAAATCTTGACCATGCCAAGCTTGTCGGCAAGCCTTGCATTCCACCTGGTGTATAGGTGTAGCCACCACGCCAACAAAGCGCTTCTGCTGAATGTGATCTAAATGACCTGAGGACCAAACAAGGCGTTTTCAAGCAAAGTTGTGATCTTATGGCATGAATCTGTTCACACATGGCAGCCCACATCAGCCAGTGAGCTGGCAGCACAGGTTTTGCTGGCCACGCGACTGTGGGCCAGCCCAGATCATGGTTAAAAAGTACTTGGTACACGCTGTGCACGGAGGCTGCGAACATGCCTGCTAACTATTTATGCAACCATTATAAGGAGGCCACAGTCGTCAGGCTGACAAATTGCTTGACAAGCTTATCACTTGCGCACCGGACCTCAGTGTTGCAAAGACATCATTGCATACACATCTTGTACTTGACAACGAAAAACAAAAACTGATGCATTGCAAGCGTCTCCCTCTTGGGTGGGTCAGTGATGGCAGGACCACTGACAGATGTGTGTCTCATGATTACGAGGGCAGGCCAAGCAGAAGAGGCGCTGCCAGGTGACTGCTGTTGCTGTGAGCATGGGCCTGCACATGTGGTAACCTAGAAGCTCCATTTGCTGCTACTGCTACTGTTGCAGAATGTGCTTGCAGCATGGATGCTGACTGACTTGTTGCATTGTACAGACACTGCAAGAGCTGTGTGCACTCAGCCAGCTCTTCTTCTGTGGCCCCCCTGTCCTCGCCAGTCAGGCCTTGCAGCTTCGCCTGCAGACTTTGCAGCTGATGCTGCAGCTGCTTGTCCTGCAAGGTGCACACACCAATATCAGCGCAACATCCTTGTCATGATGGCTGCAGAGCATCTATGGCAAGTAAAACTCTGCCAAACGTCGGAGCAGTCTGCAGAGCTCAGGAACCTTGGGCTGGCCAGATGGGAAGCTGCTTGGTGCAGAGCCCCCAGTTGGCATGCCACCACTGCATCTGGGGGAAGCAAACGGACCACATGCCGCAGCAGATGCAGCGCTTTCCTACACGCACCCATCAGGTTCTCAACGGCGTTGAACTTGTGAGGCTTATACAATAGATGCAATGCTTTCCTACATCAGCCCCATCACCCTTTGATGGCTTTGAACAAGGTCACTCAGAAGTCATGCACATAAGTGCAGATGCAGATGAACGTGAATGGTGTCAAGCAAGGACTAGACTTACAGCGCAGCAGTGCACATGCTACTTCCTGCATTGAAAAGCCAGTCTCGTAAGCATTTACACTTCACAGCACACAAGCCACATATGACAAGCAGCTGCTAGCTTGAAGCTGCCTCTCGCATATTGACTGCTATGCTTGTGCTGAGTGAAAAGAAAAGGTGCCATCGCCATCTGTGTGCATACCTTTACAGAGCACAATGAGGGGTCTGTGGGGCACAAACCATTCAAGTCTTGTTTGCTCATGATCGTGAGCTCAATATCTGGGACAATTCCAGCAGTGCCTGTAAACTTTGATGTCCTTGTCATGTCTGCAAGTCTGCAGCGTCTGAAAGTGTGATTATTCACTTTGCACAAATGTGGCAAACATTACGTTACATGCATGCCTTTTGCACGGAAAATGCACAACTTTCAGCTCTTGGTCACCATGCTAACTTTCTTTTTACAGGTTTCTAACAGTTACGTTGTGATCAGGGACAGCAAGAGACGTCGATTGGCACTTTCGCAGAGTTATTGAGGGTTGTTAAGAGTACCCTTAACAACCTTAATAACTTAATAAATCACCCCACACCTGGTTAGGGTCTACCCCACTGGGGAAATTGGCCCCGCAGCTGAGTCTGAGTAATGGGAGCATTGAGTTAGGCCTCAGAGACTCAATCCGCTGTGTCAGAAGCGAGCTGGCAGGTGCATTAGTACAATACTTGCGCAGAGCTAAGGGCATCAGGGCACCTATCGATACTGCCTGTGATTACCTCCTTCAATAACAGCACACAGCTCCCCTTCCGCCTGAAGACCAGTTTGAGCTATGTCTCGCAGATCTGACAACGATGACTACTTTGGCCTTCCCCATCCTTGGGGCAAGGTAAGCGTGTGCTTTAGACCGCACGCATAAGTTTTGCAATCGTAGCCTGCGCTTGTACTGTTGACTGCTTTGGCTGGAGTAGTGCTCAAGCCAGTGCTGAGTCAGCATGGCGCCCAAAACATGCATGCACCCACCGTCACGGCTTGTATATCGCATGTTCAGCGCAGGTCATTGTAGGGGCAGCTGTGGTTGGTGCTGTGTATGCTGGTGTGGCATATTTCCAGAAGGACAAGGACGTTGCTGACAGCATTGACCGGTTCGGCAGCAACGTGAAGAGCGATGCTAAAGGTGTGACGCTATCTGCTGCTGCGGCTTCAGCTAAATTGCTGGAGCAAGTCAGCTTTGAACTAAGAGTTTGTGTTAGCACCTGGCAAAATGACCAGTTTCGCAAAGAGATTGGCATACTGAAGCCGTGGGCATTTTGCAGGCTTCAACAGGGAGATGCAGGGTCATGGCCGTGACTTCAGAGCCAGGGCAGATGACAAGGCACGCGACCTCGGCTTCAGGTGACTGGGCTGCCTTACAGGTGAGCTGTGAAGCGCTGCATCTCGCAGATGATTTGCATACAGATGATTATCATGTATACAACGTTCATACGTATTGTTGGTACTTTATTTGCATGACCATGCTTTTGTTACAAAGACGCTTGGCATCATTATCACAGCTGCTGCTGATTGTCTTTGTGCAATGCAGGTGGCTTGAGTTTTTGCTAGCAGTAGCACCAATTGTGTACAAACAAATGACGTCAACCTGTCTTGCAAGGACACTAGACATGTCGTACTATGTAATCATATCCTGCTGTTCTTTAGATCAATACAGTATTGCATTGCATAGTGTGCAGCCGCAGGCATGCTTGACAATACAAAGGTTGTCTGCTTCTTCGAGCTTTGATGTGGTTGTACAACACTTGTTCTGGACAGCAATTGAACATCGTGAAAAGCTTGGGCTCGTGGCCTGAGCATTGCGCATGTCAATTGCAGCAGAGAGCAGAAATCTGCCTTATACTCACAGCAAGATTGGCAGCACATCGTTTGCCGTGATAGCCCTTGTGCCCAATTTCAATGTAGGCCAATACAGAATAGCCATCAAACCAAAACAGAGCATCAACCTACAGCGGCCTATTTGAGATTTGTCTACCTATTCAGGTCACCTCCCAAACATGCTGCAAGTCTTGCTTCTTCAGCATGCCTGTACAGCAGCAGACACTGCCTGAGAAACTCCAGCAAGTACGCCAGAGCAGGGCGATTATTTCCATTGCAAAACGCTGCAAGTCAAATCCAGTCACAGATGGTGCTGAGCAGGCTTTGAAGGATTACAAGCACTGCACAAATCTTGTCCTTGACAACCCTTCATAGAGCGTTCCAAAGTCATGATTTGAGATGACTGTAAGTGTGCACAGCTTGACAAAGGCAGCAATGCTTGAAAGCGTTGTAGCGTTCATGCATCACATGAGACACACATTGATGCATGTCAAGCTAAAAGCATCTGATAGCCCACAAGTACAAGTATACAACAAACATGTTGTCCCATCCACACGTGCTAAGCAGTGGAAGCATCTCACCAGCCTTTTAGCTTTTGAAGCTTTTCCTGCTCTTCTAGAGTCAGCTTGATGCCCTCTGCTGCTTTCTGAGCTGTGGCATCCGCCTGTCTTATCTTCTTGCGCAGATTCCTCAGCTGCTTCTCAGTATCTTGTGACACAGTGGGAGCAGCAGCTCCCGCGTTTTGCAACACATCTGTTGCAGTTGTCACGGCGCTGCTTGCAGCAGCATGGGTAGAGGCACTGTCAGAGTTGGATGATCCATTGGCTTTGCTGGAAGCAACTCCTGTTTCAGCTGATTGCTGCTTGTCCCCACCTAGACCAGGCGGTCGATCGCTAGTATCAGCAGCATCTGAAACACTGCAGACCAAGTCCAGCATGAGCCTGTGCTGTTGTGGCAAACAGGCTTGCTTAGGATTGTTAGTTTGGAGGCAGTGATGGCAGATGCTACACTCTACATACCTGAGGATGTTGAGAGACTGTGTAGCAGCATCTACACTATCTTGCTCAGACGGTTTCTTGTCTTTTCGCTTGGCATTTTTCTTTGCTGCCTTGGTCATAGGTTTCTTTGACGCTTCTGCAGGTCAGGTAGGGACTCAGCGGTGCAGGACGTTAGACATCCCTGCATCTGGCATGTGAGGCTTGTTCAGCCAATGCTTACCGGCTTCGTCACATCCAGGGCACTTCGGCATATTCTGCTTGAACTGCATGTACAGGAGGTCGTCAAGACCATGGCCATGTTTGCTAAGACAGCAAAGACTAGCAAACACGCCATTATGTACCAGAGCCCCCTTTGACTGATACACAGGCTGCTCGTCCTGCGGTACATAGCCTGCGCGCACTCGCCTTTCTTTCCTGTACGTGCCATCCGGTCGCTTGGATGCTGCAATGATTCTCTCTCCATCCTGAGTGTCTTGACTTGACATGGCTCAGCTTTACTTGCAAGCCTTGTCTTCAATTCTCCGAGCTGGCCCTGTACGCATAAAGACTACTTCGTCGACACAAAACTTTCATCACGGCTCCGAAACCACATGTTCGACTCTAAACCAATCATGGTCCGTCAAGCATATAGTGCGCTTTGCTAAGCGTCAATCAGTTGAAAAGCACACATAATCTCATAAGTGTTGCTGATGAGTTCAGGCTAAATCGTGCCCAATGTGCATTTGCTTATGCCATGCCTTTGCGTTGGACTCACATCTCAGCCATCGCAATGCTGAACCACGAAGTACCTCCTGATTGTAATTGCCTTGCCAGGCTATACTGCTTGAATAGTCCTGCAAACTTCTGATGCATGAAGGCAGCTGCACTCAGGTGGCTATTGTCAGCAGCGCTCTGCATAGCTGGCAACATGTCGTCAAAGCTGGAGTCATCAGCTGCATCTCTGGAGCCCAAATGTACAGTCATTAGATGCTGCAGCAGGTCCTCACACTCCTCTGAGCACCAACCATGCAGTGCCAGATCAAACCTGCATTTACGCTCACACGTTCGTGCACAACCTGAACACGTCACAGGCGTTGGTGCTTTCAATCACACAGATCCTGTGCGAGACACACAGGCTACCGGAGGGAACAATCAGCTACCTTAGTGCCATTCATTGTGACCAGCACCACCTCAGAAGCACAACAGTGCAAGTGCAAAGCAACCAGCGAGCTGTCTTTTATTGCAGCTCCTTCCTGCATGGTCAGCTTGCCTGTCTGAGCAGAGAAGGACACCATTGGGTGTGCAGTGCTGACCTTTTTATGACAGCCATGGGATGCTTGCCTCTGCTGCCAACAGTGTCATCTTCTCGCCAAGCTGGATCAAACATCTGGATGTGGGGCCTATAGTACCCATACCCTGCACCAACATCAGCGTGAGCTTGAAGCTGCAGTGAATTCTCCATTCACAGTTCTATTCAGCGTCAGGTCAACCCTCCTGTGCTGTTGCAGTCGTTCACTCATTCGTGTATGTACACAAATGCTTTGGAAGCAGCACCACCATGTGGACCAAAGACAACACTGCAAGGCAAGCTTTCCTTATTGCAACAGTGCAAGCTGCAAAGCAATGCACTCACAATGCAGACCCAAAATGACAACAGCGAGCAGCAACAAACACGGCAGGCAATGACAGCAAGGCAGATGGGAGGCGCCTTCTGCAACCCAAAGTCATGACCATGCTTCCAGGCTCATTGTATGCAGTGAGGGCAATGCACGACAAGGCTGGAGGGACAAGACAGTATGTAACATGACCCATGTGGCCTACCTGGGTCAGTAGGCATGATGTCCATGACCATGTGCAAGACCTGACTGAACACACCATCTGCAGGCACAGCATAGACTTTGAGCCATGTTTGAGCGCTGTACATCCCTATGCAAGGTTACACACTGCAGACAAAGCATGCCACCAGTTTTGTTTACACCTTTTCAGATATAAAATGAGTCAATTTAAGCCTAAATGAGGTTAAAACAGCAGTCTAAGTGTGCATCTGGCATGCAGGAAGGGCTTGCATGCAGCACCGTGTAAGGTGCAGTGTAAGGTGCAGTGTAAGGTGCAGTGTAAGGTGCAGTGTAAGGTGCAGTGTAAGGTGTGTAAGTTTGTACATACAACAAAAGCAAGGCTGTGCAGCAGACCAATTTCATGACATCTTGCCAAGACTGTCAATGACGGCCGCAGCAAAAGGTTTCCATGGTGTAGGGCTGTGCTCAGACAGCATCAAAGATGCGCACAGCTGCATTTCCTGCCAAGAAAACTTGCGCTGCATCTGCCACAAGATGGCCCAAGTTCCACAACACCTGCACAGAGAATCATGATCAAGACAATTTGCATGCAATCTCACCTCCAGACATGACAGTCTTGGAGGGGTCACCCTGCATGGCTCCGTCAACAAAAAGCTTCACAGTGTCAAAGCTGGCAAGCTTCATCAAGCCAGAGCTCAGAATGGCGCCAGCACCTGCAGCACACATGTGTCACCGTTGCTGCCTGTCATGCCAAGAGTATGCTGTGGCAGATGCAGAAATGTCATTACTGTTGGGGAAATGTGCGCATCATGGTGGAAACAGCTAGGCTCAGAGATGCGTGGGGACCTGTTGCAGGGAAGATCTTGAGATCTGCATTGCCTGCGACGTCAGACCAGCAGGCACATTACAGGTACATGACCTTAAGGCTTGAACAGCTATTCCACAGCAGCATGAGAAGCAGGCATCTCAACTGAGCTTTTGGGTCAAAATGCGCACCCGGTCCAGGGCACTGTTCGACATTGCATCACAGTATAGAATTTTCTTTACCGAATAAACAAGTAGACACAGCATCCCCGCTTGTGTAGGCTAAGGGTAACAGGGGGCTCACCTCCATGACCAAAGTACCAGTTGTGCTGCTTGACATTGCATACATCTGCTCCCCCAAACACCCCCAAGTTGTCATGGGCGCACAAGAACTGCCTTGTGCAGGGGCAGCCCTGCAGACCAGAACAGATGTCTCGCAAATGGTCATGTGCACATGCTTCTATGACTTGAGAGCAACATTGCAATCCACGTAACACATCACGCAACCAGACCAGTTTGACAACTGGTGAGATGAAAACAGATCCGGATGTTGGTCAAGTGTCTGCCAGCCATGCAGTCTTGTACAATCCTTGCATTGAGCGCAACAATGCACAAGTCATCCTCTTCATGTCACCTGTGGAGCATCAAACTCATTGCTCGAAGAGGAGCCTTGCAAGGGATCCTGGTAGTTGCAGGGCAGGCAGCGAGGGGCACTCCTAGCTGGATGCATCCTGTTGTCATCCACCTCTGCAAACAGGTTCACATTGACCGTCACTGCAAAACAAGTGGATTGGCATGGGACTCCGCCATAGCACTACACTGTCTCTGCCAGACCAGTGCATTGCAAACCATCACACCTTTACATGATCCACGCTTCAACCAGTATGCTGGCCAGCAGCAAAGGGTGTATATTCCCAACAATTGAACGTTCAGGAACTGCAGCGCAAACTCCAGTGTTTCCCCTTTTGATAAGAGAAATAACGGCAGTCTTAGTATGCATCTGACTGCCAAACATGTCATGTGTTCACAAGAAGCTCACTTTGGTCAGTATGGGCTGCAGGATGACAGACAGCATGTTTGTATAAAAGCATAGTCAGACAGAAGTGGCAAGGAGCAGTCAGTAGCAGGCACATTTCTGTGTGGCCGCTGAGGAGTCAGATGCACAGACAGACATCAGTCAAGGTTTTGGATGCATCAGTCAGTGGCAGACATACCTTCTGTGAGGCTTCTCAGAAACCAGATGTGGTCGGTGATGAAGTATGGCAAAGTGTGGTCAAGTGACTCCAGCATGCGCAGCACATTATCCAGGTAAAAGACAGTGTCATCATCCCCATACAGCATCCATTTATAGCTGTCAGCCCCTACACTCTGATTGGCCAAGAAGGGGGCCATAGCAGCCCTGCACAAGAGCAATCACCTTTGAGCACGGCAGCTGAGGTGTTGAAGTCCAAGGTGAGATGCAGACGATATGGGTTGTCCAGGTCCAAGACAAATGTTGGGTTATTGGGGGGGGGGGGGGGGAGATGGGGTTAATGTGGCAGCCTTTTGGAGCCGTCTGCTCCTGGGATGTGACTGGTCAGGAGAGGTGTCATTCCAGCTTTGCTCATACACATTATCACCTTGCCTCCTTGCCTGCACCCAGTCGCCCACTGAATTGCCTATCAATGTTCTGCAGAGCATTTCAGTCACCTGTTGATTTAGGATCTATTTAGGACCATCTGCAGTACTCAAAAGAGAATGACAGGAGATACAAAGCGCCCAAATGCTGAACATGTCTCTTTTACAGGAAGAAAAGGAGGAGAGGAGAGTCGTCACAGAGCAATCACTTGCAGCTTTCTGCTGCCACTTGTGATTGGCCAGAAGAACAGCTCTTGCAGCCCAGCATGTAAGCAGGCGCTTGTGAGAGCAGCAGGGCAAAATAGCAACAAATATAGCAACTACTTCCCCAGGTATGTAACAGTGTCCTTCGCACCACCATGCATCCCTTGCCTCTTCCCTGGCTGCAATTGGCTAGAGCATGGGGTCATTGCAGCCTTGCACCCACGTTATGTATTTTGTGGCAATCAATGGCACCAAGCAACATCACAGGTGGTTCAGTGAGGCTGTGCACAGATACATATTAGTCTCTTTCATGTGCAGCTGCTGATGTAAGCCTCTGTCAGAGCGGCAACAGGTGCTATGGTAACATTAATCTAGAAACATTGGGGCTGTCCCTGACACGCAGTTTGCATCAGTGGCTTCGGAGTATGCGCAGTGGATGCGCCAGACATCAATATGGAGTATGTACTGACATGCACTGCTGGTTATGGTCCTTGCTGAAAGCTACCTGGCATCCCCAGGCTTGTGCCAGGCTGGAGGGCCTTCCTCTAGGTCTGCATAGCTACCAAACTCCTCTCTTGCTGCTGCCATGCCAGCCTAGGAACCAAGAGAGAGTCATGATGATGATGATCATGCTTTTGGCAGCCAACAAGTCTGATCACAGAGGCCCTAAGGGCTCTGATGCTACATGCATGAGCATTTGCAGCTGGAGAACAGAAAAAGACTGTTTTGGGTAACACATTGCACCCACCTGTTACGTTGGGCTTGCAGACAGACAAAAGGACATGTACTGACATGTGCTGACAGACTTGCGGTAGACTTGTCTGCATGTCTATACGACATGTCCTGTGTATCTGCCCATGCATAGGTGTTTTGGCACATTGCTTGAGTTGGAGGCAGCCATGCAGATGGCATGTCAAAACACTCATGGTGGCATGACACCAAACTGATGTTGCTGACCTTGAACTTGGATGGTGCAGCGTCAATGGCTGTACTTGATTCAACCACAACAAAAGCCCCTGTCCCTTCCCTCCATAAGCGGCTAGCTTCTACAAGAGGCAGCCTGCACGCATGCATGTATCGAAGCTGTACAATACAGTCTGCACAGAGACAGTATGCAATCAATTGTGGCCGACTAGTATGCTTGCTCTTGTCTAGGCGTAAGCTGGCTCTGCATGGTCATGACAGATGATCTAACAGGTATGGCAAATGCATGCCGGCAGCAGCACAAGACCATATGCGTCATGGGGTGAGACTGCACCAGAAGCTTGCATTGCAAATATAGAGGCATGCTTGATACAGGCTGCTGACCTTCCAAGGCTGCTAGGGATTGCAATGAGGAGGTCATCTCTGGCCAGTGACCCAGATAGAGTGGCATTGTTGTGAATGAGAGTCTGTGTGGATGTGCTCAAGGCCTCTGCAACTTTGTTGAAAGCATCTGCTGAGGCACTGACAACTGCTCCCCCTGCTGGCGCTTGAAGCTTCGGGTTGAAGGACGAGGTCCATAGCAGAGTCAGCAACACACCAGCAACGAAACAACACCCAGGCACCGTCAGTCTGTGAGGGGATGATTTTGTGTTTTTTGTCATTAGAAAATAGGGTTACGCCGATAGAACAAGCAACGACGTGCTAGGCGCAAGCTGGTGCGAAACCCAAAAACGGACTGTGCAGGCTTTTGACACTGTGGTCTCAGCGCTGGCTAGTTCTGACGACATGTCGCAGGCTGTGATAACAGCGACTGGGAGGGCGATGCCTGTGACAAAGAATGGTAGCAGTCTCCAAGGCTTCGATGCTTTGCGCGCTGGCAATTAAGCTATGGGACGCAACGACAACGGTCCGGCTTACGGCCGTTGAATCCCGGAAGTTCGGGGTGACTCCGCTCTTGACTGATATCAAAACGAGCGCACAATTACCATGATTTGTGTCGGTGCAGCTTGTATAAAGTCTGTCGAGCTCGCTCGATCGCTCGAACCTGGGGAGATTCAGGAGCACGACGCCGGGCGACGATTTTCGTTGGCAGCTACGCCGGTGACGTGAAATTGAACAGCATCTGACTTTGGCACGATCGCCACATTGTGTTTCGATCGCGTATTTTCCACAATCGGCAGGCAGCTGTCGATTGTGGAGAGCACTGCATGGAAGAAGAATTCTTCAGGTCAGGTATGACTCATTAGTCTTGCTGAAGCCTTGCAGTTAAGGGTCAGCCACTGGGATAGACGTCTATTGCGGTGATGTTTGCCCGCATGAGATGCATTATAACCTTGTCAACTCCTCCGCGCCTTCCTGAACCACAGCTGGGCCCACAGCTGAGAAGTTGGTGATACACATCAGTGTACCGCAGGACTGAAACGCAGCGTTCGTCAGCAATCATGATAGACGTCCCCAGCCTCCGTTGCCTTCCTGAGGAGATCTTGATCAGAATCTTTGCCGCAGGACCTTTGACGCAGCATGAACTGTGAGTCTTCAGTGTGATGACCGCCGCACAAAGATTTTAGATCACCTACGTGTCCGCTTAGGTAGACTGGCGTGCAGGAGCACCAGGTGTAGCTTGGTGTGCCGAAACTGGGCGAAGATGTTACGGCAACCGTCTGCGGTTTGGTCCAGACTTAGCATACAGCTTCCTGTGAGGAATGCAGTTTGCTCCTGGGTCAAACAGCGAGCACCAGCAGTGGCAAGCATTGACATGTTTGGACTCCATCCCCTGCGGGACAAACCTGCTTGGTCGCAAGAGGCAGAGGGTATTTCAAGCATGTCACAGATGGAAAGCCTGTTAGACATCTTGGCAAGCTCTGGGGCAAGGTTGACGAGTCTGAGGCTAGCAGCAGACAACATCCAACCAGTCAATGCTGCAAGCCAAGTCAGCCTAGAGAGTGTCTGGCCTGATATCTTGAGCTTCACTGGGCTGCAATCTTTGGCCCTGCTGGAAAACGAAAACTCTAATTACATTGCTTGTGACCTTGCTGACTTGACTGTTCTGACAGGGCTTACAAGCTTGTGGTTGCAACAAGGTCGAAGTTCACCACATGGCGGTGATCCTACTACAGGGATACCGCTTCCAATTGACTTTGGTGATTTCGAGTATCTGTTGGATGAACTAAATCTTCAGTGTCTCACGTTGGCAAACATCCGTTTCAACACAGACCTTGACACCTTCTGGGAAGGCGCAAGTCTACATAAGCTGAAGCACCTTAGGCTGGACTACATTACTTTTGATGGGTTTGACCATTTCAAGGAATGGTCTGCACCTGTAGCAATGCCTTTAGCGCTTTCAAGGCTCGTAGACCTCAGGTAAGTGTCTCACAGTACAAAGCTTGAGCTATGCAAGCACATTTCTGACACTCGAGAGATGTGTATAAAAGGGCATGGCGCTGCCTTAGGAACTCAGGCTTTGTGAAAGCAGGATTGATAGCTGTGGCATACCTTTGTCACCCCTTGCAAGCAAGAGCATGCAAGTGACCCATCAACGCTATGCAAGCTGCATTTGCTGACATTTGCTGACAGAAGTAACCCATCATGGGTCTATATGTTTTGGTTGCAGGAGTCTGACCCTGCGCTGTTGTGGGTTTCAATCCCTTTCAGAGGAAATGTTGAACCTCAGAAACCTTGAGCATCTCGACATAATGGACCCGTATCAGGACTTGCGAGTCCTGCAGCAGATGTTATCACTGACCTGGTTGAGGGTCTTTGTATATGGGCATTATGACCCTTTTGAGTGCCTGGCTTTTACCTTTCCCCCAAGCTTGCATTTCTTGGAGTTGAGGTGCAATCAGAAGCGCTATGCCAAGGGTGGCAGTGTGTACTTGCGAAGACCAGATCAAGTGCGTCCCCTGTGACGCAATCAACTTGTTCAGCTCTTGAAGCTCTTTGAAGACTGATCTAGTGATAATTTATGTTTCTCCTGCTGTACTGCACGCCTGATGGTTGCAACGAGTGCTCTGGACTGCACAATCTGTTTCTGAGTTATCTTCATATGCAGGGCACTTGTTCATTGTCATTGCTTTGTGGATGTTCATGGTGAGAATGACAGCCAGTGTTGATATGCAGGACTTGCTGAAAGCCTGCTTTCAGGCTGAAATACCGTTGCGCACCGTCAACATAAAGAGTCACAATTGCTTTGCGTGGGTTGGTCTACCAGAATGGGTTTTTACAACTGAGGCATTTGCAAGAAGTGATTTTGCAAGAAGCCGGCTTGAAGTGGCTTCCTGAGGGACCATGGTTACAACAGCTGAAACTCTTGGATCTGTCATATAACTCCTTTAGCAGAATCCCACCTGTCTTGACAAGCTGCAAAGGAACACTG
>JAABUO010006253.1_pt1 | contig 13752 bp, 15 predicted proteins | sample 5559291 | NCBI WGS metagenome assembly JAABUO01 (sample SAMN10711878, study PRJNA513372) | rock metagenome | isolation source: Antarctica rocks | place: Antarctica: Victoria Land, Finger Mt sud | reverse complement strand
GCACCAGCACGCGCACGGACCGCGGCGTCGCCGCCCACTCCTCCGCCGTGATCCCCTCCGGCGCTGACTCATTCATCCCCAGCCTCACTGCAAGATCCTGACCGGACCCCACGTGTGCGATTACGGCTATAGTAGGGGCAGAAAGGAGACTCGCCCATGAGTGTTCGCCTACCGTACGCCATCGTCCTCGACGCGATCGGCTATTACCTCGAGCACGACGCCGCTCAGCGCGGTCCGGCCGCCCAGGACGTGTTCGTGACCGAGCTTGCCGACGGATACCTCGTCGGGTTCCTCGACGGCGACGCGCAGCGTGTGGTCCCGCTAGAGGCGCCCGAACTCGAACGTCTACAGACCGAGGCCGCGCGTGCCAAGGGCGGCGGTCTCTTCCGTAAGCGCGAGGACGGCGGGACCGCGCGCGCGCGGCTGCGCGCGGCCGGGAGCTATCTCGACGGACGGCAAGCCGCGGCGATCCTGGTACAGGAGCGTCAGGACGGGTACTCGGTCGAGTTCACCGGCATGCCGAACAGGCAGGGCGACGCTCTCGAGATCGTCCGACTACACGAGATACTGGTGCCCTAATGAACCGACCACCAGAGTTGCGGCGCGTCCAACACGTCAGCCTCGTGCGGCCACGCGGGAGCGACGACGCGGCGCGCCGTTTCTATGGCGCGGTGCTCGGCCTCGACGAGATCCCCGTGCCCGCGTCCCTCGCGGCCTACGACCTCATCTGGTACCGCCTCGGCGACGACGAGTTGCACCTCGTGGGCCGCGAGACCCAACCGGGCGACGCGGGGCAGCACCTCTGCGTCGAGGTCGATGATGTCGCGGCGCTGCGCGACTATCTGACTGCGGCGGGCGTCCCGATCACCGACGACCCTGAGATCCCGAACCGACCGCGCTTCTTTTGCCGCGACCCCTTCGGGAACGCGATCGAGTTCACGTCGATCCTCGGCCCCTATACGGGGTAGTGTTAATGTTTACACGGAGACGAGAACAGGACCGGAGAGCCAAAATCTCCCCCTGAAACCGTGGCTCGCGTTGACCTCCGGGCTAGCCCGACGGCTACTCGTCGGTGAGGACAGCCGCTGCGATCCTGCGGACGCGTTCGGGGTCGGCGATGGCGTCGATCGCGACGATCTTGCCCTCGGCGACGGTGAAACCCATGACGGCAAAGGGCCGTCCACCCACCGTGACGACCACTCCGGCTGCTCCGTTCACCAGCACGGGGCGCAGGTGGGCAGCCGGGAGCGCGCCCATGCGTGCCTGCCTGGCAACGGCCGCCGCGCCATGACTCACCTTGGAGGCTGTGGGGCGCCTGGCGCCAAAGTCAGCTCGTAGCACGACATCGGGATCGAGCAGGGCCACGAGGGCGTCGAAATCGCCCCCACGCGCCGCCACGAAGAAGGCGTCGACCACGGCGCGTTGACGAGATAGATCGGGGTCCGGAGCCGGTATGTCGGCGCCCTTCACCCGTCGTCGTGCCCTGCTGGCGAGCTGCCTCGCCGCCGCGGGGGTTCGACCAACCATGGGGGCGATCTCCTCGAAAGGCAACGCGAACATGTCATGGAGGACGAACGCCAACCTCTTGCCGGGGGCTAGGGTATCGAGCACGACGAGGAGAGCAAGGCCAACCGCGTCGGCCAGCAACGCCTCCTCCTCCGGTTGGAGCTCTCCGTCTGGGCTGATGATGGGGTCGGGGAGGTGCAGCCCGAAGGATTCCTCGCGGCGAACGTTGCGCGCACGCAGCATGTTCAGGCACACGCGGGCGACGATCGTCGTCAACCATCCGCCGAGGTTCTCGACCGCGCCCGCCCCTGAGCGGCTGAGCCGCAGCCAGGTGTCCTGCACGGCGTCGTCGGCTTCGGTGAGCGAGCCCAACATCCGGTAGGCCACCGCCCGCAGATGGGCCCGGTGTTCCTCGAAGCGCTCCGCCAGCCACGCGCTCTCGTCCATCTGTCACATCCCTCCGTTGTGAAGTGTCACTATAAGTGTAACCCGCGGCACACGATCGATTATGACAAGGAGACACGATGAACACTCGGATGGACAACCCCACGATGAACGAGCCACGCGCCATAGAGGCGCGTCAGGCGCACGGGAAGGCCGGCAAGGCGCCCATCCTGGTCACGGGCGGCACGGGCACGCTCGGGCGCCTCGTCGTCCCGCGGCTGCGGGACGCCGGCTGCACGGTACGGGTGCTCAGCAGGCGCAGCCGCGCGGACGGGGAGGGGATCGCGTTCGTGACCGGTGACCTGGCCACGGGCGAGGGGATCGACGCCGCGGTGGAGGGGGCCGCGATCATCGTGCACCTCGCGGGCGCCCCCAAGGGCGACGCCGAGGCGACGCGGAACCTGGTGAAGGCCGCGTCGCGCACCGGGGTGCGGCGCCTGGTGTACATCTCCGTCATCGGGGCAGACCGGGTCCCGCTGGGCTACTTCGAGTCCAAGCTGGGCGCCGAGCGGGTCGTGGCCGACTCCGGCCTGCCCTGGACGACGCTGCGCGCCGCCCAGTTTCATGACCTGGTCCTGACCGTGGTGCAGAAGATGGCAAAGCTGCCGGTGATACCAATCCCGGGCGGACTCCGGTTCCAGCCGGCCGACGCGGGCGACGTGGCGGCCCGACTCGTGGAACTGACGCTCGACAAGCCGACCGGCATGGCGCCCGACCTGGCCGGGCCGCAGGTGTACGGGATGGGCGATCTGGCCCGCAGCTACCTGCGGGCGGCCGGCAAGCACCGGATGATGATGCCCGTCCGGATGCCGGGAAAGGCTGGCCGCGCATACCGGGCCGGCGAGAACCTGTCTCTCCACGGGACCGACATCGGTAAGCGGACCTGGGAGGAGTTCCTGTACAGTAAAACGGCGCCCGCGATGACCGCCAACTAGCAATCACGGTCTTGTCTATATAACGCGACAAGCGGAACCTGGTGGGATGCGGCGACGACGCGGACGCGTGGCGCATAGAAACGGGGCAATCTTTACACAGATTGCGGCTGGTGACAGCTTCCGTAGCACCAGGCCTATACGTAAGGGCCTTACGACACCAGCCTTTTCTCGCCCGCGTGATCGGGCAGCGGGGTCGGCTCGACGTCGACGGGTTCGATCGCGCGGTCGAGGCGATCGAAGAGCTGTTCGAGCCAGCGGGGGGCCCACCAGTTCCAGTGTCCCAGCACACGCATCGTGGCGGGCACGAGCAGCGAGCGGATCAGCGTGGCGTCGATGACGATCGCCAGCGCCAGGCCCAGGCCGACTGCTTTGACGAGGACGAGGTTGGTGAACGCAAACGAGCCGGCCACGACGACGAGGATAAGCGCGGCGCTCGTGATGATACGACCCGTCCGCGCCAGTCCCTGCGCCACGGCGTGAGCGTTGTCGCCGCTTGCCAGGTACTCCTCGCGAATACGCGTGAGCAGGAAGACTTCATAGTCCATCGACAGCCCGAACAGGGTGCAGAACATGACGATCGGGGTAATTTCGTCGATCGAGCCGCTGGGGGCGAAGTTGAGCAACCCCGCCAAATGCCCTTGCTGGAAAATAAAGACGAGCGCGCCGTAGGAGCCGAGCAGACTCAGAATGTTCATGACGACGGCCTTGAGCGGCAGCACGACGGAGCGGAACAGCAACAGCAGCACGAGGAAGGTGCTCCCGAGCACGAACAGGATCGCCTTGGGGAAGTCGTCGTAGAGCGCCGCAATGTAGTCCATCTCCGCCGCCGTGTACCCGCCCACCACACGCTGCAGACCTGCTCCCAGGGGGATCGCTTCGATCCTTCGCACCAAGGCCTTGGCCTGGGCGTCGGAGAGGCCATGGCGTGGGTACGCGGCGACGAGGACGGCGCGCGTGCCCAGGAACGGCGCGACCCCCAGGGCCACGGCGGGATTGGCCAGGTGCGCCGGGAGTTGCAGGTAATCGGCGCGCGTCAAGCGCGGATCGAGGTTGACGGGGCTCTGCACGTAGAGCACGTCGGGGTCGTGCGCGATGCGCCGGGTGTAGTCGTAGAGCGCGTTGATGTAGCGCGGTTGTAGGATCGCCCCCTTGCCGGCGTATACGACCGGCAGCGTCGGCGTATCGGTCGTCACCTTGAAGACGTTTTGCAGGATATCGAAACCCTGGCGCGACGGGATCGAGCGTGGCAAGATCGTGGCGTTGGGAATGTTCAGGCGCAACGCGCGCGCGGGCGAGGCGATGGCGACGATGGCGACGAGCGTGCCCGCGATAAACCACCACGGGCGGCGCATCACCGCGCGCGCGATGGCGGGCCAGAAGTGCGGGCTCGCCTGCCGGCGCGGCAGCACGCTCAGGGCCTCGACACGCGGCCCCAGAACCCCCAAAACGGCCGGGACCAGTGTCAGCGCCGCGGCCACCGCCACCGCCACGACGACCGCTCCGCCGATCCCCATCGAGCGCAAAGCGGTCGCCTGAAACATGAGCAGCCCGCCCAACCCCAGCATGACGGTGAAACCGGAGAACAACACCGCGCGGCCCGCCTGCCCGATCGTCGTGGCCACGGCGTCCTCGAGCGGGCGTTGCGCGATCTCCTCGCGATAGCGGCTGACGATGAGCAGGGCGTAGTCGATCCCGACGCCGAGCCCGATCATCGTGCTTGTGTTGAGGGCGAAAATCGACATTGGAGTGACGCGGCTGAGCAGAAAGATGAGGGCCAATGTGATCGCCACGCTCACCCCGCCGATGATCAGCGGGACCCCGGCGGCGACGATCGTGCCGAAGACAAGGACGAGCAGCACTAGCGCGACGGGGAAAGTGTACTTCTCGACCTGGGCGAGGTCGTTGATGGAGAGGCGCACCATGTCGTCGTATACCGGAGGATCGCCTGTCACGATCGCGCGCACCCGACTCGTGTGCAGGCTCTTGCGCAGCCGCGGCAACTCCGCCTGCGTCACCTCGAGCGGCGACGTAAAGTTGAGGACCGCGTAGGTCATGTGGCGGTCGGGTGAGATCAGGCCGGTCGAGGAGTCGCTGGGACTGGTGAAGGATCCGGTGCGGCCGCTCGACCCGTTATAGGTGTCGATCCGCGCGAGACGCGGTAGCCCACGCAGCCCGTCGAGCGCCCGCGTCATGTCGGCGCGGAACGCGGGGTCGGTCACATGTAGGGTAGGGTCGGAGAAGATGATCGTGACGGCGGACGGGTAGTAGTGCAGATCGGCCTGCAGCAGGGTCAGGGCGCGATCGGCGTCGGTCGTCCCGTTGGCGAAGCCGCCCCCGCTCAGCGAGCCTTCGAGGAACGGGAGGAACGGCAAGCTCAACAACACCGCCAGCGCCCATACGCCGATGACGAGGCGGCGGCGGCGAAAAGAGAAGAGTCCCAGTCGGTAGAACATAGCCCTTTAGTATAGATGGGGTCATGCCTATCGCCAAAAGGGGCGCGGCGTACGCCACGGCACTCCGGTTTGACGCCGCCCTCATCCCGCTGGGCGCATGGGATTGGAGCGCCGAGGGCATGCTACCTGGGCTGTCCAGGGGTAGGTCAGGATGCTCGTAGCGGTTGCCGGCGACGACGGCCGGGCCGACGCCCAGTATATCCGCATCGCTCACCCCTCCTTTGGCGCTGGGCCCGCGCCCTGGTACAATAACTTGCATTGGTACTATAGCAGTTAGCAACTTTCAAGTTTCTAACTTTTATGTAACTATAATGGGGAGGGTAGTGGTGGTCTTCGTCGATCGCGAGCGCGAGGTGGTGGCCCTGGAAGGGTTCTGGACCTCCAGCGTTGCCCAATGCATCCCCGTGACCGGCCGTCGGCGCGTCGGGAAGACGTCCCTGTTAGAGCACTTCGCGGCGGATAAGCGCGTCGTCTACTACCGCTGCCAGCTGCGTGGGACGGCCGAGCAACTCCCGCTGCTCGGCGCCGCGCTCGCCAAGGCCACCGACGACCCCGTGATCCGCGCGCAGCCCCCCTCCACCTGGGCGGCGGTCTTCGCCCTCATCGAGCGGCTGGCGGGCGAGGGTCGCTTGCTGCTCGTGCTCGACGAGATCCCCTACTGGGTCGCCCGCGACGAGGGCTTACCCTCCGTGCTGCAGAATTGGTGGGATGCCCGCGGCCGCGCCCTGGACCTGATGCTCGTGCCCTGCGGCTCGGCGGTCCAGATGATGGAGCGCCTGCTCACGGGGGAGGCGCCGTTGGCGGGCTGCGTCACGGGCCGGCTACGGGTGCGACCCTTCGACGTCCGCGCGGCGGCGCGCCTGCTCGGCGCGGCCGACCCAGTCGAGGCGCTGACCGCTTACGGCATCCTGGGCGGCGTCCCGCTCTACCTCTCGTTCTTCCGGCCGGACCTCTCGACGCGCGCGAACATCCTGCGGGCGATCGCCACCCCAACGGCCCGTCTCTACGTAGAGCCCGCCGCGGTGTTCGCGGCGGCGCACGCCGCGTATGACGGGGGCCAGGCGCTCGGCGTGCTCCGAGCGATCGCGCGCGGCGGGCATCGCTGGTCTGACATCATCGGCGCAACCGGCCTCTCGGCGGCGCAGCTCGGGCGCGTCATGGAGCCCCTGATCGGGGACCTGGCTTTGGTCGCGCGCGTGCTGCCCGTGACGGAGCGGCGGGAGTCGCGCACCTACCACACGCAGTACCACCTGACCGACAACTTCTTCCGCTTCTGGTTCCAGTTCATCGAGCCCAACCAGGGCGCGCTCGAATTCGGGGCCGAGGAGCGCGTCGTCGACGGGATCATGGCGGCCTTGTCGGACTATATGGGCCTGCCCTTCGAGGCCCTATGCCGCGAGTGGGTGCGCCTGGCCGGCGCCGCCGACGCCCTGCCCGAGCGCGTGGGGGCGGTAGGCACATGGTGGAACCCCGATCACGAGGTCGACGTCGTCGGGCTGGACGCGCAGCGCCACGTCGCTGTCGCGGGGGAGTGCAAGTGGCGCAACCAGGGGTTCACATGGGGCGACCTACAGACGTACCTGATCCATATGCAGGCCTTGGCGCTGGTCGCGCCGGTCCGCCCGGACGCCCTGCACTTGCTGTTCAGTAAAAGCGGCTTCGACGAGCGGGTACGCGCCTGGGCGGCGGGCACGCGGGCGCGCCTGCTGGGGCCGGAGGATCTGTTCGCCCCCTTCTGAGGGCTCATGCCTAAGGGGCTGCGGATGTCGAGCCACCCGCTCGGCGGGAGATCCAACATTTCAGGGGGCGCGGACGTCTCGCCCATCCTAATGTGGACGGGCGAGACGTTCGCGCTCCCAATCCCGACCCCTTCAGGCGCTACCCCTTGGCCGCCCGATGACCGCGGTACCGCCGGATGAGCGCGTTGGTCGAACTGTCGTGCGTGAGCGGCGGCTCGTCGGCGCTCTCCAGTTCGGGGATGATGCGCTGCGCCAGCACCTTGCCCAACTCGACGCCCCACTGGTCGAACGAGTCGATGTCCCAGATCGCGCCCTGCGTGAAGACGCTGTGCTCGTAGAGCGCGACGAGCGTACCTAACATCTCCGGGGTCAGTTCCTCGGCCAGGATCGTGCTCGTCGGGCGGTTGCCCTCGAAGACGCGGTGCGGCACGAGCGCGTCGGGCGTGCCCTCCGCCTTGACCTGTTCGGCCGTCTTGCCGAAGGCCAGCGCCTCGGTCTGCGCGAACACGTTGGACATCAGCAGGTCGTGGTGGTCGCCGAGCGGGTTCAGCGTCCGATAGAAGCCGATAAAATCGGCGGGGATGAGCTTGGTCCCCTGGTGGATGAGCTGGTAGAAGGAGTGCTGGCCGTTCGTGCCCGGCTCGCCCCAATAAACTGGTCCGGTCTGATAGTCGACGCGCGCGCCGTCGAGCGTGACGCTTTTGCCGTTGCTCTCCATCGTCAGCTGCTGTAGGTAGGCCGGGAATCGCTTGAGGTATTGCTCGTACGGCAGGACCGCGACCGTCTGGGCGTCGAAAAAGTCGCTGTACCACACGTTGAGGAGCCCCATCAGCACGGGCAGGTTGCGCTCGAACGGGGTAGTGCGGAAATGCTCGTCCATGGCGTGAAAACCGGTCAGCATCGCGCGGAAGTTGTCGGGTCCGATCGCGAGCATCGTAGAGAGGCCGATGGCCGAGTCCATCGAGTAGCGGCCCCCGACCCAGTCCGAGAATTCAAACATGTTGGCCGTATCGATCCCGAACTCCGTCACCTTCTTGGGGTTGGTCGAGACGGCGACGAAATGTTTGGCCACCGCGTCCTCGGAGCCGAGCGCGCCCACCGTCCAGGCGCGGGCGCTACGCGCGTTGGTCATCGTCTCAAGCGTCGTGAACGTCTTGGACGAGACGATGAACAGCGTCGCGGCGGGATCGAGGTCGCGGGTGTTCTCCACGAAATCGGTGCCGTCGACGTTCGAGACGAAGCGGAAGGTCATGTCGCGCGCGCTATAGCGCTTCAGAGCCTCGTAGGCCATCACCGGGCCGAGGTCCGAGCCGCCGATCCCGATGTTGACGACGTTGCGGATGCGCTTACCGGTATATCCGGTCCACGCGCCGCCGCGCACCTTGGTGGAAAAATCCGTCATCTTGTCGAGCGCCGCATGGACCCCTGGCACGACGTTCTCGCCGTCGACGACGATCGACGCGTCGCGAGGGGCGCGCAGCGCCACATGCAGGACGGCACGGTTCTCCGTGACGTTGATCTTGTCGCCATGGAACATGGCGTCGATGCGCTCACGCAGACCCGATTCCTGAGCCAGTTGCACGAGCAGGCGGAGCGTTTCATCGGTGACGCGGTGCTTCGAGTAGTCGAGGTAGAGGCCAGCCGCCTCGACCGCCAGCCGCTCACCCCGCCGCGGCTCGTCCGCGAATAGCTGGCGGAGATGAGTGTCTTGGATCTCGCGGTGATGCGCTTCCAGCGCCGTCCAGGCTGGCCGCCGGGTCAGCGGTTGCGTCGTGGGGGTCGGGCCTGCGGTCATGTAAGCGCCTCCCTGAGTACATAGCCGTCATGCGCGTGCCCCTACGGGGCACACGCCCTATATTGCCACAATTGGCCGACGACGGAAAGAAAAACGCCCGTCGCGGTGTGGCCGCCAACGAGTCATTATGCGCGTTGCGCGCTTCCAGACGGCACAGCTATCATTATCTCGTCGTCGTGCTTGACGGCCTCGCCCAAGATCCGGTCGTCACGCCGGGGCCGCCCCGTTGCCGAGCCAAGGGGCGGCCCCGGCGTGACAGCGAACAATCACGGCTCCTGGGTAAGTCCGATGATGTTGCCGTCCGATGATGTTGCCGTCCGCGTCTTTCACCGAGGCGATCAGCTTGCCCGCGCCGACATCTCTGCGCGCTTGGTGTACCTCCGCGCCTGCGTCGAGGAGCAGCCGGAGGCTCTCGTCGATGTCGTCAACGTGCCAGTAGCCGACCGGCCTCGTCATGCCCTGGCTGTGCCCATGGGGATCCAGACCGATGTCTTGGTCTCCAACCCTGAACCCGACGTAGTACGCTTCGTCCATAATTGGCGCGCCCCCCAGGAGCGTGGCGTACAGCGTCGTCGCCTGCGCGAGATTCGTGACGGGATAGATAATTGTCCTAAGACCTGGCGTCATACAGAACTCCTTCCACTCATGGTGTCACATCGATGATGTGTAGTTCGTCACTACTATGACGGACCAAGATAGGAGAATGTGACAGATGAATGATCAAGATTGGCTGGCCGAGCAATTCGAGCAGCAGCGCGCCCACCTGCGGGCGGTGGCCTACCGAATGCTCGGCTCGCCGAGCGAGGCCGACGACGCCGTCCAGGAGTCCTGGCTGCGGCTCAGCCGCTCCAACACGAGCGGCGTCGAGAACCTGGGCGGCTGGCTGACGACCGTTGTCGCGCGGGTGTGCCTCGACATGCTGCGTTCGCGCACGTCACGGCGCGAGGAACCCTTGGGCGCGCGCCTGGCCGAGCCGATCGTGAGCCGCGCGGACGGGACCGATCCCGAACACGACGCGCTGCTGGCCGACGCGGTTGGTCTCGCGCTGCTCGTGGTCCTCGCTACGTTGGCTCCCGCCGAGCGAGTCGCGTTCGTGCTGCACGACCTGTTCGCGGCGCCCTTCGACGAGATCGCGGCCATCGTAGGACGCTCCCCGGCGGCGGCGCGACATCGTGGCGTCCTTGCCGCAAGACCGCAACGTGACCATTAACGGCGCCGACGTCGAGGCCTGGCTCGCGCCGCGCCGGGTGGAGTTGGAACGCCTGCTCCGTGAGCGTCGGCTCCTGGCTCTCTTGGGCAAGCGGGTCACGCTCGCCGATGGCGCGGTCGTCGACGTGCTCGACATCGTGGACGACGCGCCGACGGAGACACTGATGGTCTACGCCGTGGGCAACAGCGGCCTGCATCGCACTGTGGCGCTGAGTGAGGTCACGCGAACGGTGGGGCCGATACCAGATGACGACGGAAAGGAGGAGACCCCATGAGCGTTACGGTCGGGACGACGCTGCCGCTCGACATCCGCATCACCCAGATGCCGGAGTACGACGACAACGACCAATACATCGGCGCGTGCCAGATCAATGGCGTACCGCATCACATCACCCTCTCAGGAAGCCACCTGCCTTTAGGCATGAGAGGGATGGGATGTGTTGTGATAAAAAATAGCGTGGATTTGGTATACTAGGAGCATGAGTATACGCATTATCGCCCTGACACTGCGTCCCGACGCCGCCCAAGCAGATGCCCTCGCGCGCTTGCAAGAGCGATTCAACGCGGCCCGCGACTACATCAGCAGCGTGGCCTGGGATACTCAGGAGTTCAACAAGGTTAGGCTGCAACGTCTTGTCTACGGAACGGTGCGCGCCGACTACGGGCTGATGGCCCAGCACGCCATTAGGGCTATAGCCGTGGTGGCCGACAGCTACAAGGCTGACAAGACCAGGCGGCACACCTTCAGGCGTGACGGGGCTGTGGTGCTCGACAATCCGCGCCTCTACCGCGTCGAGCACAACCGGGCAAGCATCACCACACTAGATGGACGTCTCAAGGTGGAGCTGGGCATCGGCGGCCACCAGCGGCAGATGCTCAAGGACGCCACGGCGCTGGCCGAAGCCGACCTGATCTGCGATGAGAAGGGGCGCTGGCGCTTGAAGGTGTGTGCTCATTTCCCCGATGTACCTGTGACCACGCCTAGCGATGTTCTTGGTGTAGACCTCGGTATCATCGCTATCGCTAGCGATAGCGATAGGGTGCTGTACAGCGGCGCCAAGGTCTTGGGCCTGCGAGCCCGCTACTCGCACATGCGCCGCAAACTCCAAAAGAAAGGCACGAGCAGTGCCCGCAAGTTGCGCCGCAAGCGCAGCAAGCGGGAGCATCGTTTCCAGTCTGACGTGAACCACGTCATTAGCAAGGCAATAGTCCAGCGCGCCGCCCACACAGGGCGGGCTGTCGCAATCGAAGACTTGACGCACCTCAGAACGAGGGTACGGCTCAATAAGTCGCAGCGACGAACGCACAGCAGTTGGGCCTACACCGACCTCCGCGCCAAGATCGCCTACAAGGCAGCGATGCGCGGCGTGGTCGTGGTGGCCGTCGATCCGCGCTACACCAGCCAGACGTGTAGCCGGTGCGGCCATTGCGAGCGAGCGAACCGCCATAGCCAATCATCCTTTCTGTGCCGTCAGTGTGGCTTCGCTGCCCACGCTGATTGGAACGCTGCTGAGAACATTCGTGTTCGCGGCAGGGCAGATGTCAGACTGCCACACATTCCGACCGCCGGTGTCTCAAACGGCGCAGGGACAAGCCCACGGTCTTTAGCCGTGGGTATCTGACATCACCCTCTTTCGGGTAGTCGGCGATGACCACGAGCAGGATGCCGCGCCAGGGCACCACTATCGGCTCGACGCGCTTCGCGACTTCGAGGCCGATGTCGTAGGCTTCCTGCCGCTCACTGTCGGCGAGCGCGACTATCTCTGTATCATCACCCCGCAGAGCATCTAACACAAATGGAGGACACGCCGATGGCGCGATCGTTCAACAGACTGACACTGGTCGGGTATCTCGGGCGTGACCCCGAGAGCACGATGGCGCCAAGCGGCGACCATGTGACGGAGTTCCCTATAGCGGCCGACGAGAAGAGGAAGGATGGCATAACGGCGACGACCTGGTTCCGCGTCTCAGCGTTCGGCAAAACCGCCGACGTGGCCGTGCGCTACCTCACGAAGGGGAGCTACGTCTACATTGAGAGGGCGCTCGCCCTACGCAAGTACACAGACCGTGAAGGCAACCGGCGACAGGCGCTTGACGTGCGGGCACGCGATCTACGGATGCTCGACAAGGCCAGCGAGCGTGGGGAAACACCCGCGTGGATGCCCAATCCTGCGGGTAACGCGCCGCCGAACCCCCACAACGTGCCGTTCTAGGACGTCCCAACGGGAGTGGTTGCCGTGGCCACTCCCCTGAAGGGCAACATCGAGATGGTGCGCGGGCCGAACCGGAGAGAAGAAGTGTATGATCCGCTCCATTATCATTCGCGTACGTGTCATGGTGGTGCTCAGATTTGCCGAGATGTACGCGTTGAACCATAGCCATTGTCTACTGACCTGGGAAACACTGCGCCTCTGTCGCTGACGGCTAACACCACGACGGCGAGCGCCACAACGATACGCGCCTTTGGCCCGCAACTCTGACAGAGCGTCACCCTTCCCTGGACGTCGTCGGGTTAGACTATTCGTAGGCGCCCGTGCCCGGCGACCGCTGCCGGCCCAGACCGATTCGGAGCTACTCCCATGACCTTGGCCACCACGCTCGACTGCCTGGACGCGTGGTGGGCCGCCGCGCTCGGCTGCGACGTGACCGACTTCCAGCAGGGCCGCACCCTCGTCGCGCTCCATGGGCCAGCGCTATTCGACTATCCGGGGGTGTTCGCGCTCGCACGGAACGGGGCCTGCATCATCTCCGCTCCGCACGCGCGCGTGATACCCGCTAGGACGCTGTGCGCCCACCAGCCCCCACAGGCGGTGTTCGCGGGGGACACCCTCCGCCAAGCCTTCGCGCCGAGGGACAGTATTGTTATCGGGCTGGCGTGGTTGGGTTATGCCGACGGCACGGACGTCCAGGCCGCAAACCGCCGCGACACGCGACGCTTGACGCGCGAGGATGCGGCGGCGTTGCAAGCACTGGAGGCGGCCTGTGACGGGGCCGACTGGGCGCACAGCGGCATCGACGCGCGCCACGACCTGCTCTTTGGCCGCTTCCACGGCTCTGTCCTCGTCGCGGCGGGCACATGCCGGCCTCAAGATGAGGGGGCGCTGGACATTGGCGTCGTGACGCACCCCGCCTATCGCGGCCACGGCTATGCGTGCGCGGTGGTCAGCGCCATGACAGCGTACGGGCTGTCCCACGGGCACGTGATGCGCTATCGCACGTTACAGGCTAATGTCCCCTCCCTCCGTATCGCGCACGCGCTGAGCTACCAGGAGTACGGCCTGACGATCGCCGTGCGACCGCTAAGCACATGACCATAAGTTCGGCACGGTTTTCGCGCCTGGATCACGCCTAGATAGGCCACGCCCGACTTCTGGTGACCTGCTTAGGAGCCTCTCCTAAATAAGGTGTCCATTCATTGAGGGTGGAGAGCATAGTTCCATTCGCCATGGAATGTCTCGTGCACGAGATGTAGAGCCTGGATTTCTGCGTTGGAGACCGTTGTCTGTGTCGGATACATGTTGGTATCGACCACTGCGGCAACCCTCAACCCTCCCGTCGTCGTCGTCCCCGAGATGAGTTCGATCACGGTCTCCATGCTTGTGAGCGGTCGGGCGCGCCCGTTAATGGAGATGTACGAGCAGAGTCGGTGTTCGATCTTGTTCCACTTGCTC
>JAABUO010006252.1_pt1 | contig 13753 bp, 17 predicted proteins | sample 5559291 | NCBI WGS metagenome assembly JAABUO01 (sample SAMN10711878, study PRJNA513372) | rock metagenome | isolation source: Antarctica rocks | place: Antarctica: Victoria Land, Finger Mt sud | reverse complement strand
TGGCAAGGTTGATTTTCTGCAAGCATGCAGTCAATCGAGACGTCACTCACAGGTGAAGCAAGGTACAAGGACTCATGTTGGGGGTCAGCAGTACCAGATGCAATGGATCATTGGCTACAGTACACACAATTCTCATGTCTCAGACGCACGCAGAAGACTCTGAGCGCACTGTGCCAGTCGGTGATGAAGCCATTGAGTGATTGCTTACGCAATTTTGTACAAGCTGCAAACATACGAGCTGCCGAGCAAAAAACCATGACTGGTAAGCCACACAGTATGTACAGCAATGGGACTGCTCATGCCACAAGCAGCAAAACATTCTTGAGATACGCCCCTTCAGGGTACCCTGGGTCAATGGGGTGATCAGGGCCACTCCCTGCACTCCTGAGAATGCTGAAGTGCCGGCCTGCTGCCCTGGCTGCCTCCTGCATTGGACATGGCAGCATTCCTAACCATCCACAATTTGTTGTATGTTACTGCAGCGTGCATTGACTAGAAGCAACGCATGCAGTTACATTTGCATGGCACCCTGCTGTATTGACTGAAACTTGTGCAAAACGTTGACAAACATGAATTGCAGGCAAGGTGTACCCTTTGCTTGTAGCATGCATGCAGCCATAGTAGACCACTCAAAAGTGTGACACAACTGCAACCTAAGGGGCAGGGCGTGTGAGCACTATAACTCAAAGACAACTGATCAATGTCATCTGCAGCAGCCAGTATGCAGTATCTGTGTACGTTGATTGTCTGAAGTGACTGCTTCTGCAGCTGTCTTACCTTAAGCGCTGGAACAAAGTGGTCATCAAGCGTGACCGCCCCTGAGCATGAGCAAGTCATCAGCAGCCCTCCTGGTTTCAGTACACGCATTGCCTGCAATACCATGACACTGTCTGCATCTCAGCACAGCACAGCACAGCACAGCACAGCACAGCACAGCACAGCACAGCACAGCACAGCACAGCACAGCACAGCACAGCATGGCGTAGCTGTCAAACCTGGGCATAAAAATGGTCAATACAAGGAGACAAAGCTTTTCTGGAGAAGAGGTCTAAGCTCAAGGAGTCTGCTAAAACATTAGACTTTTCTTTCAAAACGACGCTGCACATCATGAGATACAACATGCAAAAACTCATGCAAACCATGTAGCTGAGGAACAGCCAAGCGTCCCCTTCATCTCTTTGTGGCAAAGCAAGCATTTCTGTGTGGTAATAAACAGAGACTCAGCACTGAGTTGGTGTCATGAAGCTGACTTGACACTGACAATGAGTGTACTATTACACACCAAGGTGTTGAGCTTGCGGTACTTAGCAAGAGCCCTGTTCAAGCTCTTCCTGTTGGGGGCGAGCTTGGGGGGATCCAGCACCACCAAATCCCACTGCCTTCCCTCCACAATCTGCTGCTGCATGTACTTGACAACATCGTCCTTCAGAAAGCGGCACTGAGACTGCTGCCATCCATTGAGCTGGGCATTGCTCTCGGCCAAGGCTAAAGCAGGAGCTGAAGAGTCCACACCTGCAAGATGCAGTCAGCTGTTGTGCAACAGCATGCAAAGTAGCAGAGAAGCCTCTTGCAGCAGCAGTGAGGCAAGCTGTTTATTCATTTCATTTAATACCTTACAGTCTGGGGTGTGGAGCCAGTTGTGACTCATCAGACATCCTGGCTTAAAAGCACAGGGGTCAGGCAAGCTGTTGCTGCATTGCTGTGGGTCAGGCTGCCATGCTCTGAGATGATGAGATGAGTGTTGTCAAGGGAAGGAAGCCTGAAAAACCTGGGTGAGGACAATGGATGCGCAAGCAACAGCTCCAATGGAAGTGCAAGCAACAGCTCCAAAACACAAGCATGCACAGCAAACCTGCAGTCTTCTGTCTGCTGTCTACTATATGTTGTATGCTGTCCACAGTCCAGTTGAAATGTCTACTGCGTAGGGTTCATAATCTCACGCGGACTGTCGTGTAACGTGACTCATGTCTGGACCTCGTGGTCAATTACATTTATGTCAACACACATGCCAAGAAATTAACATGACCAGTGTCTAACGTCTGCGTCCTCCTTTACTTTATCTCCATCCACCAATTGTGTTGACATAAGCATGTAAGGCGAGCATTTGAGCCAAACAGCCAGTCACGCATGCACCAAGCGGGTTGATACAGGCATGTGAGCTGAGCATCTGAGCCAAAGAGCCAGTCACACATTGCATGGAGTTGCAGCCAATGGTGTGGCTGCAATGTACAGACAGTCTCTGCAGTAACTCAGTTGATCCATAGAGTACATTTCTTTGTTTGAAGAGTGAGGGCCCAGCAGATAAGCTTGGGCCAGCAGCAAACTGACCTGTCACATGGTGGGCACCGCCAGCAAGGGCATTGAGGGCAAAGCCCCCAGTGTAGCAGCACAGGTCCAGAACAGCCTTGCCCTGGGACAGGTGGCGTATCGCCAGCCTGCTGTCCCTCTGATCAGCGTAGAAGCCTGTCTTCTGACCTGTGTTTGGGGACACCCAGAACTTGATGCCACTCTCCAGAACCTGAGCAACAGCAAGACGTGACAAGGTTTAAAGCAACTTTAGAGCAACAAGTGACAAGAATTAGTGCAAGCAGTGACAAGGTTTAGAGCAGGAAGTGACAAGGCTTAGAGCAAGAGGTGACAAGAGTTGGTGCAAGAAGTTACAAGGTGTAGGGCAAAAATGAGCAAAATAGGCAAAGGCAGACTGTCAGGTCTGCTAAATGCAAACCATCGATCCTACCAAACATGAATTTTCGCTTAGCAATTCACGGAAGAGTATCCTGTGCACATGAGCGGCCAGAGTCTTGTGCTGTGACATTCTTCAAAGACAGGGTGAATACCCTTTTGGGACTGCTTTGGCAGTTTCACATTAGACAAACGCTAACCAGGGCACAACAGCTTTTTTTGATATGCAAACTGGTACAAACAGACAGCAGCTGAATGATGTAACGGCATGGGAGACTCACAGCTAGCCTGCCTGCTGGGAATGCCATTCACCCACTTGCAACCGGCTGTGGCATTGCTCATGTTCTTGACTGTATGCAAATGGAGGCATGACCCACTCCAGTAATTCCTCACAGGCCCTCTGCCCATGTATGATGCAATGATCAATTGTGCCTAACTTCACATTGCATGCCTATGATGCAACCCTAACTCTGTTGCCCATGCGCGCTCCACAATGCCCACTGCCCATCCCCCCCTTCCCCCGCCCATTGTCCATAGACACCTGCCCATTGCCCAGTGCCCATGGCCCATCCCTACGTGCCCATAAACATCTGCCCATTGCCCAGTGCCCATCCCCCGTCCCCACATGCCCATAAGCTCCTGCCCATTGCCCAATGCCCATCCCCCGTCCCCACATGCCCATAAGCTCCTGCCCATTGCGCACCCCATATGCCATGACCTCCTGCCTTTTTATAACCTGCTTTAAGCCTATTGCTGATTGTCCATGCCTATGGCATGTTGCCTATTGTCAGTTGTGGGTGTTGGGTCACCTGTACTTGCGCATCACTTAGGGCTGCTCCACGGGCTGTGTCAGGTTCCTGCGCAGTGACCTGAATGCCCTCTTCAAGCAGCATATCTTTGGACTGTCTCCACACGGGCGTATTACTTGTGCCACATGCCTTCTGCAGCTGTTGAGTGATGACGTCTCTGTACCTGCAGTCATGTGAACCCAAAAGGCCTGATACAGTGATACAGTGACACACCGATACACTGATACACTGATCATACCTGCTGCATGGAAGTGGGTGCCACCGTCATGACTGAGAGTGGCAGGCTTATAGTAACAACTTCAGGCTTTCAGTTAACAGTCACAGCACTGGCTGACTAAATGCAGCCATGCATGTTGATGCTGATGTAGGTATCATTTTATTGCAACCAGCACCACGGTTGTTGCACCGTGGCAGCAATTTTCTCCTTCTGGTGATCATCCTTGGCAGCATGATAGGCTTTTTGGCATGAGGCGGCCACACAAGGACAAAAGAAATGCCCAAAGACATTTGTCTTTGAAAGGCATAGTGTGGGGGAGGGGGTGGGTGGTGGCGCAAATGCTGAGATCAATCAGTGTACAGCAGCTGCTGTCCCGCATATGCACCTGTGCAATGCTCAGATGCGTCCTATTTGAGAAGCCTTGGTCATGCAGCAGCAAAGTTTGCCTCACCTTTCAACCCAAGCTGCAGAGGAAGCCACCACCAGCTGATCGCCCAGCCTGTCCACTATTAGCCCTGACAGTCTGTCCCCCTCGCTGTTCACCACACGGTAGACACTACTGCCCCTGCTGTCTGCCCTGCTTGTCGACGCCTGACTACCACTTGCCTGCCTGTCGCTGGAACTGTCTACCACGCTGTCTGCTCCATTGGTGGAAGTGTTCGTTGTTGTTGTCGCAGCGCTGCTAGCCTCTGTGCCGTTTGCTGAGGCTTCTTGGCTTGCAGCAGCCGTGGGCACAGTGTGACTATTGCTGCTTGTGGATGAATGAAAAGAGGGTTGTACCAAGCCAGTGCCTAGAGCTAAGCTGGTGCGTAGCTGGACAGCTGTATGCAGTCTGTTAGCAATCAACTCTGGGACATTCAGCACGAGCGATGCCTGGTTTTGCTGGTTTGCCTCATGCTCCAACTGCATGATCCTGCATTCAGACTGCACATCAGAGCTGCTGCAAGCCTGTCTGAGTTGCAGAAAGTCCTCATCGTAGTTGTGTAGAGGTTAACTGTACCCACAGGTGTTGTTGCTGCAAAGGCTGCATGGCCAAGCACATCAGGCATTATCACAAGGCAGTATCTGCATACAAATGCGTTGCAAGCTGTGACAGCAAAGCATGCCTGCCCAGGGTCTGTGCCTTGCAAATGCAAAATCAGTAGGATAGTCACCTGACTCTAAACATGGATGTGGGGTTGAATACGCCCCAAGCAATAGGAGCCTCAGATCCATCAGTCACCAGGACAGCGTCCCCTGCCTGTGGCTGGGGCTTGCCCACCACCCTATCAATAGCCCCACTGTACACCATGGGGTGGCCATTGCGGAAGACAGAGGTCTTGCCCCTTTTCAGAACCACTCTTGGCACACCTGCATGATGTGACAAGATGAGACACTGAATGATCGGCTGGCTAGCACAGCAAGCAAGTTGGCTGGACATGCTGACTTGGGTACAGCTTACAAGCAGTTTTGACGATTTGTGGCTGCTGACATGATACATGACGAGCCAAAGTGATTGACGCCTAACAGCAGCTGAGAGCAATTTGTCCAGTTGGACAGGCAGACATGGAATGCATCATGCATCACAGCAAGCATCGCCACATCAACAGCGCAACAGCAGGGCAATCATGCAACATGATGCATGCGACTCCTTAAATTTGCTTGCGCTGTATTGAGTTGCCAATCATGCTCTCCTCTCACAAGTGACTGCCAGATCATAGTAGCCAATCAAAAGTGAATAGTACCTCCAATGGCCTGAAAGCCCCTTCAAATTGTTTGCCGCCAGATTCAGCTGCAATTTTGTGCATGGTGCAGTTGGCATCATATTGACCACTTGAAGTATTCATGCATGTCTCCGTATGGAGACACCCTTACAGCAGCTACATATGCCGTGCAATGCAAAGCTGTTCTGAAACACTCACTGGCTAGGATTGAATTCACTTCAGCAATGCATTGTTAACAACATCCTTGTTTGTGCTGTCCATGCAAGCAAATGCCATTGCCTACTAGCATTACTGGCCTCAGCAAACTAGCCTTGCCTCTATGGCCTCTAAGAATTCTAGTCAGACTTTCCATAGTTTGGATTGTTTGGGTTGAGCTGATTGGCACGGTTGTCATCATCACCTCCAGATTGATCGCCTGAGGATCCTGGATGGTTGGGATTCAGCTGGTTGGCCCGATTGTCATCGTGGCCACCTGAACCACCCCTGGAGTCTGTGTAAGCAGGGTTGTTGGGGTTCATCTGATCTGATCTGTTATCGTTGGGGCTCTGCGTGACAGCACAATGTCAGAAACCAACCAGCCGTTTGTGCCGTTTCGTTGTAACACTGACACATGCAGATGTTTGCCAGGATGTTTGCCAACCAGTGTGTCGCTGTTGCGCCGGAAACAGCAAGACATCGCTTCCAGAATCAGATCTGATTTCATTAAAGACCTGCTGCAGCAGCGGCTAACTCGTTGGAAAATCGTGCATACCCTAGCGAATGTCGTCGGCAGCGGCTTGGCAGCTCTTGCTTGTTTGGCGTTGCGTCCGGGCTGCAAGGGTCCCCTATGGCCGGGCACCACCTGTGCTGTGGGGAAGGCCAACATACTCAGTTAGGTTGTGTGTGGAGGTGGTCCAGGAGGCGGCTGAGCAGCGCAACGCCGTCCGTAGCGATCGAACGTTGATTTGAGCGATTCAAACTCGGCTTTGAACATGGTCTAGCTAGCTTTGGAGGTGAGCCCAATCTAAGCCCGTGCTGCACACGGCCGCTTTTTGCCCTTTTTGCGTTTACTACTTACAGTAATCCTTCTAGAACCTTATTGCTGCCAACCATCGCTCTGGTATGGCAAGCTACTATAGCTACGCAGCAGCGTCATCATGACAGTTACCAAAACAAGATGCATGAAAAGTACTGAGCTGTAAGCTGCCAGGAAAAGCACATGTCATTTGTCTCTGATATGCAGCCATGCTCGTTCGCCCCTCCAGTCATGTCCTGTGGCTACAAATTGCAACGAAGGAGGGTGATGAGGGGATTCAATCTGAAGCAACAATGAGCTGTCACAGCAGCTGCTGCGCTGTGCCACAGACATTGCAGCAAATCTGATACAAAAGACTGTAGCTGCTGCTGCAGGTGACATGATCACATTATCTGAGTACTGTCCTTAGGAATGCATACAAAAGCTTGCCATGCATTCACCTCAGCAGCTAGCTAGATCCCAAATTGAGAATTGCTTCACACAATATCCCACAAAATAGCTTGCAGAAGCTGCGTTGTGTGCACTGTTAGCAGTCCAACAGCATCACAATGGAATTGACCCCAACAATCGCATAATCATCATTGCAGCTTGCAACTCAAGCAAGCTGTTAGCCCCGCAGAAACCCATTTCTTCATGCACGCCATTACCAGCATATCTGTAGCATATACAATCAGGAAGAACATTACATGGTGTGAGCTCTGTGAACCGCAGCTCTACACACCAAACACTCGTGTGACCATGTTTGACCATCACAACACAATTGCCCAAGCATAGGCAACAGATCTGACCTTGTACACATGCAATGCTTCCACGTCCAGATCCTACCTGGTGTAAGCTCCTGACAGATGGCACTTGACTTTCTGTTGTAAACAGTAATCTATGGCCCAGCATGTGATCGCACAACCACTCTTCAAGATGGTGCATATGATGTCCTTGTGTGTGCATCATTGAGTTTCCCTCTGTTTGCTGCAACGATCTTCAGCAGCATAGTCATGCTCATCTCACAAACCATTCACTGCAGACACACCAACACGGCGGAGTGAGTTACTGCACAGATTGGAGAGAAATTGGAGGGAAACAAAATAGGCTAGCAGACATGCACCCAGCTTCTGACAACACTGCCAATGTAAGTCAGTAGGGCAGATCAGCACAACCTGTATCAGTTAAAACAACATCACATACCTGGCACCCTGACTGTCAGCAGCTGCTTGAAGCCATCTTGCTTGCTCAGAGACTGCCTGGAAGGTGCTTCTGGAGCAGCCGGAACCTGGTGACCATTTTCTTTGTACAATTTAATGAAGTCAGCAACACACTCCTCCACCGCCTCCTGAACCTCCTGGACGGTGTCGCCTGCCACTAAGCTAAGAAAGGGCTTGGCCACACAACAGGTGTAACGGAATTCTTGAATACTGGTACTTGAAATTCAATAAAAGCTGAAAGGCGCTGTTCACTAAAGAATTGGTGAGTGTCTGGCTGCGACATGAGCCTTAGAGAAAGCACAACCTCAAAGGACGAACAAAATCATGGTCTGCAGCGCACCGTCAAAAGCCCGCTAAACAAAGACAGCAGGGCAACAGATGGAACGACGAACGAAAGGGCACGCAAAGCTGTGGCAACTTTGCCTCAAGCACCCCGCAGCAATCGAGCGACAATCATGCACTGGCAGATGCAGTTCACCGCGTTTAAGAGCTCCTTAAGTAGCGTACCTGCAGGCATCGTTGAGTCGCCCTATAGCCCCTGCGCTTCTGGGGCCGTACCGTGCATTTGTATTACAATGACATGCAAGCTTGCATAGCGCACACTCAGACTGATTATACTCGTTTCTTGCGACCAGTGCCGTACAAGACTGAAAGCATAAGAAATCTGCTGCCAAGCCTTGGTCAGTCAGGCAGATATGAACATACCTAGTCTCCATGAGCATATTCTACATATCAAAGGGCTGGTGATCACGAATGGTCACATTTAACGTTGTGAGCATGTTGTATTTGCATATGAACCGCCCTGTAACATGCTTGCAACCATTACAGTTTAAGTACAGCCCTGTTGCAAGATATTTACAGCCGATTCCTTGCTGTCAGCAGCTATATATGATATGACACGCTCTCGTGTTGTCTGCATAGCAACTCATAGAGTTTACCTCTCAAGAAGAATAGTCATAGCCGTCCGGGCACGTGCCAACATGTGCACAGCAATTCACCACAGGTTGCACATGTATGTATATACAGCATGTGTTTAAATGAAGCTTGAGACTGGAGCGGCATGAAGTAGACCAGCGAGCCATCTTGTATGCCAACTAGCTCATCAGCAGCAACACTGACAACAGTTTCAGGCATTGACAAAGCCAGCACTTATGCATTTATCACAAACACAACCTTCTTATGAGTAACCAGCAATGCTTGGTGTCCACCTCCAGAGTAGCACTGTCCATCAGGCCAATGTAGAGCTTGGTGCATCAGTAAAGCATGGGACCGCCATCATAGTTCAAGAACTTGCCGGTGTCTTCAAGCTTGAGGTTGGCAATGGTCTTCAGGAGAGCCTCCACAGACTGCTCTGGAGTTAGCGATATAGACTGTATGGCAGGATTGTCAAGTTTTGCACTTCTGCATAGGCCAGTGAATCAGAGTTGGAAAAAGTTGGAAAGCCATAGACTGGTTGACAACATCTAAACATGCCACCTCAAGCAAGGTCTGATTCTAGCAGCCAACAGTTGGCTGTTGTGTTTCAAACAACCCAGCTGCCTCCTTGACAGACCTTTGAACACATGCCTGGAGGATTATCATTGCAAAGCTAGCAATTGAATTCACAGAGGGCATTGCTCAGCACCAGCATCACAAAAGCATTATGACACAGCAAGCATCACTCAACATGAGATCCTACTTGATAAAGGAAGAGCCCATGTCTGTGGTGACCAGGCCAGGATGCACTGCAACAAATGTGAAGCCCTGTGCTGCTGTCACATCAGACGCCCAGCTCAGAGTCACTGCAGGCATAGACAGACATCAGCATACTTCAACAACACTCAAACTTGAAGCTTATAACAGCAACTATTGCTTGTCCGTGCAATGAGGCCAGTAAGATGCATGCCATGCTCAGAAGAACACTCACTAACGACTGTCCGACTTGTGCACATATAAACACAGTAACATAGGCACAGAGATGCACACACACACACACACGCACGCACGCACGCACACGCTACACGCATGCACAATTTTGCAAACATTGCTGAGGTGCTTGCATCACAATACAGACTGAATGAAAGACAGAGACAGGGTGTATATAGCACAGGTGAATCGGGTTGCAGCAAGCTTACACATGTTGAGAGCTGCCTTGGAGGTCTTGTAAGCAGGTAGCGTAGCAGTGCTATTTTCCCAACCTACTGGGTTTGACAGCTGCATGCTACACACCACACGTCAGTTATGATGTCATAAATGTGCGCATAGATGCATGACATGATCATGCAGCACATAACAACTTTTGAACAGGCCATGCATTGTAAATTTGGCGTAACATATGAAATGCTGTCCAGGTATTCAATGTAATGAGATCTCACTGACACCAGCACTCCTGTGACAACTGAGCATAAGGTAAGTTGGGATTTGGCCGACAATGTCTATCAGCATGTTACAGAGGTGTTTGCTTTGTGGAAAGCTGACTGTTGCACAGGAAGCATCATGCGTGAAGGCAGAAAGAAGCAGGGTCTACCAGGAAGGCATGTGACCCAAGACATGATGACATGTTGATCACAGTCTTCTTGAGGCCCATCATCAGCAAAGGCAGGAACGCCTGAGACACAGCATGCACTCCTAAAACATTTATCTCCAGAATTGTCCTGAAGGCGTCAATCTTTCTGCAGCAGGAAACTCAAAGCTCTCAAGGCATATACTTCATGCTGAGCACTTCAAGACCAGCAGTTGCACAACTGCATCCAGACCACTTCAAAACAATGTCCCAATCGTGCCCCATAGCGTCTCATGGTACGCATGTAACTCCAATCCATACACACAAGGATACAAGGAAATGTGGACTCGAAAGCATCATGTGAAGGCCTTGCGGCACTTGGCATTAGCTGATTGCAATGCTGTTGCGCAAGAAAGATGCAAGAGTGCTTGACAGATTCATACTCTTCATGAGCGGGCACAGGCGGTCCAGCTGTGCCAGCATTGTTGACCAGGTAGTCGACACCACTCTCGCCGGTGATTTTTCCAACAGCCTGCACTGCTGCCTGCACAAAGTACTGGCTGAGTGGGAATGTTGTAATATGTGGCTTCAGTCACATAGGCTTTGTGAATCAGACAGGTGACAGCAGGTGTTGGGCTTGTGCAGGCCACAGTCTTGCACAGCTGGATCAGAGCTGCCGATGTCAGGGCTATGTAGCCCGTCAGAGCCTTCCATGCGAGGTGCAAAAAATAGCTTGTTGCGCTAGCATAGACTACTAGCGTAGAGCGCTAGCATAGACGACGTGCACCTGAATGCTGCTGCTGTTGACAACGTCCATGGATATGAGATGTAGTCGACTAGGGAAGGCCTTCTGCAGCTCATGGAGGCGTTTTGCACTGTCAACACTCCGCGCACTGGCGAAAACAACGGTGTTCGGTGTTGACAAGACCTAGACAGTGATCAGGGTAACTTGAATGATCCGCTGGTCACAGGTCACCGTACATCAGAGCTTGGCAACACTCCCTGCTTCACCTGCTTAGCAAGCTCCGCGCCAATGCCACGAGAGGCGCCCGTGATCAACCAAACTGCTGAGGGTGCCATAGAGGACGGTGTATGCGGTGGCGTTTGCTACCGGCACAAACAAACAAAAACAAGGCTGCTGATTGGAACAGGACTGGGTCGCACATTCTTTCAGGATCTACTACCACATTCGTTGGAGTTGACAACGTCTCCAATGATTTCGTGCGAGTTCCTGCTGTTTCCGACACAGATGACTACTTTAAGATCGGGTCAGAGCTTTCGATCTGGCTTTCGATTCCCGATCCAATGTTGACCGTGTCATCACTGCATTCTCACGATACAGTAGGCAGCGCATTGCCAAATAAAGCCAAGACGTAGACGCCAGTGCAAGCTCTGGCAAGCATTGTTCCAGTGATTCACTGGCGTGTATACTCAATCGCTCTTTGTGTACTGTCTACCTGTGCTACAACAGCATGAAGCAATCAACCACAGGCTCAGCGGCAGACCCAAGCTTCCCAGACACTGCTGCCGCCAATGCAGACCTGGAGGCAAGACTTACCGGCGGCAACACGGGTGGTGCCGGCAATGCAATGCCAAATGAGGCGCAGGTCTGTTCTTAGTCCTTGCATGCTTAAGCATGCACACTTGCATATGACATTCTTGCCCCACAGAGGGCCACCGCCAGAGGGCCACTGCCAACTCAAAGTTTAGCAGCATTCTATCACGCCCTCGCAATCTTTTGGTGCTAGCATACCAACTTGGTGTATCTCCTGCTGCTACAAGACATTTGCAGGCTTACGCAAACTTGCTGCAGTGCTGCTCTGAGTAACTCTGAGCACAAGCTTGCTGTTTTTAGTACACTTCTGAAGCTCAGATATGTCTTCACCTTGGCGCTGCAGAACAACTCTCAGGAGAACAAGCGTACTCAAGGCAGCAACAAGCAGGGAGGTCAAGTAGAGCCAGAGACCACGCCTGGAGCCTACAATAAGTAAAAGACAGCATCTTGAGCTTATGATATGCACACTGCAGTGAAAAGGCAACAGAACACCTGCGCTCGGCTGAGGCATCTGTGACGAGCATGGAAATGCAAACAGGGATGTATAAGAGTGGTCTGATAACAACGGTGCATTCTTTGTAGCCGTTGGTGCCATACCACCTTGCACCTGCCAACAACTGCAGATGACATGCATGTCATACATGTGTACCGGCATCAGACTGTGGTCCACCACATCAAGCAACAAGCGTGTCATAATCAATAATGCCTCTTCTGACATCATTTTTCAGCAATGCAATGTACGCAAGTGCACTGCGTGCGTGTGTAAGCTAGCTAGCCAGCATGAAGCGCAATGCAGCTCATGCATGAGAATTTTCATTATTGTGTGGTATGCACATGCATGTTCACGTGTGAACACACTGCTTCGTTGAACTGAAGTTGCAAAGTAATGTATGTGCAATTACTACACGTGCACTCCTCATGCATCAATGCTAGGGCTCCACACCTGCAGGCCTTGTCAAGAGTCTACAATAAAGGTTATACGTATGTGTACCTGTATTCATTACACGTACACTGATCAGCCAAGTCATCGTCAACATTATGCACACTATACGATCCACGCTTGCATGTCCCGCAGTATCACAAAATGACCCTGTCAACCGTCATGACCAAGCCTCTGCAGACTCACTCCCCTCTGGCAAACAGTCTTATGCATCTGGCTACTTGGTAGAGGACTTGGTTCTGTCACTTTCTCCCTTGTACTCAGCATGGTTGGGATTCATCTGATTTGCCCTGTTGTTATCGTTCTGGCTGGGTGTGCTGGGTTGACCCCTGGACCCGGCGTATGCCTGGCTGTTGGGATTCATCTGGTTGGCACGGTTGTCTTGACTTGCTTTGTCCTGCAAACGCATCTGCGACGTCAAAATTGAGAGTGGCAAAGCTGCAAGCGCGACGTTTGGCACAGCTATGCGCATACAGGTCCGTATGCAGACTGATCCAACAGATCTGGCACGTGCACGTTCCACAGCAGACGCAAACAGGAAAGCTGCCTTCGCGTCAGCAAGGTGTGCCAAACAAAAGTTGAAGCAGACTTGCGTTGTATTGTATTGCATTGCATTGCGTTGAAGCAGACTCAGCGCCACTTACCATGGTTCGGAAGGTGCACGCTAAAGAGTGGAGGCAACAGTTCGCAGAAACGCAGGTTCTGATCTTGTGTCGAAGGCCGACGATGTGCAAATCTTATCTCTGCAGCTGACTTTACGTAGACCCCTGCCATCCTTATCGTATCAATTGCCGTGTCGAGATTCGACATCTGCAGCAGTGCAGTGTTCAACACGGGGATCGCGCTTGTCACGTGCCAAAGTAAAGACAGACAGCAACTACTACAGAACCATGCTTGGATGTGCCGGATGAGGCAGGTGATTTGTCAGACTACATTCAACCCAGACACAACTGTGACAAGACTTGGGATCCCAGCCAAACCTGGGGACCAGAGCTTTTGGATCTATGCAAAGACACGAGTCTGCTCATTCTAAATGGGCGGACTCCAGGTGATGACACTGGGAAGCACACATTTGTTTCCAGGTCTTGTCATGGGCGTAGTGCCATTGACTATTTTGTTGCATCTGCTCATTGCATGTCTGCAACAGTGTC
>JAABUO010006251.1_pt1 | contig 13753 bp, 15 predicted proteins | sample 5559291 | NCBI WGS metagenome assembly JAABUO01 (sample SAMN10711878, study PRJNA513372) | rock metagenome | isolation source: Antarctica rocks | place: Antarctica: Victoria Land, Finger Mt sud | reverse complement strand
ACACCTGTGAAGGCAAAGATGGGGCAGTCAGGGCGGCATCTGGACAGGAAGTTGGCCATGTAGCCCCTCCTGGTGTACACAAAGATGGCTGAAGCCCCCAGGGCATTGGCCATCACAGACGCACTTGCGCACAGCTCCTCGCTCACCCTGCCATCTGCATTGGGAGCCAGGTTTGGCAGCACTATCTGCCCATACTTCTCCTGCCTGCATTCATTCAGGTACTGCTGTCAAGCTTAGGAGCTTGCAAGTATGTTTGATTTCTCACCAGCTAAGTCAGTGTGCACTTGACGCAGTGAAAGGCGTGGGGTACGCGCTCTTTGTGGGGTGGCTGAATGGGAAAGCCTGTTATCTGTAGTGCTGGCAGCACTTCAAACCCATTGACTGGTCCACTTGATATCAGCCAAGGTAACAACACCACATGCTTGGCAAGTCCATGATCGTTTGCACGGCCTGCTGCATAGCCGGCACCGATGCCAAAGGCCCACCCACTATTCAGGTACACATGCACGGTCTCCAGAAGGCCTGACTTTTCAGGCCTGAGGCACAGGCCCTAGTTTGAGGTCACCTGAAAGGCTACTCAAGCTTTGGCTGCCAGAACAGCACCCTAGAGGGCCAAGTGCGCGGGCGATATTGCAGCTCAGTAAGACAGCATGCTCGTGTGGATACAGCACATAAGGAACTGCAGGCAAACAACAAACATGCCGCCTAGTGAGCTGTACCATGACATATGCACCCTCATCCTGCCCTGTAGTCGCAGCACTCTTATCTACAAAGACCAGAGTTGGCAAAGAAGCTGGAGGTGCACGTGTGGGTTGTGGGCGTTTGGGTTTAAGTCTGAGGTGCCCTGTTGGCATTTCACACCACACAAGATGCTGTCCTTGTGTTGTGGTGGTGATTTTTGCTGCAGTGAGAGTCCTGACTTTATCCAGCTTTGATTGTTTATAGCATGGCTGATCTTGGTTTTTACTAACAGCATTATTTATTATTATATTATGCTTTTATATGTCATTATTGTTACCCATTTGCATCCAAGAAGCATGAGCATATTGGACGTGATCAGTTCCATGCTGATACGCATGTGCTTGTTTCAACAGAGTGTGGCTGCGATGAGCAATTTATGGCTGTCACCCCATTGAATTATGTCAAAATGACCGCGCCACGTAGTGGGTTGGACACCTTGAAGTAAACCCGGTGGGGTGACAGTCAGAAACTGCTCATCGCAGCCAGACTCTACACAAACAAGCACACGAGTCTTAGCATGGAACTGATCGCATCCAAGACGCTCATGCAATCACAGGCTTTATACTTCATATGACAAGTAAAACATATCAACAAAGGTGACCCAATTGCATCAAAGAAACTAGCATGGACAAACAACACTCCAAAAGGGTAATCTGGCTGTCATCTCAGTCCTTGCCTGCTGCAGTCGCACCTGCTCCCAAGGACGCTCTATTGGGCCACAGTGCAGGTTATGATCGGCCAACAATGCAGACTGAAGATTCAGGCAAGAACTAACCTCTACTAACGATTTACCCGACGCACACATGGAGCTACAGCCACAGATTGCCATTACCAGCAATTATTTTGATAAAGTAGCATTTTGTCAGACTTGCGCCTTGCTCTCTGACGCTGTAAGGTGAACACATGTTCTCACAATCAGCTCTGCTTTGCGCAGGTGAGCAGCAGCCGCTGGTGCACCTGCAGTCCTCCTATCAGAAGCATGACAACCAGACGCAAGGGTGTGCAGTGCCTCCTCCAAGTAGTGAAGGGTGCTGGTCAACCCTCAATCACTTGAGGCAGCCACTGCACAACATCATCTGTGGTTGCGACGCTTGCAAGGGAATGAGCGCTGGCGCAACCTGGTCCTCAGACAGACACAACTCCTGTCGGTCTGCACCACAGCTGGCCTGATGACCTTAGGGTGCAGGGAAGACTGACCTGCACCACTCCTCAATGCGCCCTGAAACAGCCCTGAGCACTGCAACAGCCTTGTCTGGATAAGCCCCAGCAGCAGACTCGCCAGACAGCATCAGGGCATCTGCCCTCTGCCTGACCACATCTGAGATGTCTGCTACCTCTGCTCTGGTGGGGGTGGGGTACTCTATCATGGACTGCAGCAGGTGTGAGGCCACAATGACTGGCTTGCCTTGCTGCCGGCACCGCATCACAATCTCCTTCTGAACTGATGGTACATCCTCCAGAGGAATCTGGGCGCCTGCAACATGGCAGCAGGCTGTGATGGACATTGCAGCCAAGAGAATTGAATGTGCTTGTTACAGAGTATTGCATTTGTTGCTTGCATTGCAACGCTAGAGTTGATACTGAAGGGTTGAATGGCATCGCACAAGCAGATGCATTGTCCAGAGCAACATATAGATGCTGTAGGTCGCTTGACACAGACTCACCCAGACATGGTGAGAGCAGCATTGCTGCTTCGAACAAATCTGTTCATCTACTAGGCTGCATGCACTGGAACACATGACATCAGCAACAGCTAGCAGCACTTGCAGCAGCAGCAGCAGCAGTGCAGTCTGATGAAGTGGCAAATGGGGCGTGAACATAGAGTAGCCCAATACCAGGCACACAAAGAAGAAACCATACCTAGGTCACCCCTAGCAATCATGACAGCATCTGAAGCCTCAATGATGTCTTGGGCGTTGGGGACACTGTCATGGCTCTCAATTTTGGCCACAATCTCAATCACTTTGCTGCTGCGGGAACTCAGGTAGCTCTTCAGGTTGTTGATCACATCAGCTGTCTTCACAAAAGAAACGGCGATGAAGTCTACATCCATGTGGATGGCAAAGTCAATGTCCAGCCAGTCCTGCAGCAGTTGAAGCATTGCTTCAGGTGCAAGTGCAAGAGCTTGTAAAGAATGGTGCAGCAAGCTGTGGGCTGCTAGCAAGCGAGACAAGCTGCAACCCAGCATGAGGTGGAAGTTGAGGTGTTATGAGTACAGCAGCTGAGCTTCACAAACCATAGACTGCTTCTCAACTAGAAGCAGCAGTTCTGCTTCTCAAACACACTACATTATTCCTAACACTGCATCACGCCTGACATCAGAACTGGGAATGTACAAAAGCCAATGAGTCGTGTATTTGACATCAGTATCATGAGCAAAGATCGCCGGGGCCAGGCAAGACCAATCAACCTGAGCGCATTCCTTTCATACATAAAACAAAAACAAAGTTGTCTGAAAGCCGCCTCACTGAACAAAAGCATGAGAGCCTTTGAGCAGTGGTGGCTGCAGTCTTGGTGATGCATGGTGTGAAGTGAGAGGGAATCTCACCTTGGAGGACAGCACAGGCAGCATGGAGTTGCGTGCCCTGACAATAGTACCATTCCTTCTGAAGGTCAGGTTGGCCCGGGACAGGATGATACCGGGATCAGCCACTCGGCAGCGCACATCTGGACCAGCTTTCTCCAGGACGTCCAAGGTGACCATACCTCCATCAACAACTACATGGTCACCCACCTATACCATTTGTAACTGTGAGCGGTACCAGCTGTTACTGTAGTCACAGCTTCTGCTCACTGGCGAAGAATCTGCTGAACCTACTGCCACACTGCAGCGCTGTTTGTGGGTTTGCTGTAGAAGCATTCAACGTCGTGCTGCTGCGTCGAGGCATGGTTGGCACTGGCTGGCAACATACAGTCATTGCATGTGGTGTCACAGCAGCATCAGCTATATGGCTTCACTGGCGGTCACTGTCAAGCTGATTACTAGGGAAGGGAGGAGATGTGGTGTTGGAAGAACAGCATAGACAAGGCAGGCATCAAGGTTTCATGAGGTGTGCATTCATGGCACACCTGCACATCATCTACAAAGGCCTCGTAGCTGACACCCAGCCCCTTCTTGCCTTCAATGACTGCTGGATTTCTGATGGTCAGAACAAACTCCTCGCCAGCCTGTGAAAATTGCACAAATGTCTTGAGCAATAAGGGTTTGACAAACAGGTGCCACGGACATATGCCAATGGCTTCATGTCGCATAGCTTGTCTGATTTGCAATGCAGTGCAACATGGCCTGAGAAGATGGCTCCTTGCTTTCATGGCATGTATGGGACATACACGGGATGTACCTCAGCTTTCTGTGGCTGTTTGAGCTCATTCAAGTGCACTTCACTGCCTTCAGTGTCCATCATGATTGCAACAGAGTACCTGCAACCGGCACAAACCATTGACCACAGATCCAGGATGTAGGAACAGGCTGTACCTGTTGCAATGAACATCACAATACATACCCATTGTCTTTGTTCAGCTTTCTGATGCGGTTGATCACTGTCTTGTGCCATTCATGATCTCCATGCGACATGTTGAGACGCGCACAGTTCATGCCTCCAGCTGCCAATGTTGCTAGCATTGTTTCAGAGCTTGACTTAGGACCAATTGTACATATGATCTTGGTTCTTCTGGTACTACGAAACCCTGTAGCGATGTCACACAACCTGTGTGAGCAAGGCTACCAGGGATAGTCAGTTGGTAGACTGATCGCCATAGCAACTGCAGTACGAGGTGTACACACCATTTTCGCTCAGCTCCTTCGCCAGCACAGAGTCAACTTCAATATTGGGGCCGCTTGATCCCACCCCGTCAGCGACATGGTCGGGGTCCGTGCCCTTGCCTGTCTTGATCGGTACATGTGTTGTGTCAAGAGAAGGCGTTGGCTCGGCTTTTGCTGTTTCGGTGTCAGCTTTCTGCCGAGCGGTCACGCTAGCAGCCTGGGCTGACACATGCAGTGATCTTCTGACATTTTTGCACCTGTGCGGGAGCCGTGCTACCTGACGCAAGTCGGCCACAGGGCAGGTCCTGTGAGCCATCATTGCTTTGCCTTGCAGTAGCATCGCATCCATAACTGAACGGCAATGGCCAGTGCAGTCGGCTTTCCGCAAAGTCGGTACGCTATCTTTCGACAAGTGCTACACTGACGTTCGACACTGGACTCTGCTGCACCATTGTTCCCTTCACTGGCGTTTTGACATCGGCCATTCGTCTCTTGGAAGAAGATGCCACCGCCCCACCGCACACCCTGAAGTGTAGTACCCTAGCAGGCAGCCCAGTTGATGCTACAAGCGTGATTGCTATTCTACTGCTTGACGGCGGCTGTGGCCACATGCTTGTGGAGCTGCTCACCAATGGAAGCATTTGCACGCATACTTTGACCGTCTCTGGCACCTAGCTTTAGTTACAGTTGGATTCCCCACAAGCTGTTGATTTGACTTCCACACCTTGCTGAGTCACTGTGTATTGCATGCATCATAGGTTACATCACTGCTCGTGTCATTGGGGTGGTACATGCACAAGCTGAAAAGAAAGTTGATTTGTGTTATCAGACAGACAAGTTCCGATTTTGTTGCACTTAGCATACTTGATCTTGCATGGACATCAAAGGACGCATATCATACAACAAACTGTAGACAATCACCGTGGCAGCATTGCAGCAACATGAACATATGCTGCCAACAGGACATGTCCACTCTGGCAATGTTTGGGTGCTTTCTTACCGTACAATGTACTGCAGCATGTCAGGGCAGCAAGCAGTGGAACACCCAGAATTGCAAAAACTGAATCTGCACGCCTTGCTTGTTGTCACGCTTTGTGGACCCTCCTCTACTGTGTCTTGAAGTGTACAATGTACTCAGGATATGCCTGCGAATTGTCAAAGACAGCAAAGATGGCTGCAGCGAGAGCTTGAGGAAAGACAGTTCCTCCATGACATGTGACTGCATCAGTGCCTTTAGGGGGCAATCTCAACCCTGGCCCACCAACGCCCAGCCTGCCTAGGGCCACACGGCACACAAGCATGGCCTTACCCTCAGGCAACAGCCTAGGCTTGGATGAAACTTCCTGTTCTTCCCTGTCTCCCCTTGCCTTTGGCTGACATTTGCCTTTTCTTTCCTGCTTGCCTTTGTCTTTCTTTGCTACACCATGACTGCTGGGGTGCGGCAAGATGCTAGCAGCAGTTGCTTGATGAGCACCGCGAGCGCCTCGTGGCCAACTTGTTCCAGCTTGAATTGGCTGGACAAATGGTGTGTTCTGGAAGCCAGGCATACCTGGCTGTGCACCAAAGAAGCCACTGGCATAGGCAGCAGGCATGCCTGACATACCAGGCATACCAATCATGCCAGGTCCTGCATCAGAACAGCACTCATTGGAATGTGAGGTGTGCTATGCAGTCATCATCACAACAGTGCCAACAGCTGTCATGCACGAGGCTTGCTATCTGGTCTCAGCAGCAACTGTGAAACTGCTTACATCATGCACAATGGTTGCTGCAAAATTGTCAGGTAAGACCCAAGCAGATGTGACGGGCATCACCTTTATCTACATAGCCCATACTGTAGTTGCTGTTGCCTGCATACCAAAATCACAGTCAGCTGTAGGGGCTGAACAATGTCAAGCAATGTCTGCTGCTTATCAGCAACACAGAATTGAGCGTTTTGCAATGCACAGAAGCAGAGCGAATCAGATCTCAGCACTGCATGCTTGTATGCCTACCAAGGCAGTATCAAACAGCTGACAGCATCAGAAGCGTGTCAGAACTGCAGCAAGGTTTTTTCCCACTGGTGGTGAGCAGTCACATGCTGTAGCATCACCTCCAAATTGTCATGCCGCCCAGAAGATCCTGGGCGACTGACCACAACTGACAACATCCAGGCCAATGGATCATGTGACACATGTTATCTTTGCCAAACAATCGATGCCAGGCTGTGCCTATGCCACACTGTCCATGCAGCTTGCAATGGGAAGCGCATTATGTGTGCTTGCCAGCAGGTGTCCTTTGCTCCAGTACCTGCAAAGTAGGTGCCAGCTCCCAAGCTGCCTTGCATGCCAGCCACTCTGGTGTCAAAGCCCTCGTTGCCAATGACAGCCATGATGTCCTGGCGGCAACCATGGAACAGGAACTGCTCATTGATGTGTGCTGAACCAGCTGCAAGCTCCACCTCATGTCGCCGCAAGCAGTACTTGGTCCACAGATGTGGGTTTTGCACGCGCTCTATGCGCACCACATTGGACAAGCTGCAAACAAGCAAGCAGAACAGCTCATGCGCCTTCAGGCTCCATCAGCATGAATCCCATCAAGGTACTTCAATGTATGAACTGTACATGCATGCATTTGGCATGAGAGCTGTGACACCAAGCATCAAGAATGCCATGTATGTGAGTGTCTTCCACATTATGAACGCAAGCGACCCATGCACATTTCGGCTGACAGCAACAAGAACGTACACCATAGCTCAGAAAGCATGCCCAGCAGCAGCAGCAGCAGCAGCAGCATCAGCATCAGCAGCAGCAGTCTCTGTGTATGTGTAGCTACAAACAACCCAGCACATCAGGTGTGTAATGAGTGCTTACTGCAAGGAGCTGTTGTTAGCTGTGAATCTAGTCAACACTTGCTGAGCTTCTTGCAAGTCTGCTTCATGGCAGGCCTGCTGGGCTGCAGCCTCAGCCAATGCCTTGGCGGAACCTGATTCCAGGGCCATGCGCTGCTCAGCACAGGCTGCTGCACCACCAGCGTCCATGCATTCCAAAGCATGCAACATGGCTGCATCTCCATCTCCCTGGCAGTGCCTCAGAGCAGCCTCTGCGTCCTCCCTGCTCAAGCCCTGTCACACGACACACATAGAACATGTCACGGCATGCTGGGTCTCAGCTTGCATTGGCAGATTGTGGAGTGCCATGCATCACCTGGTGCATGCACGAGCTCAACTGCACAGTTTGGATCTGTACATGACTGCGCTCAGCTTTGGTAAGAAGCCTTGACTGCACATGCTATAAGCATCAAGTTCCCAGAGCAGTACACTGCTGATGCACAACTTGCTTGACTCAGCATGAGCACAGGGGTGTGATAAGAGCATGTTGAAACATGTAGAACGTCGCCCGAGGACAGAACAGGAAAACAACCATACTTACATGTACTGTCGCACGGCTGCTCCCGAGCCGCTTGCACGTTACCTGACGTCACAAGTGTGTTGCAAATGTCTCACAAGTGCATTACAGATGTGGTACAATTGCTGCTGTTCATGCAAGCTGCACAGGCCTGCCAAGCAGGGCGTCTGGTGACCTGATACATCATTGCCTCCACTGTAGCTTGATCAAGCGCAGGAGGACCTGAGCTTCCAGTGTGGCCGGCTGTGCTAGGGCTGCAGCCTGGTGGCAGTGGCAGCTCCACATATATGACATGGGCAACATCTGGCATTGGGGCCCAATGAGATGGCATGGGGGCTCTGAGGGGCTTGCTGGGGTGGCTTGCCTGCTTATTGGCAAGAGCTTCCTGCAGTCATCACAATGCCTCATTAAGATATGCCAAAACTATCCTTGAACTAGCATGTGCTGATCACTGCAGACAAGTTCTCAGAGCACATAACAGCCGTACATCGCACAAATGGCATAGCACTGCTCAGCTGCTTTGAACTTAGACACACTTATTTTTGAGAAGTGCATATCCAGGTTGATGCTAAAAGCAGCAGCCGAGTCTGGCATCGAAATATCCTGTACAAAATGCATCAGAACACGAGTCTGCAAGCAGTGACGTACCTTCAGCTGCCTCTCCAGATCTGCCTTCTCAGCCAAGGCTTTGGCCAGAGCTGTGTCACTGCTTGCATCCTCAACACGATGAGTGGCAGCCTTCAGAGCTCCAGAGTAAGCACTGCTGACTCCCATCAGATCAATGTAGCCACCAGGCGAATTCAATGAAGCATTTGCTTTTGGTAGTTGTTGTGCTGATTGCTGCTGAGGGCAGGCAGCCTGTAGACAACAGTCACCTGATGCCATCAACCACCATGCAGCGCACATTTGCATAGCTACTGTGAGCATCCATGCAGCGTTTTGACCTAAGGCAGCAACCCTGAACATCGATCCTTCATCCTGGCTTTCAGCTCACCAATGCATGCCTATTTACTGAAGCAGCTGGGGCTATCATTGCTGCAGCTGATCGTCCAGTCAGCAAGGACAGACACTGCGTAATCTAAAGTTTGTGCACAGCAGCAAGATGACCTGTGCGCTATGCGGGAATGCTGCATTCAGCAGTGCTGCTGTGACAGCTGAATGCGTTGCATATCACATGTCAGGGACTGGCTACCTGAGAGGAAGCCACAGAGTGCCTTCTACCGTTGGTCATCCTGAACTCGTGTACAAGCTTGACTTCCTCTGGGTGCACTATGTCTCCAGGGACATCAGCCCTTTTCCCACAATCCTGAGCATTAACATGAAAGTTTCAGAGCCCAGCTTGTCGATATGAATGCTGTTTGAACAAAAGCGATAGTACCTGCAGCGCTTCAAATTGCCAGGGGAACCTGATGTTGAGGAACAGCTACATGATCTCACAGTATGCTGCAAATGGGCACTGTTTGCACAAGTTGCGTACCAAACTACCTGTTTTGCTTCTGCCAATAGCTGCTGAGCTCTGTGCTGCTTGTGCACTCGTTTTGAATCCTGCCATTGCTGATCTGCAAAAGATAACAGGCTTTGGTAGTATGAGAAAGGGGGTTGATTTGGTGCTTGTTTAGGCCATTGACTGACATGCAGCAGTGCTGATTGCCTAGGTGAAATTGCCAAATCAGGCACACTATTGTTTTGAGAAGGGCTATGCCTGCAGGGCATGCTTGGTGCGTCTGCCTGCTGGGTGTTCCTCCTACTGAAGTGCTGCCGTGGAGCTTGATAAACGTTGGGATAGTCAGATCATGATTGCAATGAGTAGTGATGTCATCGTCATTGGACAGGTCGATGACAGCTGAGATTGCATTAAAAGCTTTGGCCTGGAAAGATGATTTCTGACGCTTTGTAGCTCGTGTGGACCCTTCTGTATTCTGCATGTGTAAAGTAGGGCAGGCCTTTGCACCTGAACAAGCAACACAAGCAAAAGGCTGTCGTTTCCACTGTCTCAGCTGTTGCAAACATGCAGTGACACCTCTTCTTGTGCCAGCGCAGGATGCCGCCCAAAGCAAAGTCTACTGCCTTATTCGTACAGCAGAGCAAATACAGCGGGCAGTCATCAAACAGCAGGGTCGAAAGCCAACACGAAAGTGTATGAGCTCAAACAAGAAATGGTTGAAACAGGTCTGTGCCTTGCAAATTGATATGCACCTGGCTACTTCTAAACTTGACTAGCCTATACTGCGTCGTACAGCTGCAGCTTGTGCTCGAACCAGGATTTGACCGCTTGCTAATCACCATCGCATTGCTCACAACAACCCTTTGTGGGCTGTCGTGATCGAAGTCAGGCCGCAATAAGGCTGAAACCAAGGTCGAGGCTCCAACGTTCGATCGCCTGACGAGGGACACGGCTCTGCGCAACCCTGCAAACTCGCCACGACGTGCGCTGAAAGCACTGCATAGGCTTATCCTGCAAAAAATCCGCCGATCAGGGAGATGGCGCAGCACTAAGATCGCAGCACGACCTAATGGAAACGGTTGGTGCCGTGCTGTGCCTGCTTTGCTGCTGGCTGACTTGCAAGTGGCAACTGGATTTTTCAGCCAAAGCACAGTTCTATGATGACCTTGTCGCTAGCGTAAACGCTGTTCTGATCATTCGGCATTGCTGTGGCTGCGCATGTCCAGTCAGCCCAAATTATCACTGCCGGCCTTCTCTCAGTGTAAACGGGACACAGAAGATCGGCAGCAGTGCACCACAAAAGAGGCCAAGCTGCAACGCAGAGCACAGCTCGAAGAGGAGACTAGCGACAGTGACAGCCATTCTTTGCCAGAACTCGGGCAGCACGCCGACTGTTATGACTCGGAAGCAGATAACAAGGACCAGGCCTGGGCAGAGAAGCAGCGCCAAGGACGACATTCGGACGCCATTCTGAGCTGTCCAGGGTGTCTGACAACTGTGTGCATCGACTGTCAGAGGCACGAGTATATGACTACACAGTACAGAGCAATGTTTGTCAGGAATTGCAGGTATGACCTATTGCTACAGTGCTGACTGATTTAACCCTCTGTGATATTTGTTGACATGACTGTAGGGTGAGCTCATCACCTAAAGTCATCACATCGAGCAAACAGCAGAAGGCACTTGGGAAACGGCAACGAGACTCTCAGCTCATTCAGCCGACGGCATCACTTGCTCCAGAGCAAGTGTTTCCTGTCTTCTGTGAGACTTGCAATGCAGAGCTGGGAGTGCAGGACTCTGATGAGATCTTTCACTTTTACAGTGTATTCCCTAGCACTGCATGATTGTCTGATAATTGAGAAATCCCTACTCCACTGATTTGGAAAAGATGGTCGTTCACAAAAAGTCCATGGGCTTATGATTATCTGACTGGCTTTGAGCTATCCTAACATTTCACTGTGAAATGGTAGGATAAGTGAGCAATCCCACTCCGCTGATTTGGAAGAGATGGTGGATCACAAAAAGTTGATGGGCTTATCTGACGGGCTTTGAACTATCCTAACATTTTACTGTGAAAAGTTAGGATAATTGAGAAATCCCTACTCTGCTGGTTTGGAAGAGATGGTGGATCACAGAAAGTCGATGGGCTTATCTAACGGGCTTTGAGCTATCCTAACATGTTACTGTGAAAAGTTAGGATAATTGAGAATTCCCTCACTGCTCAGACCTAGGTCAGGCCTGCACTTTTGACTCAAACTGTACATGAGAAGCATGGGGCACATAGCATGCAACCTTTAGCACTAGCACACTGTTAGATTGCATGCCATTGTTAGCCTTCATGTATTTGGCCTTGGGATTGACTCAAAGGCAGTGTTGAGGATTTGATCATGATCAACTTTAAAGCATATACGTTTATGCTGAAGCTGATCAGCATGTAAATGAGTGATGCCAGAGTCAACCTTAGATGGGCTCAAACGTACATGCTTTTGTAATCATGTTCACTCAAGTAAACGCCCCATGCACTTGCAGGCTGCCACCAATTAACTCTAAGCCCCTGTTGTTGGGTGGCAGACATGCAGCAAACACTGGCTAGCAACAGCTCCTCAGCCCCATTCAGTGTCTCTGATGCCATCATCCCAGCTTAGAATCATGCCAGCTACCTTGGCAAATCCCCTGCTGATAGCCAGCACCTGGATGCCCCTGCTGTTCATTTGAAGTATCTGCAATGCCTGGGCAGTGCTCACTCCAGAACGAGCAGTGTCTGAGAGCCTGCAACAGCTGCCAGAAAAGCCAAACTAATGCAAGAGTTAGACTCTTGGCTGTCGTTGCTCCCAGCTGAAATGGGTGAGAGCCTAGCTACCTGCACCTCAGCACCCCAGCTGACCTGCTGGTGTACATGGAGGACCACTGGCTGCCCAGCAATGTTATAACCACTTTGCCAGACAGTAGCATGATTGTCTCCCCAAGCAAAGTCGATGTTTGTCTCTTTAGCTTGTCTACTGGCTCTCTGCTCATGGGCAAGATTAGAAACAGGGATCCTGCAACTAACGGCGGCGACCCAGTGGTGTCCACCGACCTGTCCCAGTACTGCAAGGGGTACACATTACAGGCCTGGCGCTCAGAAAACCTAGAGGGTTCACACAGGTTCTTTATTTTGGTGAGAGCAATTTTGGCTTCAGGCATGGGCAGATTCAGGCTTTGGAAGCTCAAGGGGTGTCCAGGTCCCAGATCGGAGAGTCTGTGCAACTCAAGCTGGCAATCAACAGAGTTTGAGATATCCTTGAGAAGTCGTATATGCAGTGCTCAGACCTGGAAGTTGTAAAGCCAGAAATGTAAAACCATGATCTTGGCAATTGGTTCTGAAAATATATCTCCCCAAAATCCTTGATGTATATGCTGATGCGAATAGGCATCGTCCCAGCCTGCAGTGATTGGGCAAAAGGAAGGCAATCGACAGCCAAGCAGTATAAGCATGAAGCATGCCATGGCAAGGCAGGGTGTGCAGAACTTGGTCTACAACAATGTGAACCAGGTGTGGGCGGGCGGCACTGTGTTTATGAGCGTCTGGCCAGCATACACACTCGAGCAAGTGGAGTTCATAACGCGTATGCGTGCTTGCAAGCTTGCTCTTGCTTTATTGCTGTCGCTGAAAGGCGCTTATGTGGATGCCAGATTTATTAGCAGATTCATAATAGCGACATCAGATTGCTGTGCCTTGGCCCACTGACACTCTTTTGCAAAAGCAACGGTGACCTGTGAGTCAATGTGACCCTGCAGAGGTTGGCAAAGATGCCGAATGGTCCAACCGGTGCGCATCCGCCATTATACCGCTGATCTGTGCGGTGACATGCTTGATCCTGACTGAGTGGCTTGTCACACGCAGGCCCCTGGCGGACTTTCACTGCGTCCACGACTGCAAGCGCTGCAGCTGTAGCTGGGTATGTTTATCACAGCAACCGTGTGCACCTTGCTTGCCTGTTTCAAGCTGACAGTGAACTTCAGCAAAGAGACTGGTGAACACTGCCGTGCAGGGCAGCAGTGAGTCTCACATTTATAGCGTGGTGCCTGCTTGCTCCTCACAATAAGCTGGGAAACTTGCTGACCTTTATAGCTGGATGCATATATGGTGTTCTGTTTCTTATGGCAGCTCTGGTGAGTGCTCACCAACTTGACTTTGTATCATCAAGATGTGTGTCATCAGTCTGTATCATGATAGTCCAGCTGCATGCTACGGCACGCACCTTGACTCCATATAGCCTGTTCGCAGTGTGCTTAGCATACTTGAGAGCCCATGTTCCAGTTTCCGTTGATGCTGCCCTGTCAATGTGCTCATGCTTGCACAGGCAATAGCACTGCTCTACATCAGTGAGCCAGTACCAGCAGCCATCAGCAAAACAAGCATTTCCCTGAACACAGCAA
>JAABUO010006250.1_pt1 | contig 13754 bp, 26 predicted proteins | sample 5559291 | NCBI WGS metagenome assembly JAABUO01 (sample SAMN10711878, study PRJNA513372) | rock metagenome | isolation source: Antarctica rocks | place: Antarctica: Victoria Land, Finger Mt sud | reverse complement strand
TTCCTGCTGGGCAGCCGCGAGACGCTGCTGGAGACCAAGGACGGCGGGCGCACGTGGGAGCCGCGCACGGTGGCCGCCGCGCGCGACGAGGGCTTCAACTACCGCTTCACCTCGGTCAGCTTCGCCGGCGACGAGGGCTGGATCGTCGGCAAGCCGGCCATCCTGCTGCACAGCGGCGACGGCGGCGCCAACTGGGACCGCGTGCCGCTCAGCGCCAAGCTGCCCGGCAACCCCATCCTCGTCTCCGCGCTCGCCGGCAAGCCCGGGCAGGCCGAGATGGTGACCGACCAGGCGCGCGCGCGGGTCTCGTCGCCGCGACGCTCTGGTGCCTCCCGTGCGCTGCCTGGCTTTCACGCCGCGTGCAGCGATGCAGCAGTAGGATGCTGGTGAAGAGAAGATGTATCATACACTGCCTGCGTCAGCCCCAAGCTTGCGGGCGGCGGGGCGGCCGTCGAGGAGCGCGCCGCTGGCAGACGGCCGCCAAGGGGCGTGCCTGGCAGCTTTCACGGCGCAGTCGCTGGCTGTGACCAAGCCGACGTGGCAGCATTTGCCTTTGAGCTTCACTGCAGGGCTTGCTGGGGGCTCGACACGCTGGGCTCGGCGGCCGCAGGGCGCCGTCTATGTGACCAACAATGCGGCCTTCTCGTGGACGGCGGCCGTGCAGGAGACCGTGGACGCCACGCTCAACCGCACGGTCTCGTCCGGTGCGCGGCCGGGCGGCAGCACGACCCTGACTTCTGGTGGTGGGTGGGGTAGGCGTGCAGCCCCATTATCTGACAGTGCGCGGTGCTGCAGCGCTGTCCTTGCGCACTCGGGCGACATGCTTGCCCCTGCATCGTCACGACGCCATACCTGATCACGGAGACGTTTTCAGGAAGGGGCGTGCGTGAAAGCCACGCCTCCACGCTGGTCAGCATCCAGCGCTCGTCAGCCGCGACGGCGCGGAACTTTATTCTCACGCGCCTGCCGGCCGCGCAGGCATCAGCGGCGCGTCGTACTACGAGGGCAGCTTCTCCCAGGTGCAGCGCGGGCCGAAGGGCAGCTACGTGGCGGTCTCCTCGCGCGGCAACTTCTTCCTGACCTGGTCGCCCGGCGAGACGTACTGGCAGCCGCACAACCGGCCCACGTGCGACGCCCCCGCGCGCGCGCCCGCCTCCGCGCGCACCCCTTCGCGGCATGGCGACCGTCGCGCGCGCGCGGCCGAGGGCGCTCTGCGCGCGGGCAGGCCGGCCTGGTTGTTCATGGTGGCCGGCACGTAGCACGGACAGAGGGCGGAACAGACTGCTCAATCAGTCGCCTCACCAAGAAATTCTTTGAGCCTGACAGGCACATGCCAACTCCATGGGGGCATATGCCGACTCGCCGCCGGGGCGCGCGCAGGGCGCGGCGCGTGCAGAACATGGGCTGGACGTCCAACAACAGCCTGTGGCTGGCCACGCGCGGCGGTGACGTCTTCTTCGCGCCGCAGCCGGGCGTCAGCGAGAAGTTCGACCAGGCCAAGCTCGGCTCGCGCGGCTTTGGCATCCTGGACGTCGCGTGCGCGCCCATCCGCGCTGCCGGCTGTTGCGCCGTGCCTGCACGGGGGGATGATCAGGGTTAGGGTCAGGACTAGATATGGTAGGTTAGGGTAGCGGGCGTCAGCAAGAAGTTCGACCAGGCCAAGCTCTGCTCGCACGGCTTTGGCATCCTGGACGTCGCGTGTGCGCCTGTCGCTGCCGGCTGATGCGCCGTGCCTGCACGGGGAGATGGTCAGGGTTAGGGTCAGACTAGGTAGGGTTTGTAGGGTAGCGGGCATCAGCGAGAAGTTCGACCAGGCCAAGCTCGGCTCGCGCGGCTTCGGCATCCTGGACGTCGCGTGCGCGCCCGGCGCCGCCAGCTGCCGGGCTGTGCCTGCATGGGGGGATGGTTACGTAGGGTTATGGTTGGATGGGGTAAGGGTAGCAGGCGTCAGCAAGAAGCCGAGCAGGCCAAGCCTCGGCTTGTGTGGCTTCGGCATTCTGGACGTCGCGTGCGCGCCCGGCGCCGCCGGCGGCCGCGCCGTGCCTGCATGGGGGCCCGGGCTGCGCGCCTGCGCCGCTCGCGGCCGCTCCGACCCGGGAGACCTCCTCATCATGCGCCATCAGAGAAGGAGACCATCAACTTCATGTTGTTCTGGCCCGTAGGCGGGGGCTTGGATGTTGAGTGCCTGGCAGGCGTCCACGCCTCCGGACCGTGCAAAGAGGAGCATGCTTGTGGCCGCAGGTTCAAGCCGGACAGCGAGCTGGGCTTCGCGGCGGGCGGCAGCGGCACGCTGGTGAAGACCAGCGACGGCGGCCGCAGCTGGAAGCGCGACCGCAGCACCGATGACGTGGCCGGCAACCTGTACGCCATCAAGTGGACCAAGGCGCGGCCGCCGGGGCCCTATCCCTGAAAAACCTATACCCTACCCCCGTAATGCCGTGCGCGTGCCGCCCCGGCACCGCCCTCAACACTGTGCTCAGAGACAGCGGCGCCGGCAGGAGCGGCACGTGCGCCGCCAGGCTGCCTGCGAGGCGTCGGCCGCGAGATCAGGGCACTTTTGAGACAGCTTGTGTGCTGCGCGATGTGGTCGGCGAGCTGGGCTGCCTCTACAACGGCCCTATGCATTGCTCAGCCGTGTCCTCAAGTGTCCGCCCTGCATGCGGTGTGCGCAGCGCAGCCGTCTGCAGTGTGTGTCGGGCAGTTATTCGGCATGCGGCGTCCGTGAGAGCGCTCAGCACAGCCCCGGCGGGGTTTGCGGAGGTGCTCTCCTGTGACAGAGGCGCACTGCTGCATGCAGGGCGGCCTGGGCTTCATCCTGGGCAACGACGGCATCCTGCTGCGCTTCATCCCGGAGAATGTCGGGTTTGACGCATAAGGCCGCCTGGGCGCTGGGAGCAGGGTCGGGTGTTAGTCGGGGCCAGGCGCACTGCGTATGGGCCCTGCTGTGGGAGCGGAGCGTGCACAGCAGAGCACCGGCGCTTGTGGGGTACTCGTGAGCGTGTGCAGATGCATCATGCGGCTGCGGCGACGTTGGGGAGCACAGTGGCAGGCCTGTCAGGCTGAAGCTGCACTGCACGTAGTCTCAAAAGCGTGCCGCCGTTCATGGGTCCTCCAAGTCTTAGCCATACAGCATACATGGCCTCCTAAAGAGGCCCATGCACATCATTGGTCTGTCCACACGCAGGCGCCTACGCATCCAGTGCACCCAGCCGCACTCACGCTATAACCAGCAGTAATATGCTCACACAAAGGCGGCCATGTTTTGGACTGTGCGTGTGTGAAGCACACTCTAGCCTTCACCTCAGAAAGACTTTCAGGAGCGACATGCAAAAGGGAAGCGCCCGCCTGAGCGTGGGCGCCCAGGGCAGCATGCGTTTGTGGCGCTTAGAATCACAAGACGCCCAAAAGTAACGCAGCACACGCTGCGAAGCCGCACACATCACCCATGCACTCCAAAGTGCCGCTCCAGGCGCGCGCGCTCGTCGCCCGTCAGCGGCGCCTCCTCCGACAGCAGCCGCGCGCGCGCCGCTGCCGCGCCCGGCTCGCCCGCCACCTCGACATAGTTGTTCAGCGTGTCGCCGTCCTGCGCGGGCCGCGGCGCGTGCGCCTCAGCACGCGCGCTCCTGCCCCTGCGGCGTCTGCGTAACCAATGGCTGCCACAGCAGCGCCCCGCGCGGCTACCGTCCCGGACCCAGCACATGAGCACATGCATGGGAGCTGTGCTGGCATCCCGGCCAAGCGCTCCATGCAGGGAGGCCACAGGTCGGCTTGCTATTGTTCATCGCCCTGCTCGGGCTGCCAGCGCTCCGCCGTATGGCCGCATGGCGGCAACGTTGCCGTGGCTGCCGGCTGCAGGCCTGTCGGGCACGGCCCGGGCGGCGGCGCGCCAAGAGCGTCGGGTGGTCGGCGGAGCAGGTCCAGCGGCCGTCCATGATGAATTTGTAAGGGAAGCGCCCGGGCGGCAGCTCGCGCGTCAGCGCCCACCGCCCGCTGCCGCGCTCGCGCTGCAAATCCAGCTCCTGGCCCCAGCCGACATCCAGGCCCGCAACCTGCCGCGCGCACCTGCCGGTGAGCCTGCAGACCCACGAGCCGCGGCATCCGATGGGTGCGGACCTAGCGCGTGCACGGCAGCAGGGGCATGCGCAGGTGGCCGGGCGGCAGCACGCAAGCACCTGCGGCCCGCTGCCAGCCTCGCGGCGCGGGTCCTGCGCCTGGAGCCGGTCGCCAAACCGCCATGCTCAACCCCCTGCGCAACCCTGTGTGCCTGATGGCAGCCGCGCTGCGCATGCTGGCGCAAGCCCATGGGCACATGCTTTGGAGTTGAAGGGCATGCCGATATCTCATCTTTGATCGGCATCGTCTGACATGCAACGGAGCCGTCTGCATGTGCTCGCGCGCCGCCAACGGCCCCCGCGAGGCTCGCCTGGAAGCGCGTGGCCAGGCCTGGGCGGTGCACGGCAATCGTGACGGGCGTGCGGCGGCCGCCGTCCAGCAGCAGGTCCGCGGTCGCGGCGCGGATGGCGCCGATGCGCGGGTTGCACGGGCGCGCTGCCATGAAGGTCGCGATCGCATCGCCGAGCGCCATGCCGCGGCACCAGTACATGTACGCCAGCGCCGTCGCGGGCGCGCGCCCCAGGCCTGGCGCGGGCCCGCGCGCTGGCGTGTGGTGCGCAGCTGGTAGCCAGGCAGCTGGCGTGCGAACAAGACAGATACATAAGGAGCTGTGTCTGCTGTGCTGTTGTGCAGTGAGTCCGCGTCGCCCCGCGCACGACATCACATGCCTCCTCTGCAAGAGGCTGGGCCGGGCAGCCTCTCACCTGCCAGTTAGCAGCAAGCTGCATGCATGCTGCGCCCATTCGATTTTGCTGGAGAAACGGCGTTTCCGTGGACAGACCAGTAGTGGACCGGTCAAAGACGCAGTGGCCCCACCGGCGGTGCAGTGGATGTAGACGGTGCCGCCGCGCGCCTGCGCGGCGACCAGCGCCACCGCCTCCGGCAGCCGCAGCCGCAGGTCGAACGGGTCAAAGTCGCGGATGCGCAGCCGGCAGTGCGCGACGCCGCGCTCGCGCGCCCGCGCCTGGCCGCGCGCGGCAGGGGCCGCCGTCAGCGTCTGCGGACAGGTGCTGTGCTGCATGCTGCTTGGCAGGCACATGGCCAAGCCCAGGGAATGCAGCACGCTCGCTGGGCTTGTCAGGCATGCGCGCATACATGCACCCCGCCATGGAGGCCCTCGCCCTGGCGGCATGAATTGCTAAGGCCTCCGGATGCTGGTAATACAGGAAGCATGTAGTCCTGCAGTATCTTCTGCATGCCATGCGCATGAGTCGCAGTCGAGTGGGCAAAGCTATCTCAGCCGCCTGGTCAAGAGACCGACCAAGACATGCCAGGCTGCGCTGCCATGCATCGCAGGTGTGGCACGATGCGCTTGCGGGCGCGCAGGAGCCGCAGGCGGACATGGTGCCACCTGGATGGGGGCCACGTCCAGGTCGAACCAGGCCATGTCGCTGTCCTCCTGCAGGCACACTATGGAGCGCACGCCCTCCTCGTCCGCCAGCCTGCACATGCACATGATATTGCAATGTGGATGCATGCCAGGGCGCAGGGGTGGTAGTCCAGCAGCTGGGCAGCTCAAGTTGTTGTTCCTTGTGCGTGTTTCCCCTAGTTGGCTGTTGCTTGGCCTCTCACCTGCAGGCTGAGGCACGCTGTGTTTTGGACAGCACAAGCGCTCACAAAGTTGGGTTTTAAGACCCTGTCACGGCACAGAGGTGGTTCTTTGACTTACAGTGCGGCCTTGCACGTCGAGCGCACTTGTCCAGGTCTGCAGGCGTCTGCAGGCAGCTGCCAACGATAAGCCCGTCCGTGATGTGCGCGTAGTTCATGCCGTCCTCGTGGCGGTATGTCAGGCTGCCGCCCTGCAAGCCCGCCAAACGCGGGTTGCCGGCGCCGCCCAACATAGCAAGATTTGCCTTGAACGGATGGCCAGGGCGCACCATCCTCTCCTGCATCTTGTCACTGTACTCGTCAGACTTCTCCTCGGCATCCTCCTCCGCTGGAGCGCCGAGCGCCTCTGCAGTGTGCCCGCCCAGCATGCACTCACGGCCAGGACCACTGCGGAGCAACAAACAGTACCCTCGACGTCCACTCTGCTTCAGACACAGGTCCCCTCCTCACGGCAAGGGCATGGCAGCTCACGCTCGGTGCGAGCCTCCTCCGCGGGGGCGCTGGCGCTCGCCATACATGACACGCGTACGCCAGCAGCAGGCCTCCCAGCGGGCGGCCTCCTGGTAAGCGCGTGAGGTGCCGCCTGCCGCACGCACTGCCCTGACCGCAAGCAGGGACCCTGATGTGCTGCTGCAGGAACCATTGGTGCTGTCGCTTGCTGCATGCTGCCAGCCCTCCTTGCTCGCACCCCAGGTGGCGCCGTGTGCACCCGGCAGTCGATGAGGTGGGGCGCCAGACTCCTTGTGCTGATGCCGACGTTACAATTCGAGCCAGTAGGGCTGCTCAGCTAGCTGCAGCTAGCCATTGCATGGAGAGCAAAAGCAGATGTCTCTCTCGAGTGTGATGGCACATGGTCGACTTGCGGCTCACATGCATATGTATCAGGCTGCCTGACATCCTGCCCACCTGCTGGCTCAGTGACAAGGGTGCTGGCGCATGCCGCCCAAGAAGCCATCGGCAACTTTGAGCAACATCTTCACCGCGCTACTCATCGCGCAGGCAAGCAACCGATTGCAAATACTTTAACTGAAGTGAAGAGTGAAACATACAAGTGTCCTCCTTGGTGACAAGGGCAGTGCGCAAACATCTGCGAATCCAGCAAACGTCCTGTGGCAGCGTCAGCGTCGACGTTGTACTGTGCGCAGGCTATGAATCGCGTATGGCGCTTCCTGATCCTCGGGAGGAACAAGGGAAGCGTGCCAATTGTCAACGTCGTCCGATTGACTGGTGGGCGTCAACATAGAAGCAACCTCGTTTGGCGCACACAAGACTGGCAGGACACAAGACGCAGGCCTGCAAGCTGTCGCTTGTGTTTGAAAACCTTTCAAGACACTGCACAGCGCAGGGACCCTGGCGCCGACGCAGCAGGCACGGGGCCCCGCGGCCAGGCGGCTCATCAGCTTCGACCGGGTCCGCCGCCGTGCCGCCTCCGCCGCGCCGCACGCAGGCCCGCCGGGCCGCGCCGGGCGCGCGCGCTGACGGCCGGCCGCGCGCAGGCCGAGCCGTGGCTGCAGCGCGCCTTCAAGCCGCCGCTGGCCACGCTCAAGCCTGCGGCAGTCGCGGTCACCATCAACTCGCCGGGCGCGCCCCGGCAGGTGGCTGGACAGGCGCACATGCACTGGCACGGCTACAGCCTGCGACGGATGGAGCTGTGGCCGGCGGCGCGCCGTGCTGTGGCCGCTGCCTGCGCACGCTCGCTGGGACGGCCTCCTGGAAAGGCAGCGCTTTGCCCAGAAGGGGCAATGTCGAAATGACTCTGTAGAGTGGGGAATGTCCGAGTAGGCGATTACCCCCGGGACGTGGGGCGCCGCAGGCGGCTCGGCGGTGCAGTCGGAGCTCATCCACAACCAGATCCGGGCCCTGGCGCGCGAGACCGGCATCAAAGTCTTCACCTTTGCTGAGGTGGGCGGCGGACGTGCGCAGCAAGCTCTGTGCACAGAGATGAATGTTGAGGCGCATGCGTGTCTAATCACGGAGGGTGAAGTGCGGCCCTGCTGCGCAGGATGTGGCAGCCAGCGGCGGGCGCGCTCCCGTCCAGCGGTCCCCAAAGCATACTTGTTTGAGCTTGCTGTCTCGCCACGCCACCAAGAGCAGTGCATTGCATGCACACGGTTTTTCTTGCCCATGCTCTTTCCCTGCTTCCACATGCTTCAAAGACGTCGGGAGGCTAACACCAGCCGATGGTCAGTCTTGCATGCGGGTTCCAGCGGCGGTGCCGTCGCTGCCGCCAAGGGCCGCGCACATGCACACCCACGTCCTCCTTCAGCAAACATGTATGACGGGCGCATTGCTGCTCAGGTACTGGCTGATGTGCGCGGGGGATGAGATGATCGCCTCGACCACCTCGATCGTCGGCAGCATCGGCGCGCGCCTGGCTGCTTTGCAGTGAGGCGCTCGGCTGCCGGAGTGCCTGTTTGGCGCTGGAGCCGGCTGCGACCGCCCGCCCAGCATGCCGGGAACATTAAGCAGAGCCTGAGCAGCCTGCCCTGCCAATGCGTTCGCTGCATGCGCCAGGCGTGATCGGGGGCGGCTTCGGCGCGGTGGACGCGCTGAAGCGCCTGGGGCTGGAGCGGCGCGTGTTCGCGGCGGGCCGCCACAAGGCGGCCCTGGACCCGTTCAAGTGCGCAGGCCCTGCCGGGGCGCCCAGCTTGCGGTTTGGCCTTGCTGCCCGGGCCTGATGATCTGCGCCACATGTGCCGGGCGCGAGGTGCGAGGCCCGCGCAAGCCCCGGTGGTGACCGTCTGGCTGTCCAGGTTCATGCATGTCAGGTGTAAAGTGGACCTGCTGCTGAGGGAGGCTCGGCCGACGGGGTGCGCATGGGGCACGGAAGTGCGTCCATGCACGATCAGGCTGAAGCCGGGGTTTTGAGCAGGGCCTGAGTGCGCCGGCACGCAGGCCGCTCGACCCTGCCGACGTCGAGGTTTTCAAGAGCGTCATGGAGGACCTCCACGGCAGCTTCAAGGCCTGCGCCCTCGCCGCCCGCGCACTCCTCTGACACCTCTTGACAGCGGTGAAGCGCTGCCATGCTGCATGCACAGCCCTGCATCCTAGGCTCTGTGTTCCAGCGGTGGCATCAGCGCATCTTTTGGAGCAGGTGCATGCTTGCTTGCAAGCTTGACAAGAGTGCCGGGTGTGCCTGAGCACCAGCTGCACAGCAGCTCACGCTTCGTACCAAGAAAAGCAGTGTGCCCTTCGCTGACGCCACCTGCTGTACATGCCCCTGTGGGAAGCGGCCAGGCGCCCTGACCCTGGGCAGCCCCTGCGGCAGGATGTGGTGCGCGCCACGCGCGGCGACAAGCTGCAGACGCCGCCGAACAAGGCCCACGAGGAGGTGTTCAACGGGCAGGTGTGGACGGGCCGCCAGGCGCGGCGCCCGCGGTGCACCTGCGCCTTTCAGTGCTGTGCGATAATATTTGCTGCGGCGCTGAAGGTTTGTGCACAGAGGCGCACAGTTACTCTGACACGCAGCCAGGATACATACTGCAGCGGACCTGCTCCGCCTTATCATCCTCTTGCGGGCATCTACAGAAACAACTGTTATTTTATACCGAAGTACTTGCGCAGTACAAGAAGAGTCAATCAAGTCTGATCATGACGCGCTTGTCATGCGCAGCACTTTGAAGCAGTCGCAGCGCCCCCGGCCAGCCAAGTGAGTGTGCGGCGGTGGAGGGGCATCAAAGCGGGGTCATGAGGCGCGCAGGCGGCCAAGCTGGGCCTCGTGGACGGCTGCGGCACGATGCAGGCCACAATGCGGGAGCGCTTTGGCGACAAGGTCGTGCCTGCCACTTGCATCTGCATTACGCATGCCTTGGCCCCAGTGTCCGCCAACTGACAAGCGACGCGCCTGGCATTGTGTCGGTCCGGACAAGCGCCCGGCGGCGCTTGCTGGACAGCTCAAGTGCTGAGGTTGTTGTGTATCGACTCTGTGGCTGCTTGCCATCCATGTCCACTGAAGCGCGCCTTGCTTGCATTGCAAGACAGGCTCATGCTGCTTCCCTTGCCATCCATCATTGCAATGCTGAAAAGATGCGGAAATCTATCAGGTTGCAATAATGGACGGCAAGGGAAGCAGCATGAGCCTGTCTTGTGATGCACCCCCCGGCACCTGCTGCGTGCCTGATCTCAGAGCGACCCCCACTCTGCGTCACGCCCGGTGCATCATGCCATATCCTGCAGCACATGCCGCTCATGTAGAGTGGACAGGCTACAAAAGCTGCTGGAAACGCACGCAGGTGCACTTCTTGCTGTGCAGCGAGGTGCCGCGGCCCGGGCTTGCGGACCTGGCGGGCGTCTGGCAGCGCGGCGGGCTGCTCGGCACAGGCGTGCTGCCGAACAACTTCACGTCATGTTTGCCTTGCGTGTATGGAGGCACGTACATGTTCACCTAGATACTGTGCCAGGGCTCGCAACAAGCAGCTGAGCACCCTTGAGCGGAGCATTGAGTCGCCCCGGAAGCCCGGGAATGGCTGGCGGGAGGCGCCTGTGCATGCGAAACACGGGCGTTTTGTTTCATCAGCCGCAGCCTGGCGCGGCTGACACCGTGCTCGCGGGCGTGTGCAGCCGCCGCGCTCCGCGGCGGCAACGGCGGCGGCGCCGCCTGCCAGGGGGATGCGGCGTACGACCTGGCGCGTGGCGGCGCGGCGGCGCTGCTGGACGAGCTGCAGGAGCGCGCGCTGTGGGCGCGTCATGGCCTGTGAGGCGGGTCCTACGACCGCGCGGCTGCCCTACCCCTCGGCGACGCCGCTTAGGATCATTGGCCTGCATCTAGTCGTCCATGGTGGCTGCCGAGGGCGGGACATGCGCTGGTGTTGACGGAAATGCGGGGGCACTGGGGAGGCGCATCTTACGCGAGATGGGTCGCCTGACGGTGCGCTGTAGGGTTAAGAGGCGCTGTATGGGCGCCGGGGCACAGCGGCCTTTGCATGCGTTGCCGTCTGTTGCTGACAGTTGGTATACTTGTGCGCTGCTGAATGTGCGCATGTTGCACGCCCGGCAAATGGCGCATTCCAGCAGGTCATAGGTATGTGCGTTGGCCGTTGGCCGCGTTGGTGCGTTGAGTTGCGGTGCGCGGCGGAGACCATGAGGGTGAGCGACGCCCGTTTCCTGCAGGCGCGGTGAGAGGAATGCGGGTTTTGGCTGAGCGCGGTCTGGCGTGCCGAATTCTTTCCTCTTGCATCAGGAAGTGTGCTTTGCGTCACACTGCGGGGCACTTGAAGTACAAAGTGGAGCAGGGCTTGCATAGGTGAGGAGGCACTTGGTTGGTATAAAAGGGTAGCCTTACTAGGAGGCGCTCGCTTATTGTACATGGGTAGCCTTGCTAGGAGGCGCTCATTCATTGTTTGATTGAGTGAGACGTCACAAAAGAATGCATGCGCTGTGCTCCTGGCATGCAGACGGTAGGAGAGAGCATACGAGCGCATGGCAGCTTTGGGACCGCATGCTGATGTGGAACCACTGGTGCAAGGTCGAGCTTCATGTAGTTGACCTGCATCATTCATTTGCCTTACGGCCAGAAATCCTATGACGGCGCAGAGGGCAGGGCAGGCAACGTGCGAGATCATGGCCCTGTCTAGGAGTGTGTGTAAGGCTGGCAGTATGCATTTGCCTGCCTAAGGAACAAGCTCAAGACAAGCCCCCCCTCTAGGCTGTGGATATCAGCATGGAGCTTGGAGGAGGGGGGGGTCCTCTCTCCGGTCTTGGCACAGGGTTCCAGCACAGCAGGCAAGGAAAAACAGTCCGGCTTGCATCGAAGGGCTGAGACAAACGCTCACAGTGAGCTGAAAACCTCTCGAGCAAGCATACGCAGCTGAGAGAGAGGGATGGACCTGGGCACCAGGCAGTGCGGGCGCTGCGGCCGCAGCCACAGCGCGCCGGTCCCTCCGGAGCTGGCAGCACAAGCCAGGCAGGCACGAGGAGGGTGCCCACACAGGACCGCCCCTGTCCGGTGTAGGGCGGTAGCGCCCAGCGCGGCCGCGGTGCTTGCTCCGGCCCCCGCTGCGGCCGCCAGCGACCTGGAGGAGAAGGACCCGCGCAAGGGCATCCAGCGTGACGCCACGCAGCTCGTCGGCGCCACGCCGATGGTGCGGGCGCACCGTCCGGTCGTTGTTGCGCACCTTGCGGGCAGCTGCGCTTATAGTGTGCTTGCAAGGCTCAACCGTTTTGCACGTCACACACGCGGGCTTAGTGCAGTCCGATGTATGCGCGCGCTGGGCTCAGGTGTACTTGAACAAGGTGAACGAGAAGTGTTTCGCGAGGATCGCGTGCAAGCTGGAGCTGATGCAGCCGTGCGCGAGGTGCGCCCAAACGAGTTCCCTCCATCCTCTCGCTGTCATGGTACTGGTGGAGGTTGCTGCTGCAGACCACTTTCTGACCTCCGGTCGGCCTCCCGGCCACAGCGTGAAGGACCGGATCGCGTTGAATATGATAAGGAGAGCGGAGGAGCAGGGCCTCATCTCCCCCGAGCACACCACGCTGGTGCCGCCAACGACCCTCAAGCTGCACCAACCCGCTTGCTGGACAGGGCTTCACCCGTAGCCGCAGCGGTGCCGCTGCTGCTTCTGCACCTCACGTTTGCCTCACGTCTGCGTGCTGTGGCAGCGTGAACCGGTGAGGGTAGCCCGACTGTGTGCGGTGGTGCTGTCACACGACCGGGACTTTCGCTGCCTGCGCTTCAAATGCAGGGCTCAGCCTGTGGCCTGCACAGACAGCCCTCCAAGTAGTGCAGTGTTGTGAACACTCCTACGAGTAAATAAGGAGAGCTCACTGACGCGCTGCTGCAGGTGGAGCCGACCAGCGGCAACACGGGCGTGGGCCTCGCGTTTGTCGCGTCGGCGCGCGGGTACAAGCTGGTGCTCACGATGCCGGACAGCATGTCCGTCGAGCGCCGCATCCTGCTTAAGGCGTTCGGCGCCGACCTGGTGCTGACCGACGGCAAGAAGGCGCGCCGCGCGGCCCTGCGCGAAACCCCTGCCAGGCCGCCGCGCTGCTGTGCTGCTGGCGCCCTCTGGCGTGCCAGTGCCTGGCGCGCGGCGCTGCCTGGCCGCCTCTGGGCGCGGCTCCGGCGGTCGTGAGCACGCCAGGCATGCTGCGCTGCCTGTGCCTCGGCAATAGCGGTTCCTGAGCATGAGCAGTCTTGTCAAACCCTGCGCAGGGCATGACGGGCGCGATCCGCAAGGCGGAGGAGCTGGTGGCGCGCACGCCCGGCGCGTACATGCTGCAGCAGTTTGAGAACCCGGCCAACCCCGAGGTGCACTACGCCACGACCGGGCCGGAGATCTGGCGCGACACCGCGGGGCAGGTCGACATGCTGGTCGCGGGCGCGCCCCCAGCAAAAGCTCCCTCGTGACTGCACGGGCTTCCATGTGTGATGTTGTGCAGCATTAGCTTGTAAGGTGCGCTCGGCCAGCTGGTCTGGAGGAGCGTGCAACCGCGCGTCAGGGCCATGGGGTGCCAATCGCTTATGCACCTCCAGCTGTCCTTGCTCTAAAGCTGCTTGGACCAGGATGCATGCACACCAGAAATTTAGTGGCAACTGGCAGGCTCAAGTCCGCCACCGGCAACCAGTGCCTTTCTGCCAGTGCAGTGCATTTGTGCTTGTGCATCGCGCCGGCGGAGGCTACCCGGGATGCTGCCTGGGAGCCTGAGGGGCGCCCGGGCGCGCGCGCGCGCAGGCGTGGGCACAGGCGGCACCATCACGGGCGCGGGGCGCTTTCTGCGCGAGCGCAAGCCCGGCGTGCAGCTGGTCGCCGTGGAGCCGGACGAGAGCGCCGTGCTGTCCGGCGACCGGCCCGGCTACCACCAGGCGCGCCTCCCGCGGCGGCCCCCTGGTGGTGGTGAGCCGGACGGCGGTGTGCAGGCATCGTGCGGGAAAGGTGGCTGCTTGGTGCAGGGGGGGAGCGCGGGGGGTTTGCGCATGCACTGGGGCGGGCCAGTCGTGGAGGACGGGCGTCTGCCTGCGGCTGCCTGGGCTGGCATGCGTGCTGAGGCGGCCCGCGCGCGCGCGCAGATCCAGGGCATCGGCGCGGGCTTCGTGC
>JAABUO010006249.1_pt1 | contig 13755 bp, 12 predicted proteins | sample 5559291 | NCBI WGS metagenome assembly JAABUO01 (sample SAMN10711878, study PRJNA513372) | rock metagenome | isolation source: Antarctica rocks | place: Antarctica: Victoria Land, Finger Mt sud | reverse complement strand
GATTTTGTGAAAGAAGATGTATACGCCACTCAAGGGGTATGGGATGTGGAGAAGTTGCAAATTTATCCGGTGTGTATGGAGTTATCCGATTGATAGTGCTGCATGCTAGGTTATACTGAACAAGGGCTTATCGTGGTTTAGTTTAGAACAGCTATCAGACAGCCCTTATAAGAGGTGTTGGCACAGGCTTCCGGTAGATTTTGAAGGCAGGGTCTGATACGTCTGAGCCGAAAATCTGCACGTCCTCCTGACGTGCTGCCAAGGAAGCACTATAAGCCATCCTGTGGTGTTAGTGAGGCCACATTCGTCATGGACACATCTCCCATATGTACTGTATTCTCTTGATAATGATGTAGACTCCTAACTGAGAAAAACAAATATTAAATCCTGCGGAAAGAGTCATTCTAAGTTGGTTTTCGATATGTACAAGTGAAAGAGACCGCGATCAAGGAAAACTCGGATTTAGCCAGTACTATAACTTCGCCTTTGGCTGTTGCTGCTTGAGCATCGCCGCCGCTACCTGTCGTCGTTGAACCTTTCCTGTTGCAGTCTTTGGCATTGAATCGGTGAAGAAGATCTGCATTATCAGTAATCGCATTCGCCGGGTGAAATGCCGACTTACCTGCTTCGGAACCTTGAATTTGGCAACCTTGGTAGCAATCCATTTCCGTAGCTCATCTGCGGACAAAGTCTTTTCGGTTCTCAGGACGACAGCTAGGCCAATGTCTTGACCATACATTTCATCTTCTATGGCAAAGCATACAGCTTCTCCTATGGCGGGGTGTTGAGCCACAGCATTGTCAAGTTCAACGGGACTGATCTTCTCGCCTCCTTTGTTGATAAATTCCTTCATTCTTCCTGTAATGATGACATATCCGTTCTGGTCCTTTTTACCTTGGTCACCTGTTCTGAAGAAACCTCCGCTTGTGAAAGATGTTTTGTTAGCTTCTGGGTTGTGAAGATAGCTTTTTGTGACGTTCTCGCCACGTATGCAAATCTCTGCCTCTGAGTCCTGAGAAACTTCTTTTCCTGCTTGATCAAGGATCGTCACCTCAACCCCTTGTCCAATGCCAACGCTCCCAGGGTACCGCTTGGCCGGTGGTAGTGGGTTGCTGGTCATTTGATGGGCAGCTTCGGTCATTGCATAAGCTTCTAGTACTGTAGCATCAAAAGCTTGTTCCAACTCATGAAAAGTCTTCGGGGATAGTGGAGATGAGCACGATCGTATGAATCGAATGTTTGGTTTCGTCCTCGGACGCGGACTTCGAAGTAGAATTTGATGTATTGTCGGAACAGCGGTGTACCAATTTGCACTGTAATTAATGAAAAGGTCCCAAAACTCAGTAGCTGAGAAGCGTATAGGTACGATAACAGATCCACCTGAAAAGAGTGGAGCCAAAAATCCGGCAAGTAACCCATGGACATGGAAAAGTGGCATGATTAGGAGAGTGCGATCTTCCGGGGTCAATTGATAGGTAGCCTGGATATTTCCTGCATATATCAGTTCGTCGATCTGTTAAAGTTTGATTGATAATCTACGAACTCATAGTCCTAGTTAGGTTTCGATGTGTTAAGGGTACCTGCTGCCTGTAAGCCTATCACCATGGTTTCCAATCAGCTTGTATTTGATGTCATACCGCCTTCGGTCTCCCAGTGGTACCACTCGTGTGCAAGACAAGCGCGATATCTTCTGGTTGGGCATTCTGAACAGACTGATTGCCTTTCCTTGACAGCTTTCCTTCGTCCTTCACATTCAACACGACTTCTCGCCCATTCCAGTAACACTCAGCGATTGCAGCCTTGTACTTACGAGCCGCACGTACAGCAGGACCATCTTGGCTGAAAGAACCTCTGGGTACCAATGCCAAAGCTGAGCTGAGATCATCAATGTAAAATTCGAATTCGTCTTGCTTGTAAGCTGGATTAAGCGGAGCTGCTATAGCACGTTGCCATGAAGCTGCTAAGAAAGCAACGATGAACTCAACCGAATTTGGCAGAGCGATTGAGACGGCGGCTTGGGGGGCAACTCCTAGAGAAGCGAGCTTCTCCTGGAATGAGGTTACCTGGGCCTTCAGTGACTCATACGAGACAATGGTGGGTTGAGGTTTGCCTGGTATGATGATCGCAGGCGCCTGTTCATAGCCTTGAAACTGAATAGAGGTCGCCAAAGTTGTCATTGTTGCATTTGAGGATCCGAATGGCTGTGTCGAGATGACGGGATGTTCCTGATATATCCTCCCGAGCTGGTAAATCAGAGCACGCGACCATAGCGGCCGCAGTTGGCGCCATTCCTCCAAGGAGGGGATGACGTTCCTTTCCGGCGGGGACCAGAGCCCAAGAAATGTGCAAATGTAATCGAAAAGGTTAGCACGTGATTGTTGTCCCTGAGGTGATTATAGATTGAGCATGCGGTAAGGTATCCATGGTATCGTAAATACGTGACATTTACCATACACTAAGGATCTAGCTTAAGCGAGATCTATGATTTCCACTCGCTGAAGGCTTGGTACACAGCAGATGTTCTTGGCATGCGTGTGTCTATTTTAACTTCCAACGCCAAGGATTTTCGATGCTGAACCTCGTCCAAAACCTCGAACAGTCATAACTCATTAGATTCCATGGCACCCGAGGCCTCTTCCAAAGCTCCAAAGGCTGGCCTCTCACTTTATGCCAACCTCCTCGATCCTTCTTCCTCTCATTCTACACCTGGAACCATATCACGAGCACCTGTATCCTTCAAGCAACCTACTGGAGAAGACTCACAGCCACTTGGAGCATCTGCCCAGAAGCAGCAGATAAGTGCCGGTAGATATGAATCTGCCCCCTGTCCAAGGTTATACTTTATGCGAATCGGATTGGCTCACGGTTCTTTTGCTCTTTCTTTGCATTGAACAGCTTCCCTAAGGTTCCCGCCGACCAAACGGCCACAAATACCCACACAAAAATTTAAACCGAAACAGCCAGCACAGAAAATTATTCCACCAAGAGCGAGTGCCATTAGCCAGGAGTCTGCCTCTCCCAATGCGACCGGCCCAACCCCGAAGCCGGCTACGAAAGTCACTCTTGCGGACTGGACAGCAGACGGTGTTGACGACGATGCAAATGATTTCTTCGGAGGTGAAAAACGCCAACGAGGCGGCCGCAAGAAGCGGAAGAAGAACAAGGAGGAATCAGCAATTATTGTGCACAATTGGGACGACATATATGACCCCTCACGGCCTAACAGCTATGAGGAGTATAAGAATAGTGACGAGAAAATTTTGGAATTGAGAGAGTGGAAGGACAAGCTCTACGCTCACCGCAGTCGTAGGCAGCAGAGCAGTGGCTCGGAAGATAGCGACAGGATACGCTTTCAACATTCAAAAAGTAAGATTCTATTGCTGAAACTGAGATGTGTGCTTATCTAGACGTAGGTCATTTCGTTCCTACTCAGGGCTTATCATTTGCACCACCAGCTCAGTTCGACGACCATGATATGCCGCAGTCTACAAGTGTACTAGGCGACCCAACCGGCGAAGATGCCTATGCTCGACGCATACAGCTTTCCCACGAGGGCAATCAGACCGTAATCACTGAGCAGAGGCCTGGTCCTCATCAAGAGTCTTCAGGGTCATCACCGACACCGCCGCTACCGCCTTCCCAGCAGGTAGACGTACCACTAACGCATATGCCGCCTTCACTACCGGCTGCTGCCAGCACACTTCCGCCCACCATCTCCAGGGCTCCAGTCCGCTATAAGCTTCCTCCTGCACCACCAGAACTACCGAAATCCGAAGAGGAGTTGGCTGATGCACTACGTGCAGATGGGCTGAATGAAGAAATAGCATCTGAATCTCCCCTCCGCTCTCTCCGGCCCGGCCAAAAAGGTTTCGCCGAACGTCTCATGTTAAAGTATGGTTGGACAAAAGGCTCTGGTCTGGGCGCTAGCGGGGCGGGTATCATCAACCCACTTCGCGTGCGAGTTGAGAAACAAAAGAAGAAGCCCGACTCCGAAGGCGGTGGTTTCGTAGGTCCAGGGGGTAGAGGCAAAATCATCGGGGGGAAAAAGCAAGGAGGTTTCGAGGCAACGGGGAAGTTTGGAACTATGAGTGAGGTGGTTGTATTGTATGCGATGGTTGATGGGATGGATCTGGATGCTGAATTGGAGGGGGTTGGGGACGGAGGTATTATGCAGGAGATTGGGGAGGAATGTGAAGAGAAGTATGGGAGGGTGGAGAGGGTGTTTATTGATCGGAGTCACCCGTCGACAGCTCCGGTCTTCGTAAAATTCACAAGTCAGTTATCGGCATTAAGGGTGAGGCGCTTCATATGGAACCACAATCCGTAAAGGGCTAATTTGAGACAGGCTGTCAATGCGCTTGAGGGAAGGATCTTCAACGGTAATACAATCACTGCGCGGTTCTTTGAGACCGAGAAGTTCGAAAATGGGGTCTATGCATAAGTGTCGATAGTCCGTCCTAAGTGAAGAGCTGGGCTTTTTTTGATTGCCTTTCATTTTGAAGCTAGATTTAAAAGTGCCCCTCTGTCGCAATGCACGATGAAGGGCGCAGTCATCAAGCACATCAACCTGTACAGGTGCACGCAGATGTCCAAGTTGACTTGGTCATCAGCAACTTTTCAGATTGAGATGGTGACCTGTACGTCTTTTCAAACGTTCAAAGAAGCTCAGAACCCGAGGCTAACACAATGTAATAGCGTGCACTAGCCTTACACAAGAATGGTTCGTTGCGGCTACAATCTTACCCCTTCCTCGTATACTTGTAGTACAAGAATTGACTCGAAACACATTAATGGATTTTGGTACTTCTACACAGATATCCCCTTTGAACGAGTATAGAGACTCTACGCCAAGAAATTTCGGAAGAAAACAGAGGTCACAGGTTCTCGTGTAGCCTTGAGCCGATATAAAGGACATTTCGGGACGCCACAAACGGTATGTTTGGAGCACGGGGTTCAGCACTTCTTCAAGCGTACGTCCAAGAACCAACGCCAGAGACGGACTTGGACCTGGAAACACCAGGTCTCTTGGAAGTAGCTGTAGTATTCATCTCACTTATAAGCTCCAGAAAGTGAGCTAGACTATATCAACAAGAGACTCGGGAGGATTCCGTAAGCAAAGGCTGCTGCCGATGAATTATTGCCTGCTTTCTCTCCAACAAATATAGAAGGGCGACTAAAGCGGTGTTGGTGAGCTATTAGCTAGAAGATACAAACATAATTGATCGAAAGTAGATGCCTCCGTGTGTTGTGGCGTGTGGCAAAGATTAGAGCTTGATGTGCAAGGCTTCGGATGGATCCTGGAAGACATAGACTGAACACAAATACTTTGCTTATGCACCATCATAACAGATTCAATCCTTGGTAGCCAACAGTGAAATCAGGAAGCACTCCATTTTTGGTGCCGTCGCACGTTTTATTTTGCTCATGGCCAGAAGAAGAGCTAGGTCTTCCAAACTCCAGATGACGCCGCTCAAGCGACCGCTGATGTTCGATCGTGGAAGCTATTCTGTACAAAAGGTAGAAAGAAAAGCTTTCCACGACGCCGATAGAAAAGTCCCTGATAGAGTACGTCGCCTCATGACAGTTGTACAGAACCTCTGAGCCGAAGCCACTTCGTTCGGTTGGGTCCTCTCGATGTAATTAGTGTTTATTGTTTTGTGTTCAACGCGGAGTATGAGATTTTAAGGTTCTATAATGATCGTCGTTGTGCTGCCTCTTACCTTTGGGCTGTCAGTAGACATGTCTCGCATTGTTGCTGAAACACTAATACGCTGGTCGACTTCCCAAGTTGCCCTTTTTCTCTTGCGTATCGATATGCCAAACGACATAGTTCGGCAGTCCTACTACCTGATATCCAGCTCTTTTGGCCATCTTGGCGAACCCTTCTGTTTCGGCTTGGTTCTCGAATGAGTAGCATGGGAAATTGATTCCTAAAGGTCTCAATCATTACCAATTGCGCAAGGTTCCCGTGGTTGGAGTGAACTGACCTGATCGGTGTACATCGGCTTTCACTAGTATATTTACACCACCAATACCATCAAGCTCTACCTCTTCGTCCTTGTTGTTTCTCCAGTCGCCCATTTTGGCAAGGTATTCTCGGCCGGTGTTATACTCCTTGTATCCTTCCGCTAGAATGACATCTTTGTTTAGGGACGCTGCGAGCTTAAGTCCTTTCTCTGATTCCTGCCATGAATTGTAGTCGACTGTGATGCATATTGTTAGCACAGCTTAAACGTCAACGGTTTACGGTCTGGAACCTACATCTGCCCTCAATATCCCGACTGTTTTCGTAACGGTGAAACCAGATGTCTATGGGGTTAGTCGATGTAGTCCAAATAGGGAGGAAATATTTCACGTGACGTACTCGGGACTAGAATATCCTTGTTGTGGTCCATGAAATCCTCTAGAATCTTGTTTGGACTGTCTTGGATATCCACATCTCGCCAGTACACCCAGGAGTGGTTCGGCTTCAATGCTGAGTATAACAGGTAGTTCCTGGCCCTCCCAATCGCTTTTCGCCGAGGCCCCTGAGCCTCAAAACTATGCCTCTCATGCACATCTTGTCCAACGATTTGCCCAAAATCCTTCTCCACGATCAGCGCGCTGTGGAAAGGTATCTTATCTTTCCGCTTCTGCACCCTGTCTAGCTCAGCCGATAAGACGGCCAAGGTGTCATCAGAGGAATCTCCGACGAGAAAGGCCAGGTCAATCAAGTCATGGGGATACGTTAGTTCCGAGAGCAGGTCAAAGTATTTGCTTAGATAGGGGGCAGCATCTCGCAGCGGTGTAAGTATAAGCACCCTTTCTTCGTTAACCACGGCCCTGGGAGTGGATTCAATCGTGTTTAGATTAATCCGTTGTATCGTATTGGAGTCGACTTCTATGGGCGCATGATGGTTGAAGAGTACGGGTGTTTGTAGGTGGGCGTGCCAGTGCGCTTGCTCGTTCGTCGTCATTTCCATGGGTGGTTTAGCAGGGCCCCAGCAGTAGAATCTATATTAGAATATTCTACGGTCAGTGGTTCCCTTCAAATGCATACATGTAGATCAGTCACCTTTGCATCTCCGATGCGGATGTGCTTATGCCTCGCCATAGTATGACGACCACGCCAGCGAGTGTAAGGAATAGGGGAAATCGGGATCGTGTGAGGAAGTGGATTATGGCTCTCGAGGGTGGTAGGCGTGCCTTTGTAGACTTCCAAGTCACGCCACCTTTAGGGAGTAGCATGGCGCGTGGGAGAAAGCGAGGGAGTGGACAGAACGTTGACCAGCCGTCTTGAAGGCGGCGACCGCCGGACAGCACAACAGCCCGGAACTCTTGACGGGGGAGATCTCCCTTCCCTCAGCAAACCCACTCAAGAAATGAAGGAATTGTGGATGGCGGGTGGTTGATTGTGTTTTGGAAATAGACATCAGGTTCGCAGATTTGATGGTCGACCTTCCGCCCCCCCTGCGCATCTGCCAAGACAAAACTGAGACCCTCTTTTGCTTACCTAAACGTCCGGAGGCACTTACCTCTAACTGGCTCGACTAAGTATCTTACTCTTAGCGAGCCCAAGTAAGGTAATTTCTACCATTTAATTCATCCAATCCACTGTTTGAAAGCTGCTAAATGTGATAGATTCTTCATTATTGTCTCTGGCATAGAACTTGAGCAGGTTTCAATATTGCTATATTCCAGTCCCTAAATTCACGTGTCCAGATACTCCACACCCCAATCCCTCCACTTTTTGATTGATTCACATTGACTGGCGTATTGATGACCAGGCTGAACAGAGAGATAAAGATATACATCTCCACGTGCAGATCATTTTTATTTTGATATGAAGCTCCATTCACTTCGCTGCACAGTTCGTTCTAGTTCAGAGGGATGTGCAAATCTGTGATCGCCTCGCAGGCATTCTGAGCTTGGTCGATGCTCTTATGTCTTCGGTTCGAGCTGCTAGACGACGCTATATCCCGACAAACTTTCCAATTTCCGAAATGAACAGGTAGATTCATCACATGATATCAGACATCTTCAAATATCAGGACGCAGAATGCAATGTATCCCTTGGGGTACCTTGCAGTGCTTTCGTAAGTATAAGAAATAGATAATACGATTTGCATCTCAGGTGGAGACGATTATAGTAAACATGCATGTACATCTGTACCTGCTTGCATGTCTCACTTAAGGTGATTGGGCGCTCTTGTTATAGAACCTGTTTCTAAATCGTCAGGACCCATCTACAGAGCAAAATACCGTGAAGACGATACCCCTGTTGCCATCTGATGTACATAATGTATCATATCGTATACGGTGCCCAATGCGTTGGGTGGCTGTCACAATCTTTCGCAGACCGCCATTCCATCCATTGCCCGTAGGACTACATTTGCATCACGATATGACCTGCTCTATCAACATGAACAAATTCTGCCGCAAATAGTATGATCTTACGCATAGAAAGAGCGTGGGCTTTTCTCTCGATTATCTCAAAGATCGTATAGATTGAGTTAATGATGTCAACATAGTCATTCCAGTGTTTATCATGTACGCGTGATATTATCAATTTTGGAAAGAATTCCTTGATCCATTAGAGCACAAGTAGGCTTGCGTAGGCCTGTGCACGACTTGACACTGAGTGACGCAGAGCTATCGGTAGGACTAGAGAGTCAAATATCTCTTGCATGAACCCATGCACACCGAGTGGAAAGAGGAGAACCGGAGTCTCTCAAAGGTTGTGGAGGTGTTTTGCTACTTGCTGTTGGGGTCTCACGGAAATCCTTTGGGGCACGGTCGAAGACAATGTTCTTATTTGTCTTGTTTGATGGTTTCTGGACACATACCACTTTGATCACAGGGCTGGGCGCGAAGCATAGCCTCATAGTCTTCTTGCTTGCCGTGCTCAAAACAGATGTACTTGCATGCCAATTGATAGATGACTTTCTTTGGAAGATTTGGCTTTCCATTCTTTGCTTTCACTTCCGGATCTAACTTCAGTGCGTTGGGAAGTAGCTCCTCGAGGAAGAGAGTCCAGTGTTTGATCAAATCTCGGCGATCATGTTCGACCTTTTTATGTATCTCTTGTTTTTCTGGATTTTTCTGCTCAACGTTGTGCCTTTGAACGTGAGATATCTTACATGCTCTAGGCAATATTGGCGCTGCGCGAGGGCATGTTTTGGTTTGGGGAGCTTTTCGCGAACGACCCAGATGACTAGCCAGAGAACGGGACGCTCCTACTGAATGTGCTTGATTCTGAGAGGGATGCCTTCGGTCAAGCCTGATCCGTTGTGCGGCATGCGGTGAAGATAGCTCACCGGCTGTGGAGGAGCTGTTTGCATTGACCTGATCTTCGAGGTTTCCCGCTCCAAGCATAGGCGTGATTACGTGAATGAAGTCTCCCAAGACATCATCAGTAATCAAAGGATCCTGACGCGAGCCCGTCCTTTCTGGACCGCTCTGACCTAAAGGAACTGCAGACTTTGGTGAAAGTTGTCCGACACTTGCTAGTAGTTGAGAGCACGACGGCAGCTTTCTTAAAGGCTATAGCTTAGCTTGATTCTACCTCGCTTGGGCAGGGTGATGACTTACTCATTATTCATGGCATGCGGACTCAAAGACGTTTCTGCTACGGTGTTGTGGCAGTGTGATCCTACGGCAAGTATGTAGATTTGCATACAACGCCAAAAGCACCAACTCTGATACAAACGAAGGGGCAGTCGTTGTTCATAGGTGAATGACAAGGAGGTTGCAGCATGGTCCCTCTTGGGCAGCACTGCCATATACTTGATTGTTCATGGCAGCTATCGGCTTGCCATTGTCCCACTCAATGTGAATAGTACGATGCAAGTACGGATTAGGTTTCAGAAAGCAAAAGTGATAGAAGTGCTTAAACACGTGCGAGATTGGCGACTATACCCACAGTGGAACCACTTACGCCCTTGCCTAGACAAAATGACCATTACCCATGCTGCACAGGAGATTTGGGGATACATGGGACTCTTGGATTCCTACATATTGATTGGTTTTGGCGTTTAATTGTCGGAGTGACTGGACATGCATGTCATGCTGTAGTATATCGTACCAAGGCGTCATCATGATGTGACCTCGATCCTACTAATTGTGGCGCACCGTGGCGAGTATTGCCGGTTGTTTATTGTAACGATGTTTGTCAATGTGAGATATCAAAGGATGAATAGCCAGCACCATTGATCTGTTAATTGAAGAGAGCCGTCAATTTTAAAATCTTTTGCAAATATGATAATGCTGAAACGGTTTTGAGGGTTGGTATTATGGTTGTTTAACCTGTATGGAAAGACAATCAGGTATCGAATAACGTACAATTGCACAAAGCAATATGGAACATGAAACCCTACACGACTTCGAAAGGATATGACACGCATCTACGAGCTCATGCTGCTTTTAATCTACCTCGAGAAAGAGAAACAGACCAAAGTGCAATGAGCAACCCGAGAGACTTGCCATCGCTTCATTTATTAGTGTACCCTGAGTCAGCAGGACAATCTGTGCTTTCCATTTTTCGCTCAAATCTTCAGTACACCCATTACCCTGCAAAAAGCTTCGTCGTAGAGCATGCGACGCTGGCATCAAATTGTGTACCATCAACATCTGTATATTGACTCACAAGAGTGCGCTGTTGGCAGCAACATGACTGATGATGCTCAAACACTTCCGGCGCAAAAGGGAACAATAGTGGTGAAATCTGCCCTACAAGAAGAGATGCAGAAGCCCCGCAACGATAGAGCTTCCGCCCACTAGTGCTGGGAAGTTCGTTACAGATCGACCGGCAGAGCTAGTGGCCGATGCCGTCGAACTGCTACTTGTTCCTGAAGCTGTGGTTCCGGCAGTTCCGGGCTTAGTTTCGCTGCCTGAGCAGACATAGTGTCCTTTGATAACTTTGTTATCACGGTCCTTTGCAAAAGGCGAGCAATCGAATTGGCCCGAGGTTTGTATGTTGAAAGCACCTTGAATCTGTGTCAAACCTGGTAGTTGAACACTATAAGGCGTTAGAGGATACTCCGTACTAATGATATTATTGATTGCAGATGAGACTTACTCGGTGAAGTTCCCGCTGAAATCCAAAGCACCGGTAACGACGGAAAGTTTCGTAAAGCCGTTGATCTGCTTCAGTTGAGTGTTGTTCGCAATCTGATACGTTCCGTTGATCGATGTAAGTTGTGGAATAGAGATATTGGTTAATTGGGTGTTATCAACGAAGACAAGACCACCGGCAGTAGTCAGCATGGGTGCGGCGAAGGAAGTAAACGAATTGCCATAGAAGCCCAAGTCTTGTGTGACGTTGGCCAGGGATGGCAGTTGAACGTCACTGCAATTACGAAAAGTCATGTTTTGAGCGGTTTGAAGCGAGGGGAAAGAGGTCGACAGGCCTGAGATAAAACCATCGTTGGCTTCGATATCCAAGGACTTCTTTATGCTGGTGACGTTTAGAGTAATGTTTGTCAGGGCTTGGTTATTGTTGACATTGAAAATGTCGATCTGTTGCAGAGAGCTAATGCCCCCCAGAGAGCTGAGACCCGTGTTAGTGATGAGCACGCTACTTGCTTGGTTAAGCCCGGTTCCAAAATCAAGCTGCTGAAGTGCTGGTAGTGCCGTAAAGTTCAGCGTTTCGACTCGTATCAACTGTGGCGCGCTGAGAGTGGACAGTACATACAACCCGCCGAGTTCGAAACCTCCTAGCTGTCGAAGAGAGCCGAGGGTGAGGCCTGCTAGATTAACAGCACCGGTAACGGTGAGATTTCCAGTAATCCGCTTGACACCATCGATGGAAAGGGATTGATGGCCATCAGATCCTGCAGGGATCGACAGACTTGATGGGACCGAGACAGAGCCGGTGTACGTGGTGCAGGAAGCCAAAGCTGTGGCATCGGCCGAGGCCGTGACAGTCAAGGTGCCGGAATTGCTGCATTGAGCTGCAGTCAAAGAGTTAGCCATACGATCTGGGGTGTAAATATAGAGCATGGGTTGGTCTGGATAGTACAGTAGAGCTCGACGATGCGAGGATTCCCACTTACCCAGGACTGTGCTTGCGAAGGCAAAGGCCGGAAGCAGATACTTTGTTGATGCCATTGCTGGTGATGTTGATAGAATACGATAGCTAGAGGTGAAGAGAGTTAGCTTTGGCGTCGGTTTTATGATATTAGAGTTGGCAGCGGCAGGGATTTGAAGAGTCCACAACAAGTACACGTTTGTTGTTCGAGCTCGTGCATGCAAGGGTGACTTACTGGAAGCAATTGATTAAAACTTGGATAATGTATCGCTGGATGCAAAGTGTGTGGGTAGATGCGAAAGTTGTTGGGGGATTGTTGTCGGAATGGATCGAGTGAATGTGAAGAAAGGGAAGAAGGGGGGGTAAGTGACTAAATTAATTACGGGCTAACCAACGTGAAGCTATGAGGAACTCCAGAGGAAGGCGTGGCCGGGGGCAAAAGTAATTGATTACTTAGAACGACAGGAAGGGTTGTGTTGTTGTTGTGTGTTATTGTTGGCGAAGAAAGTTTGGAAAAAAATGGGAAGGGAGAAAATCCTGAAGGGATGAGAGCGAAAAAGGAAAGTGAGAGACACTACCCATGGGCACTTGGGTAGTGAAACCCTTTTGCTACGACCCTTGCACTTGCCCCCGGACGCGCAACCTCCTCTAACGGTAGGTAGTAAATAGTAGATAATTTAGTACGAGTTTAGCACGGATCCATAGCTGTAATCTGTAAGATACCTAAATGAAGGTAACCACTAGCCGTACACCACCCTACTTTGCGTGTACACCACCCACACTTTGCGTGTACACCACCCCCAGCGCTAAGCCTAATCGGATAATAGACCGATCCCGTAAACAAACCAAATCAACAAGACCCAGGGAGGCGATGCGAAGTACATGATTTTCTGCCTGTTTATCATCAAATTTGATGTAGTTTCTCATTAACCTCTCGGTGCAAATCTGAACCTGAAACATAACTTTCGCATGCTCAGAATTCGTCTGCATTTGCATCTTTAATTTACATCTGAAAACTGCCCATGTAGAAGGTCGGAACACCGCCGACCTGACTGTTTATAGCATCTCTCGTCGCTTCACCTCGTTCACCGCGTCCACCTCGTCCGCCTCCTCGCTGGCTCCGCGGTGGTTGACTGTCGGGAAAAGTGGCGACGTGGACGCGCAATCATAAACATTGGACCCTGGAAATTACCCGATTAGGCTTAGCGCCGGGGGTGGTGTACAGGCAAAGTGTGAGTGGTGTACAGGCAAAGTAGGGTGGTGTACGGCTAGTGGTTACCTAAATGAATAGTTCAGAGTACTTACGTATCAATATTCTATTTATTTCACTAATTGTATGTAGCTTGTGGCTTTGAGCATAAGAATGTTTTGTCCTGTTATTCTAAGACCCCCGACTGTCGAATACGATTTCTTTTATCAATTCTCTTTGATCGGTTAGATAAGTCGAGTGTCATTCCAGAATCTAGATAAACATAGGCGCTCCATTACCGAGGATGAATACCTTAGCTTCCGGGTTTACTATACCCTAAGGTAGGTATCTCTTTCGGCTTCTTTAGTGTGATACGTTGCAGATCAATTCTTCTTGTAAGATTATTGCATGAACCGAATTCGATCTTGGCAAATTAGGAACAACGTTCTGATACTTCTAGACAGTACCTAACCATGAATAGTGGCAGGATCTAGGACGTTGATATGAACAGCTATCTGTTTGTCTGGCAAAATAGGAGATCATAAATATTATAGTATTA
>JAABUO010006248.1_pt1 | contig 13755 bp, 22 predicted proteins | sample 5559291 | NCBI WGS metagenome assembly JAABUO01 (sample SAMN10711878, study PRJNA513372) | rock metagenome | isolation source: Antarctica rocks | place: Antarctica: Victoria Land, Finger Mt sud | reverse complement strand
GTGTCAGAATGCCTTGGTCAGCTGGGGATGCCCTGGCTGAGCTGGTAGTGGCTGCTAGGGATGCCCTAGGGGTGCTGCTGGGGTTGGCTGATGAGAACCCTGCCAGACAATCCACACCTGTCTCTTGCCAGAAGGGGGCCCTATGCTGAACAACATACATATCCGTCAGCGCATTCCCAAAGCTGAAGTCAAGTAAGCATGCCATGATTGCAGTCTGTTGTAAAATTATCGTGGTCAGTGACTGGTCTGATGGGCAAAGCCTTTGTTGTAGCATGGTAGTGCAGTCAACAGCCCTAGCTGTCAATTGTGATCCCTGGTCACAAAAGCCCTTCCAATCTGATTTACATGCACAACATGCATCGAGTTCTGTGCAAAAGGGGCACTTTTTGCATCTCAAAAAGGGTAACACCGCTGTGTGACTGACTGTAGGAGGAGGCGGCAAGCAGACCCACGCTGGAAGACAAACAAGTTTGAGGTCATGTTTGACCAGAAGGGGCTGTTCCAGACTGATGTCTCAGTTCATCATGCCCTCTTCACAGCAGCCCTGCACAGCTACCACTCGGCTACCCAGCTCATTACCAAAGGCAGCTCGCAGACTCAGCATCCAGAGGCAGGCTCAGCAGCCGAGCTCAAGCATGCTGAGCTGGCAGGCAATGCATGGGGATTTGTCCACATGAAAGAACGAGTGGAAGCTTCCCACATGAGGGAAGCTGCTGAAGAAGCTCATGAAGGTGGTCTGGAAGTTAGACTGCCAGAACTGCAGGTATGTATGCTACAACAGTGGAAGACAGGCTGAAAGCCTTGTGTGGCAATTTGAAATTCTTCAGGCAAATGTGCTGCCTGACTTAGCAAATTGTCTAGGGTGAATGTTCTGCCTACCGTCAGTGTTCTGCCTAGGGTAAATGTTCTGCCTAGGGTCTGCATTCTGCCTAGGTTCAGCATTCTGCCTAGGTTTGGCATTCTGCCTAGGGTTAACACCCTGCTTAGGGTTCAGCATTCTGCAGGGTACATAACTGGCTTTTTGCAACAACTTATGCTATATGGCTGCTTGGGCAGCCCGTGTCAGCTCGATTTAATTTAAGAAACAGCTTTTTTTCGTATCTCTGTATAAGTTTTGTTCTACCAATTGTACAAAAACGGACTACTTCTATTCTTTTGTCTGTAAACACAGTTTAAGTTGTGGTCCATGGCCACAGTTTGTGCACGTTCAGCCAGTCTGTCCAGTCTCCGTGTGATGCGCTGCAGGCCGCCACAACTGTTGATGAGCTGGAGGCCAGGATGAGGTGGGAGGCAGCAAATGCAGATGGCAGGAATGCGGCCTTTGGTGCAGCTGTGCCTGGACCAAGGTTCAAAGCACCTGACACAGCAGCTGCTGCTGCCAGAGCCCTTCCTATTGTCATCGCAGCCCACAAGTGAGTCTTGAGTGAGTCCTGTGAGTCTTGAGTGAGACAAGTGAGTCTTGAGTGAGTCTGTGGGTCCTGACTGGGTGTCCCACCCTATGGACAACTAATTTTAGCGATGTTGAACTTTGCCGCACCTGTGGCAGCAGACATTGGGTGAAAGCTCCAAATCTGGACTGCGCACATGTCTACAACATCTCCCTAATGTAGAAACGCGTTCTCACTGTCCTCAAGCACTTCTGAATTTAGATTTCGACTGTAGAATGGACGTTTCTGGAATAAGATAGACGTTTCAGGATTGGAAATCGCTTGAATATAGCTTGTGCACAGGAGCACGCAAAGAGGAGCAGCGAGCAGCAGCGCATTTGATCAGCTCTCATACGCTGGCTGCCAGCACTCACACACGCACGCATGCACTTACACACACACGCTCGTACATGCCTGCACACTCAGAGCTTGTGCAGGAGCCTGCAAAGGGGGGAAGCAAGCAGCAGCGCATGTGATCAGGCTGCCACCTTCCTCACCTTTGCCTCTGCTGCTGCGGGCCCTCCTATCCAGGCAGCTTGTCAAGGCAGTGGGGATTCAGATCAACCCGGGATGGTGTTTTCTGGGGATAAGCTGGTCCCCTTAGCCTCTTGGAAGGGAGCAAGCTTAGGCCCTGAAGTCAGGTTTGGCTCTACAGTAGAAGCTTTACACTGTAATCCTTGGCTTCTCATCAAATTGATGCCGAAAGGTGTAGTCTTGTCTTGTCGTTTCTCAAAGCTCTACGCAAAAAGCTCTAAACTAAAAGCTCTACAGTAAAAGCTCTACAGTACTTTCTGCACTACAGGATGCTCAAGCTGCATGATCATATCACAACAGTGGGCGCTCAGCTTCTGAACATTGCTCCATGTCACAGATGCAGAACACTCTGTGCAAGTCTCATGACCAGTAATGCAGAGGGTTTCAATTCTTCTGGCATTCACCAGCAGCTTGGATGCAGTTAACAATGCTGCTGCAAAAGCTTCGTCAGCAAAGCTCACGCAAGACAAGCAGGAGTGAAGCAGACACCTGGGGACTGAGGCAGACATGTGGGGACCAAAGCAGACACATGGGGACTGAAGCAGTGGGTGTACGCAGGTCTACCGAGCACAGCAGCGCGCATGGCAGTCAGCTGCCTGACAGTCAGGCCTCAGTGCACCTCACCCAGCCCTCACAAGGCCTGGACACAAACCCTGACAGGCATACCATACCCCTGGTTCTGGCTGACAGGTCAGTAGTTATATATCAGTAAACAGACCAAGTTATGCATCAATAGACAAATCAAGTTGTACAACAATGGTAGCTGAAACATCCCTTATAAGTAGAAATACATTTTGAAGCTCCCCAGGCGTTTCTGAGTTTAGTGTCCCACTGTCGGATGGATACTTCTGAACAATATGTCAGGATTAAAGACAGCAACTTTCTGGGGTTGAACAGAGCAATTTGACCCTTCATGAGCCTTGCATGCTCTCTCCTGACTTGCGCTCATGCCACAGTGTACAGCTTGCTGAAAAGGGTGTCATGATGCAAAGATGATTGCTTAGCTCCTGTGACTTGTCAGAGCTGTTTTCTGACATGTGTGGGCAACTGCACTTTTGCTGGCAGTGTTGCAGCAATAAGACTCATCTGACTTGACAGTCTGGGTTGGAACCACATGCTCTATTTAGACAGGCATGGTCTCACGTGGAAGTGAACATACAGGAATTCCTATTGACCATGATTTCCTTCTCTTTTCCCTTTTGAAATTACTAATCGTGACAGGAACTTATGTTGATTTTTCTTTGGTCAGTTTTGATTACTGCTGATGCCGATGGTTCTATGTTTCTGCACTCTAAATGAGATCTGCTGAGATGACGCTGCAGAGCGGTTGGTGGGGGCCAGCTGGCATGTCCGGTTGTCCCTGCGCACAGTTGGTGTGGCGCACTGCTTATGCCCCCTGCTCAGCAGCCCTGCCTTTCCCTCAACAGCTACTATGCTGCCGTGGTGAGTGCCTCTGCCAGCTTGACACACTAACTGCTGTTGTATATCGTTTGGTCCGGGCTATGTGGCTTGTGCGTCTTCAATGCATGTTGACCAGGAGTACATGTGAGACATGTCATCAGCTGCATTGTTGCATTGCATGATTGTCAAAACTGTCAAATTAGTAGACCTTACAGGGATGCACAAGACAGGCTGCTCTGGAGAGATGTGCTGCGTGTATCTAGCTCATCATGAGCTGGAAAGCGTTGTCATCATTGGCATTACTATCATGCCATCAGCTGGCCAGGTATGGATCTTGTGACATGTCGTCTTTGTCTCTACTCATCATTCTTATCATTAAGTATAAGGTGCTTGAAATGTAGGGCCCAGGGCAAGAGCGTGATGATATAGCAGAACTGGAGACATTGTGGCTGTCCTCCCAGGGCCAGCAACGTGCTCCGCAGTCATCACCTGGGCTTCCGGCAGTGGCTTCCACAGGTCAGCACTGCCATGTTGCATGGGGCAGCAGTATGACCTTGCTGCAATCAGGAACTCACCTCAAACCCAACAAACACATGTGCCTATACTTTCTGCAAGTTGTCGTGGGAAGCTTTCTGACATTGAGAGGCATTCACAATGATGGGCTGTGCAACATTTAAAGTTGAAGCAGTGCATTGTATATACTGAATTCAGTAGAGGGAGGTTCATTTAGCCTTCTGTAAGTTGTCTGCAGAAATCTTTATGATCTGAAGCACTGCCTTCTGTTGCTGCAGATGGACATCAGACACCAGCTCGTCAGCAAAGCACACTTCAAGTGCAACTTACATCAAGCCAAGGAAAAGCAGGTGCTTTCACAGCCACAGGCAGAAGATCTGTAGCTAGTCCTGCAACAGGCCTCACGCACTCACAGAGTCAACCTGCTGCCACTGACAAAAATGAATCAAATGCAAAAGCTGGCAAAAAGTCTGTCCAGTTTGCAATGAATGAAGGAGGGCAACGACGGTTGATAGATACCATTGATGCAAAAAGACGAAGACAGAATGTCATTGAGCAGAATGCTGCAGTCCATAGGCGGACAGTGTCACCAGCAGGTATAAGCAATCCTGCAGCCCAAGAACAAGGTCAGGATGCAGCTCGTTTGCCACTTGGACCACCTCAGGTAGGAAGTGTCTTGCAGTCCAAGTCAAATGCAAAGAGGTCAAAGTCAAGAACTAGTTTTGTAGAAGGGTTCTAGTTCTGTTGTGTTGCTTGACATATGTGCTTCGTGATGGCTCAAGGACATGAAAACATTGAGGGTTCAATTCTTACAAATCAAGCAGGCCAATGAAAACTGCCTTTGTGAATGCAGTTGCAACATCAAGCAACAAATGCAATGTGATGTACTGCAAGACAGCAACTGGTTCACCATGTGCAGAGACAGTTTGATCCGAAACACACTTTTGACATTTAAAGGCTTACAGTTAAGGCACAACTCCAGCTGCTACAGAACTAGCTACTCTTAATGTGATGGGTAAGTGTTGGGCATTCAGCAACTCATGTCCGCAATGCGCGCAGATTATGCTGCTGACCAGCGCTAGACAAGCTCAGCACTTGGGCCAATCTGGCCTGCATACATTCCATCATGTCTGACCCCTGAGCTTGACTCAGCCAGGCATTCAGCTGCTCTACCTGAGCCTGCTGCTCCTGTTCCTGCATCTCTTGGATGCGCTCTGTCAGCATAGCTCCAAGCTCAACAAAGGTCTGCTCAAGGCGGGAGGAGATGTATGCTGCCAAAGCTGCATGCAGATACTGCAGCTCCAGTAGCAGCTGCAGCAGGCCGCCAGTGCTGATGTCTGGTAGCTGAACAGACAGGGTCTTCTTGAAGCACTCCAGAGTATGCTGAAGCAGGCTTTGCAAGACTTCCTGCCGCTGAGGAGCTGGCAACAGATGCACCTCTGCTCGGACGGCTATCTGCATCATGGTACCAAGCAGCAAGGTTGACTTCTACTCAACACTTACCATTACATTGCAGCAGTGGCATCTAGCTGGGCTGTACCACAGCGTTGTACTGTGATGCATATGCGCATCATTGTGGTTCCAAAGGCCTTTCCAGAGTGCAGATACTGCAGCTTGGCTGTCGCCATGTAAGCAGCTATAACTCTGTCAGATGACATAATAATGATAATCTTCTAAAAGCGGGCTTAGCCAGCGGGGATCAGGTGCGTGCGATGCAAGTCAGCAGACATCCAGATGAAATGATCTCTTAATGCGTTTGAAGTTCCTGCAATTGGGAAGCGGAAATGAGTGCCAGAGCCGGCACGTGATACACCAACACTCACCAGGCTGAACAGCACCTCCAAACAGACGTCTCGGAGTTGTGTGGGTGGCGGTGCTTGAGGCCAGACAGCCATGTCCTCTTGGAAGAAGCTATCAAGCACCTGATCCAGCTGGCGTGACTTGCTGTCAATGTATGCAGCCATGACTTGCTCCTCCACCTGCATCAGGTTTTGTCGTAGTGATGAGAATTAAAAGTTTAAAAGCCTTTACAAAATATTATATTGTGAAGATATTGAGTTTCTCATTTAAATCTTACCAGTTTTCTATACATAAAAAAAATCAATGATTTCAATCGTTTTATTGAAAAAACAAAACACTTGCAAGAAGATGCGATGATGACAGTACACACTACAAAGAGTCAGCACAAATGCTGTACCAAGAACAGCAGGATGTAAGGCAATGGCATGCCAGCAAGGATTTTGCAAGCACGCCTTTGTGAGCAACGCAGCTGAAGTCACAAGCTGACTAGAGGCTTCTTCCAGCATGATGGCGTCAGGAAGGTCAGTCATGACTCACCTGCTGTAGGTCTTCATTGCACTGCTCGCACAGCAACTGAGCTTTATTCTGCTGCCCATCAGCTGCAAGCCAGTACTGATATCTGCATGCAACAACACAGCAAGCTGTGGCCGTAATTGCGATGCAAGGCATTTGCAACCTGCCATCATCACAATCATAATTACAATTATCATCATTATCGCAATTGCAACATCCTGCCATTATCACAACGTTGTGGAAAGACTACCTTTGCTGGCTTTGCGTGATGCTGAGCCTGGACCATGTGTTGGCCACAGCTTGCAAAGAGGTTTACAGAGAGGTCACAGAGAGGTTACAGAGAGGTTACAGAGAGGTTTACATCCAGCTACTGACCTATCAAGCAGGTTGCTGATGACCACAGTACGGACTTGGACACAGTTGCCATAAAGCAGCAGGAGCTTGGCATCAGTCACAGCCGGTTCTGCATGCGCCTCTGCTTGCTCAGTAGGGCTGTCCTCTTCAGCTTCTTCATGAGCTTGTTTAGGCATGAGACCAGATGCCTGCTGTGTGCTGTGAGCAAAGGTGACACAACAGTCGTGCAAGGCTGCCCTGAGTTCGCCAGACAGAGAGTCTGCAGCAGCAGCGGCGCAGATCAGCTGCAGCTGGTTTGGGCAATGATGATCACCTCATAATCAATCAGTCAACTGGTTCTTCCATCGATCAAGTGATCAACTGCAGTTGATTTATGTTTTCAGTCCTGGGGACTTGTAGCCCTGCAGAATGCTCACTGCTGGTTGGTACACATTGCAATTGTGAGGCATAGGAATGCATTGCAGTGCCACTGTTGATTGCAAACCATTCGGGAATGGTGCACCATGGGGCCCTGTGCAACCTACCCATCAAGGCCAATGAAGAGTTGGTGATGGTGGCGTTGATGAAGTTGTAAGAACAATAATGTGATGATGATAATAATAATAATATCAATAACTAAAACGCTTCAAGAAGGAAGATGTGATCAGACCTAAAATGGTGCAACCCACGAATCCTGCTGACTTAACATATTCACTGCTGGATGCTGTGCATCTCACAACCATGAACACATAGCGCTTGATTAAAGATCACAAGCTTTCAACTTGTGAACATGTACAAAAGCAGTGTGAGCAAATGCAAGATCAGCAGAGCGCTACAGGCATCGCTCAGGCAGTGACAAGCAGAAGGCAAAATACCACCCCTGTTCAGCAGATATAGCTGTTATCTCGGCTGCAACCATACGTCATAAGGCAAAATTTGCAGCGTCAGTATTTCCTGAAACGTAAGTGTACCTAGAGAGGTGATTCCGGCCTGCTCAGCTTCTGTGTACACTGCTTTCAGCTGCTCCAAGCCCTTCTGAAGCACTGCTGACATCACTCCAGGTATTGAGCTGTGGACCCCGCCTGCAGGTAATGGCCTGATTTTAATAATAATAATAATAATAATAATAATAATAATAATAATAATAACGCTTTCCAGCTCATGATGAGCTAGGTACGTGCAGGACACGTCTTGTCTCTCCATTGTCAAAAATATCGTATCAGTAGGCCTTACAGGGATGCACAAGACAGGCTGCTTTGGAGAGACCAGCCTGATTTTGAGCAGACCATGCTGATGCACATACAGATTCTCTGCCTGCTACATGATGCCGACGCTGCTTGCCACTGATTTTCGAGCAGACCATCATGATGCCCATATGGGATCTGCAGCATGCTACATGATGCCAATGCTGTTTACCACCGATTTTGAGCAGACCATATTGACGCCCATATGAGATTTGCTGCATGCTTTTTGATGCCACTGCTGCTTGCCATGGAGTTTGAGCTACACCATATTGATGCCCATATAAAATTTGTTGCATACCACATGATGCCAAATGCTGCTTGCCAAATGCCTGTTCGGTTGAACTGGAGACCAGCAACGGCAAGGCAGGCAGTCAGAAGAAGAGAGCGGATCTCAGACATGCTTTTTCACAAAGGGAGAAAGACAAGAAACACAAGCTGCATGTGTATGGGCTGAAGGCTCACCTGACGCAGAAGCTTGCAAGGGCAGTGACTGAGAAGCTTCTCGCATAGCTTGAGCTGTGATGGCAGAAGTACAGGAAGACCGCAAGCTGGCCACACACAGCTTGCCTGACTCATGCAAGATCTGCATGCCACCACAAAGTGGCTGCTTACATTCAGCAAACTGACCACACACAGCTTGCCTGACTCATGCAAGATCTGCATGCCACCACAAAGTGGCTGCTTACATTGAGCCAAAGGTTCTTGGCTTGAGTGGCCAGCAGAGAGCCCAAGCTGGCCTGCTCACTTTGCACCTTTGACAACGTAGTGGCTGTTTGCAAGGTCACAAGATGCTTTCATGGAACCTGCTCATGAATATGGTCTGCTGACACTCCATGGTTGTCAGCTTGTAAGCCCAGTGTAGTGCACTCATTTTAACAATCGTAGTCTTTGTTTACTTTCCTTCTTCTGTTTTCTACTTTCTGAAAGTGCACCTGGGATCAAGCTCCATTGTCTGTACTCTTAGCATTAATTTCGTATTGCTGGGTTGATACCAGGGCACAAAGCAAACTGATGTTACCTTGGTGAGTGCCGGTAGCAGACCAGGCAGATCTGAGATCTCAAAGGCACACTGGCAGCCGTGTGCTATCAGCTGTACACCTGTCAGGAAGGCATCACCTTTGGTATCAGCCCGACTCAGCTGCCCCAACACAGCTGTTGCCCTTTCGCTGCAAAACAAACCACAAAGCTTTTGACACAACAGAGAGTCTTCAGCTGCTGAGCTGACGCTGCTGCTGCAGCGCCTGCTGGTGCACTGTCATTGCTTTCATGGTGGTTCAGACTCCAGGAGCAGGTGTGTGTGGACATGAGAATGATGCATGGTGTGTAAAAAATGGCTTTTACTTGACATTGAGACAGGCATGATGTACCTGAAGTCATCCAGGACGCCTTTTAAAAGAGAGGTGGCAAGGCTGCTTGCATTGCTGACCATGCCGTGAGCTTGCTTGCTGATGCTGCCGAGAGGTGCTAAATGGTCCTGCAAACAAAACCTGGTTTATGAGTGTGTGTATGCTTTTGTAAACATAAGAAATCAAATATTGGTTGGGTTGTCTGACAATTTGTGAGTTCCTTCTAAAACAGTGCAATTTTGCAAGCCACAAAACAATGCATGATCAGCCAAGCAACAAAATGCCACATTTGTGGAAACATGCAGCTTTCAACAAGCAGCAAACTGGACTGGTGAAGCATAAGTCCACAGGCAGGGGCACCGCCTGGGCTAAGCCACATAGCTAGTGTGAGGCAAAAGTAGTAATGATGACATGCCAATATTTCCATCCAACCTCACAACAGCTTTCCATGCTGTGTCAGCAGAATGCCAAGTGTCTATAGACGAGGCATTTTGCTAAAACAGCATCACAGCAAAGCTGACAGAGCATCTACCTGCGTCATCTGCCATATCTTGGGCAGATTTGCAACGATATGACCGGCCATCTTTGCCAGAAACTGAAGCCACAGCGTTTCCTCAGCTGCAGAGGTTGTGCTGTCTGGTGCCGTGCTGGCAGAAGTGGATGCTGGCTGGGTCCTGGCCTGAGCTGCTGTCAGGCGCTGGCTGCCTTTCAGCGCATCCAGGTCAACCGGCTCCTGTATTTGCACACATCCATTATATTCATCCATCATATTCAGTCATCCACGTCTCACTCAGACAAACAATATTGTGAAACAACAAAGTTGGGTGATGCAGTGGCGGTACATGGGTTTGCAGTCCATGTACTAGCGCTGTCACGGGGATGCGATGAATGGAATATAGGGCTAAAACAGGCTCCGTAACATGTAAGAGGTGCTTTATATGCTGCATGTTGTCTTAGCCAGTGCTGAACAAGTGAACAACAAATAAATGGCAGTGGTATTTATGTGCCATGCCTGAAGGCTGCCTACAAGCGTTTGCAGATCAGCTGCTCAGGGCACATTGCTGTTGCTGGAGACGATTTCTGTTGCCATAGCTGGCATTTCTGATGCAGGGGTATTGGGTTTGGGTGATTGGTGGGTGATGGGTTCAGGGATGAGTGATGCAAGACCCACCCCTTCAGTAGCTTGCAGCTGTTCCCACTGGACATCTGATGCTTCCTGCTCTGCTGCCTGCTGCCTGAAGCGTTTCAGGGCAATGGCGTGCTCCTCGTGAGCAGCAGCAAACAGCCTCTTTACATGAGCCGCCTGCACATGCTGAAACAAGGTGACGACTAATGACACTCTCAAAGCAGCTTCTGATCGCCTAGGAAAACTGGCAGCAAGTCCTGTTCACAAGTTGATGTCAGACTTGCTGTTTGTAAGCACAGCAAGCATTACAGGCATGACAGCAGGCTGTTGTGTGTAGCAAGACAAGATGTTACCCTTTAGCACAAATCAAACTGGACGCTCTGAAAATCTGACATATCATAAATTAGGCAATCTGAAAAATTGAAAATTGGAAACCGATCTGACCTGAGCTTCAAGGTACAGTTTGACAGGGTCCAGGTTTTTTGTGGATCTGGCGCCCTCTGCATGCAGGTGCAACAAGTGCTTGATGGCATCAGCAGCTTGCCGCACCGTCACATCAGCTCCCCTCAGAGAGTTTGTCAGCTTGGCCGTCATCATGTCTACACCCTGCAGCATGACATGGCAGGTATGGCAGGAATGCTTGTGCACATGGAGAGCTATCTTGGTGAAGAATGCATGACATTGCACATGCAGATGCGGTCCAGGTCTGAAATGCATGATACTGCACGTGCAGGTGGAATCAGGTGTAGATGGCATGACATTGCACATGCAAGGGCGCACATGGAATGCCTGCATCTGACGGCAGGCGATCACATCTGCATATACTGAACCACACAACAAGTCCCAGCACAAAACCAGTGATGAAATATGTGCAATAGATATTGAACGCAGTCAAAACTTGTTTTGACTTGCTTGTCACATGTTGTGCAGAGCAGGGCCCATTTGTAGAGTCTGCAGCACACTGTGCTGGCGTGAAAGTCTTAGATCAAGATCAGCTTCATATGACGGTGGGTATGTTTGTGTGAAGCAACCTTGTCAACTTCTAGGAACAGGTTGTGCCAGACTCCCTCGGTTGCGCCCTCGACAGTGACATCAGCCATGATGGTCCTGGCTTTGCGGTACTCACTCACCACCTGCAAGCAAGATTCATGATGACCGTTTTTTGTCTGTATGTCGCAAGCTAAGACAAACTCGGAATGAAGCAGAAGGAGAAATTGTGAAGTAGCAGCACCTGATACTAGTCCCCAAGTGTTTCTAAGAGTAGATTTACGCCGCCACTGAAATAACTGCTGGCATTTATGCATCCACAAGAACTTGCCAGAGCTTTAGTGCAGGGCGATACAATTTCTCAGGATGTGGTTTTTTGGATTTGCATCACGCTCATGACAGTGCATGCAGACCAATGAGAACCACATATCTGTGTTGCAGCGCCACAACAGGCAGTGAGGTACCTCCCAAACATATGTGTCAACAAGCATATTGTACACCCTTGATATCAAGATACACTGAGTAATCAGACCACGCAGTGAAATCTTGCTGCCAATGCCAGAATGATATCAAGATACACTGAGTAATCAGACCACGCAGTGAAATCTTGTTGCCAATGCCAGAATGATATCAAGATGCACTGAGTAATCAGGTCACGCAGTGAAATCTTGATGCCCATGCCAGAAGCTTGCCATCATCACACTGTACATAAGCTCACACACAGAGAAAAAGTGTAGGGCTTACACTGTATGTACACAGTGTGCGGAGAGCCTGCAGAATAGCGTCAACAACTTTTATAGCAAAATAAAACTATACTTAGGGCGGCGCCGTGATATTGAGGACAGACACTTCAGCAAAAGCTCTTTGCTGAGCTTGCAAGAGGTGATGGACATAAGTGCCATACACACAGGTTGTGACATTTCATGCAGCGACAATGGAAACAGCTTACCGCCTCAAACTCTCCACACTCAGTCTCCTGCATGATCCTGCTGGGCAGCCTGAAGAGAGACTCATACCGCCGCAACATGCCCATGACGCTCTTGATGCGGTCGCTCATACCCGCTCTCTCCAGCATACTGGCAACTGCACGCTTTGCCTCTTGCTGGACCTGCAGCATGCCCAAAAGCTTCAGACACGCTGTCCTTTTGCTCAGCAATCACCCTTTGCCCTGATTGTTACTGTTTGTGACCATTATATGTGGGGTATGATGCTAGCTTTTTGTGAAATTTGTGCAACAGAGCTTAGTGTGAAAACATTGGGGGTGAACAATGCACGCTAGCATGTTGCACCCTGCTGCTAGCACTCAACAGCACCACTCCTGCATGATTGCAGCTGATCTCCAGAGCTGGCAAATAAATTTTGGTTGACAGCATATACACAGATAGCGGTTTTGCAGGAGGGGCTTACATCTGTCACAGCTGCTACCATGTCTGCTGTGCTGGCTCCATCTGCACTGTCACCATAGTCACCCTCCGCCTTCCTGAGCCTGACATGGATGTCATCAATGGTGCTCTTGCAGCTGATGAAGCGCTCAAAGTTCTCCTTGACCTGCAGAAGGAGGTACAGCAGGATGTGCAAGAGCTATTGTTTTGTTCTGTTTCAGTACTGCATGGCACTGTCGTATTGGTAGGCCTTACAGGGATGCACAAGACAGGCTGCTCTGGAGAGACAAGACTTGTCCTGCACGTGCCTAGCTCATCATGAGTCGGAAAGCATTTCTTGTAGTATTATCATTATTAATACTGCAAGGCAGCGCGGCTGTCCTGTCCAGCCTGAAGTGCAGCTGCTATGCTGTGGTTTCTGTCATACATTCATTCAATCCTTAACTGCTGCCTCACAAAGCTTCCATTATGATTGCCAAAAGGCACAGACTTTGCTTTTCTGACATACATTCATGGATGTCTTGCCCTAGTGTCAGGTATGTACAGCCCTGAGGAGCTCCCTGCACGCGGCCCGGTTCTGGCAGTCAGCGCACCAACAGCAATGTTGTCTGAATCATGCTGTTGTACTGACGCGCACAATATCAAGGGATGCGTTATGAGTCACCAGAGCTTTATGCTGCATCAAATCCATGATGGCTACAAACCTGGATAAGAATGTGACACTCTTGCATCACAGCAGATTGTCAATGACATAGCAAGAATGTCTGTCACATGGTATGTGCTGCTAATTGGGCTCAGGCAGACGCAATGCTGCAGGCTGACTCACCAGATCCTTGAGTTGGCCAGTGCGCTCAGACACTTCAAATTTGAGGTTGGCCCGGCCCGTCTTGAGGTCAGACAGAGTGGTGTCACCATGCATGATAGCCAGGTATAACTCAGGCTCAAAGCTGTCTTGTGTTGGCATCACCTGCAATGCCACTCGCATTGCAGCCGTGGCACTGCCACAAAGCAGCAACATGTTTGCCCAATGCTCATGGTAGTACCGGACATGAAGCACCACAGGACAGGGGTCTTGCATGAGCCTACAATCGTATTGCGACAACAAAACAACATCTGCAAATGCTGTGCTGCATGCTTGGGCCAACTTGG
>JAABUO010006244.1_pt1 | contig 13756 bp, 13 predicted proteins | sample 5559291 | NCBI WGS metagenome assembly JAABUO01 (sample SAMN10711878, study PRJNA513372) | rock metagenome | isolation source: Antarctica rocks | place: Antarctica: Victoria Land, Finger Mt sud | reverse complement strand
GCCTGGACGCATTGTCATGACACTAATGTCACAACTGGCAGGGTGGGATAAAGGCTCAGATGCTTCCAAAGAGCATTTGAATTCCGTTTGCTGGCTAGCCTTTGCAAATTGTGGCATATAGCAGAATCAACATCACTCCTCAAGCCATTGAGTGCTGACATGGCATGTGAGTGTGGTGCACGCATGCAATGCAGGTACTTGTGGCTGCACAACTACAATCTCACAGTGACAGAGGTGTTCGAAGCCATCAACCGGCCCGACCTGCGCTCCCAGATGATGGCATCCCTGCAGCTCAACGCCAACACTGCTGCCGGAGACTTTGATGCCTTTGTTGAGTTCCTTCAGTACGGTGAGCTCTTGTACAAACAAGTGTGTGGTGCTTGCTGCATGTTCACAAGGCACTTGATGCCTTTTCAATTCACCAGCCGAACTGAAGTTCTTTGTGCTTTGTGCATGACTTGACACAATGACAGTCTTGCCTGTCCCTACTACAGGCAGCGCCGGCCCGCAGATTGACCTACGTCTCCAGATCTGCCGCGTTTTGTATACATGTACCATGCACGATGACAGCGTATCATGGCTATACATGATGTGTGTGCATGATGACTGTATATCACGACTGTACATGATGATTGTATATGATGACTGTACATGATCACTGTACAAGATGGCTGTATATGATGACTGTAAATGATGGTTGTACATGTTGACTGTACGTGATGGCTGCACATGATGGCTGTATCCAAACTGTTACAAATGTTGAGTGGTCATGCAGTAGTGTGTGCACTGATACTTCACTGAACTGCATGAACATGTCAAAAGCTGACACATGGCGTGCCAGGCTGCGTAGTGTTTTGTAACGCTAGTTGAGCTCCGAGTTCATGTTGTCATGAGGGCTGCATGTGTGCGTCTGTAGGGCGCCCTGCTATTGGGGCGCAATGGGCATTGGCATACAAGGCCCACAATGTGTCAGCCTTCCTGTACCCGGTCTTTGCAATCTCTCCCAGGTACCTCACTTCTTCTACTCTTTTTCTATACACTTCTTCTCATGCTTCAATGCAGATTCTACGATAGCCTGTCATCTATGCTGACAACAACTGTCCTTGTCTGTTAACTGCATGTTTCATGATTGCCCAGTTGCACGGTCAAAGCATTATCTGTATGAAAATTCCTTTGTGAGTTGTCATGTGCAACACAAAGGGTCCTGCAAGTGCAGCTGATTAGGGCTTGCCCTGGGGGAATGGGGGGTGGGGTGGGTGCCTCTACATGTGTATAGCCACTGTACGGGCACTATACAGGCACTGTATAGGCACATTAGAGGCCCTTTCTAGACACTTTACAGCCGGAAATCTCTGCCCAGCATAACTGCTGACATCTATGCTTCAAAGCATGCTCATGTGCGTAAGTGTCAGCAACAGCAGAACTTGGCAGACTGTGCTGGCCATGTTGAAGGATCATGATTCTGGTCTGAGGGCCGTGATGGGTGCAACATATACAAATGCATGCATGCAGGGAGGTGGATGGCTACAACCCATATGTTGAATTCCAAAATGGAACCTTCATTCCAGCACAGTCTGCAAAGTTCTGCAGCCAGGATGCCCAAGCAACACAGACAAGTAAGTTCATTGACTCTCTTCCTGTTGTTTCTCTTTTCCTCGTTTGTGTTCGTCTTCTTCTTCTTCTTCTTCTTCTTCTTCTTCTTCTTCTCCTCCTTCTCCTATCATGCTTGCTGACATATGTGAGCTACAGCATGATCGCAACCACGCAGTTGAGCTGGATGCAAACAGCGCTCACACAATACACATGTGTGATGTTGCATCTGCATTTATGATCAGCCGTCCTCAGTGGCACAGCAAGCATTGCAAACGCTGTCAGGTCAAGTGTTGACTGTCTCAGTCTGCGCTGTACACGACTCTTTGCATGTTTTTGGACTCTCAGACTTGGCGGCAAGGGCATGCACATATGTATGCTGTACAGCAACATAACAGTCTAATGGGAGCTGCAGCTGCTGCTCCTCGCAGCATGACAGCACGCATCTGACATATCTGCTGGCTCGCAGTTCTGGCCTTCCCAACAGGTCAGTTCTCAACAGATGGCCTGCCGGTGGGGATGCAGTTCTCTGGTCCCCCTGGGGGTGACGGCCTGCTGCTATCCCTAGCCAAAGCAGTGTCCCAGGTTTTGCCCACTCTGCCCGCCCCAGCCTCCCCCCCTGGCTGCACTGGATGCACTGCAAACGTGGCTTTCAATCCGGTGGGTGTCTGCTGCTTATGTTTGGTACAGGTGGTGTGTCTGTCTTTATGAGTGCCCTTGCTGTACATGCGCTCGCAGAGTTGCTGCGCATGCAGTTTCAGACTTGCTGTACAGTGCGCTGCGCATGCACTTTTAGACTTGATGCACACATGCTGGTAAGCAGAGCGGCACATTCAGTTCTCTCAAGTTCTGCATTATTGCAATATTTTGCAGGTTGTGCTGACTAGGAAGCACACCTGCTTATTGTGTTTGGCCATTGAGCTACATGCACATGATCCCAACGCATCACGCCAAAACACACTGCACTGCAACACGTGAAGTAGTGGACTGTACAGTTGCAAAATTGTGATCCAGAGTGGGATGCATTTGTTGGTTTGTTGCAGGCTACCTTCACACAGGTGGGGACCAGCATACCGATGAGTAATCAGACCTACACCAACTTCCACCTCACCTTCAATGGCACTTGCAACTCCCCCAGCTTGACCAGCTACGGCCAGAATGGTGTCTTTAGCATTGGCAGTCATGGCCTTTCAAATGGCCTCACAACAGTCGCCATTTGATTGTCGAACAAATGTCAAGCTGTGATCTGTGTCGATGTTTGATGGGTTGACGCTTTGCGCAAGTAGTGTGTACAGCAACTGATTGTTTCAAACAGTGCAACAGTCATGTGATCGTCTTCAGACTGGCATGGTATATGTATATATGAGACATCTGGTGTTGGCCAATTACTATACAGTGTGTTTGTACAGAAGGCTATGGTATTGCAGCATGGTAATGCCACCAGGATCTCACCACTCAACAAGACTATGAGGACCTTGAAAAGCCTGCATGAGTGTTTGTTGACGGATCTCTCTCTAGAGGGATATCTGGATGTTGAACAATCAACTTAAAGGGTCAAGTTCGTGTTGAATGCTTGCATATTGTACTGGCAGGACATCAGTAAGCTTACAAAGATGTATATCAAAGTTTGTTTAACGTGCTGATCAGAGCCATACGCGCGCAATCTGTTTTGTTTACTGCATTCACTGTGGACCAGCTTGTCTCCAGGCTTGACGTGCACTGGGCCAACCATGGTGAGCAAAAAGCAATGAAAGTAAATGCGGTGTGCTTAAGTCCTGAAAATGATTGCTAGCTTGACAGCAAACAACGCAATTGCATCATCAGCTGCGGCACAGCCTGTGCACTAGACTCCTGAAGTGCTCACAGCAGTATTTCTGCGTGTACACATGTGGGACCTGAGAAATCTCCTCTCTGATGTCATCGATGGCTCTTCAGACTTCTATCTGTTGCTGAGCCACTCAAGCGCTTGAGTGGCTCAGCAAGCAGCTGCTGCAGAGCCCTTGGGCAAGTCTTTTCAAGTTGTGCCGAGAGAGCGGCAGACCTTCTCCCTCAACAGCATTTGAAGAGACAGAGGGTTAGTCTTAATTACAGCCTGTGACGGGTGTATGCCAGCATGACTAGGATGATCTAAAGCACTTGTATGCCACAATGTGAAATCAAGAGCCTAAACGTGGAACAACAATTGGAGACAAACTGACAGGCCCTGAGTCGACACTCGAGACTCAAGTAGCAGAGAATAGATGATGTTGCCATTACCAACCCTGTCGTTGTCATTAGTAATCGCCGGTTTATCTCCTGAGATGGCTTAGGATTTTGGGCTTTAAACGATACATTGAAGTCGGGCCTATTTGGGCGGTGCCGTGCACGACCGCGAGAAGATAACATGGGCGCCGGCATATCGCATTGCGAGGAGAAGCACGAGGAGCCCGCCAGCGGTCAACAAGAGATTCAAAGCAGCGATACGGTATGGCGAGTTGTATGCCGTTGCACGCAACTGGTAGACTGGCACCAGTCCGATGCTATATCAGCGTGAGCATGCGCAGGCTAGCAAAAGGAAACCCACAAAGGACATGCCGAAAGACGCCAGCAAGTCCAAGAGCAAGAATGATCACGAAAAATCAGCTCCAACAAAACAAGGCAAAGACCAAAGCACAGAAGACAGCAAATCGCCCTCCAAGGACGGCAGCAAAGGTAAAAGCAAGGAGGACAGCAAGTCGGCCCCCAAGGATGACGGCAACGACAGCGGTAAGGGCGACAGCAAGTCTGCCAGCAAGCCAGACAGCAAAACGGAGGGCATGGACAGCAAAGCTGACAGCAAGCCTGCAGGCGAGTCTGACAGCAGATCTGAGAGCGCATCCGACAGCAAGCAAGAAAGCAAGGACAGCAAAGGTGACGGCAAGGCTGGAGGCAAGTCTGACAGCAAGCCAAAGAGCAAGGCTGACAGCAAGCCAGAGAGCAAGGACAGCAAGCCCGAGAGCAAGGCCGACAGCAAGTCAGACAGCAAAGGTGACACCAAGGTGAATAGTAAGGATGACAACAAGGGTGATAGCAAGGATGATAGCAAAGGCAAAAGCAAGCAGGATGAAAACACGGGCTCTGATGATGATGCCGGCAATAGCGAAGAGGGGGAGGAGGACGAAGAAGAGGAGCCAGAAGAGCCCAAGATCACAAAAGAGGATGTACGCAACATCGCACCACACAGCAGTCGATGCACATCCTGTTTACTACAGTTACAAGCACCAAATGATTCAACTGATTGTAGCATTCACTTCAGTGCTGCAGAAAATGTACATTTGCCACAGAATGAATCATCTGTTTGTTGCATTCATTTCAGTGCTGCAGAAAATGTACACTTGCCACGGCACGATTCAACTGTTGTAGCATCCACTTCAGTGCTTCAGAAAATGTACATTTGCCACGGAATGATTCAACTGTTTGTAGCATTCACTTCAGTGCTGCAGAAAATGTACATTTGCCACGGAATGATTCAACTGTTTGTAGCATCCACTTCAGTGCTTCAAAACATGTACATTTGCCACCAAATGATTCAACTGTTTGTTGCATTCACTTCAGTGCTGCTGCAAATGTACATTTGCCATGTCGATGCAGGTGAAGAGTACTCCCTATGATCACAGGTTCCCCTCCTTCAATCAGGCGCGCCATTGCTTCACCAAGTACAACGAGTTCTACAAGTAAGCGAAGCAGGCTGCTCACTTAAATTACGCTCCAGATGCTGCTTTTGCAAGCATCAGTATGTTGGCTGCTCCATCTGATCTGGTATGTCATGGCAGGTGCACAGCAGAGAAGGGTGAGGACAGCAGTGAATGCAAATTCCACCAGAAGGCGTATCGCAGCATCTGCCCCAGTGAATGGGCAAGTTTCTGGTGTTCCTTTCTCGTTGGTTGCCTTCTGTTTTGTTGTTGCATTCCCGCATCACCCCTTCTGCTGCACACATAGAAGTCGCTGGTCAGTCTGATTAAAATTGTGACGTACTGTGCTTTGCTGACTCACGATGTGTTATTTGTGCAGTTGGAGAAGTGGAACGAGCAGCGAGAGAGTGGCACGTGGCCTGGCAGATATTGAGCTTCAATCCCTGACTTTCTTGAAGACGGTAGTTTTTTAATGTCCTGACGCAGTCGAGTGTTTCTGTCCCTATCATTGTCAGCTGGCAGTCTGATGCAAGTGTGATTGCCCCAGGCTCAGACAGCATGTGCCATATGGCTCGAATTCATGACCTCTGGACAGGTGATGCCATTCAGTTGAGTGTGACTGTACAGAGTGCAGCACAGCAGTTGCAAGAAGTTCCACGCTTCATTAAGGTGCAGGAACAGGCCATTGACAGCCAAACCGTCTGGTTCAGTCCCACCATAGGGAGCTGTGCGTACTGTATACAGTTCTCAGTGCACGACTAAATTTTTGCAATCACTGACATTTGATTGTCCACTTGAAGCCGCATCAGTGTAAACATAATGCGCAGGCTTTGCATCACAGAAGACATACCATGTACTGCTTTTGCCTAGCCTGCATATGAGCAGGAGCTACGTGGTAAACAGTCAGACCCATCTGATTACAGCAGGCAATTACATTCAATTAGCAACATCAGCGCTTCAGGTCTACGTCACAACACGACTCATGTTTCATCACATGTCAAGAACCTAAAACTCATTTCACTACATCCACCTATGCTTGTTCCTTGGCATTGGCACTTGTTTTGGAAACTAATGTTCACACAATCAGCCTTATAATGTGAGAGCTTGACAAGTCGCAACACAGAGCAGCAAAATGGCAGTCAATCATCTCATAATGTATGTACTTGACACACACTGAGTCAGGATTGACAAGACTAAGTCAGAGCAATTCAGAACAGAAAAACAGGCTCAAGCACTTCTTCATGCAACTTCACAGGGTGAGTTCACACAGTCTCCTTGCGAGCAGCAGTATTTGGGGAGTGCTTGAGGTTGCCTGTAGTTGGTTTGAAATTGATGGGGTCAACAGATGTGTCAGAAACCTCAGCTGCCTCTAGCAGCTTCTCTTTTGTGGAGTCCTCGCTGGCTACCTTCACCCTGGGTGTTCTACATCACAGCACGTCTGTTTGTAAGAGGCAAAACATTGTGGAACATAGCATATCTGAGACACTTGAGGCAGAACTTGATGTCAAGTGGATGCTGCAGACAAGCAAGCAGCAATGCGTATGGTAAAGCATTGGGAGACAGCATGAAGACAATGAGTAGACACGCAGCAGCCTGTGGTGAGCATTCTCATGCATTGCAGGGATGACAGTGTAGAAACTGTGGGGGAGAGCGTCCAATTGCAACCTGTGGTTGGTAAGGTGACTGCCACAACAAGACCTGATGCAGGCAGCTGCTCAGGACTGCATGTACCTCACCCTAGAGCAAGACATATGTATGTAAGTATGAGTGTGTGCATTGAGCCCAACTGACAGGCATGATTGCTTACTTGGAGGACTCAATGCCGTATGCTACCATGCCTGCAACAGCAAGGCACATGCCAGCAAATTGGCGGCCGGAGATGTGATCCCCAAGGAACATCCAGCCCCCAAGCAGCACCAAAATGGTCTTGGTGTGGCCGAGCACCTGCAGCAGCATGTCAGCCATGTTGTACAGACTACACTGTTGCCATGCACAGTATAAGAAGCAATCCTTCTGAGTGCAAATAGGCGGAATGTAACAAAAATGTCCGTATGCCCCACATTCAGCACATTTACACCTGTCACTCACGTTGAGCCTTGCATGCACTGTCTCTGCACTTGCCAAGCAAAAGTTTGTTGAGCTGCATCCCAGAGGAATGAGAAAGCTACCTGAAAGGAGACTGCTGAAAATCGTCCAAGGCACATAAACTGTGATATGTTCACAAACACTGCCATGCTGCAGGACAGCACTAGGAACACCAGGGCAGGAAAGGTGTAGTTGAAGTCAAAGACCCAGGAGCTGCTGACATAGCGATCCAGGAAGGGTCCAATCAGGAGCAGCGTCCATCCCTGCATACAGCAAGCAGGTCACACATCAAATGCTTGTCCTACCTTCTTGTCTTGGGACTGAAAACAAGCCCAAGCAGTTGCAGCGTCGACTTTGACTTAGATTTATGATTTGTGTGATCTAAATGGTGTGAGATGTACCTGAGCAGGTGCAGTGTTGGCCAGAAGCTCATGGGATGACAGTTTGTGCTTCTGCTGCATGGTGCGGCAGAAGATCTGCTGCATGCCGCTTGAAATGACAGACATGGCAGCAACAGCCATGCCTGCTGGATTATCTCCAAGACCAACATCTGTGACAGTCCTGCAAGATTGGTGAGCAGCCATTACAATGTGCAACAAGGCCAGTAAGCATGCACATGATGCCTCAGCCAAAACGCAGCAAGAGGTGTCATCAATGCAAGGCAACGGCCAGCATGATCGCAACATTGACTGCTTACACAATGGCAACTCCGGTGACAACTATCAAAACTGAAGTGATCACGCCTCTGGTGAACTCCTTGCCAAGCCAGAACTTCTCCACAAGACAGACAAACGGAATGATGAGCAGCTTAGCTATCTGCAAGACACAATCCATAGCTGTGAGTGTTCAGTGCTTCAGAGGATGCAGCTTTGTGATACAATTCATACCATGAGTTGTGACAGCATGTGCTGCGGTAATGTCAACATTGCTACACATCTTACCTGGTATAGACTTACAGGATTCAGCATAAGTGACAGATTCAGGCAGACAATGGAGAGGTTGGCTGTGACTGTGAACAAAGCCAGATCTGCACACAAATGCCACAGGTTGAGACCTGTGTAATGGTCAGCATCTCAAAGCATATTGCTGCCAAGCCTTGACTTGAACAAGCAAAAACAATTTCATGCATCAACCAGAGGCAAAGTACTTTGTGGCAAAGGGAGACTTGCTCACCATTCACTGGAAGCTTCACCGCCTTGATGCCTCCCATTGCTTGAGTTAGCCAAATGCTGAGTGTACAAACAATATAGTGGAAAGCACACAGGGTTGTGGCTGCGCAACAAGAGTCAAGTTGGCAGAGGACATCTAGCAGCTAAATAACACATTGGCACCAGGTGAAGGTGTGCAGCAACTGAAGTGTGCTGGTGAGTTTGTAGATACTGGTCCATGAACATATATAGTTTGAAGCACATCATCTGCACAAGACTGACCATATCGAAAGCCGTAGCCTGTCCTGCTCATAAGAACCTTATTGATGAAAATGATCAGAACAGATGTGGACACATTGCCGAACCAGGCTGCAGTGTCCATGACCATTTTTTGTCCTGAGTACCCATGGCTCAGTCACTTCGCCTTATGCTGCTGAACCGTGGGGTTGTAACTTGAGCAGCAGGTTTGCAATCAAAATTATGCCAGCAGCTCCACACTGCAAGGGAGGTAGCCGGGATAGTGAGCCCGGACGAGTGTTACTAGCCCCTGTCGGATCGTACAGCTGTGCGCCTGCGCTCGCGTTCTATGCTGTTCGTGCCAGTAGTTGACTGTGCACCGTGCCAACGGTATCGTGCCGCAAGCGCAGGTCAAGATGCTGCCGAAATGCTCGAGGTCACCGCCAAGGTAGTTGGGATCAGCACTGCAACCCCGCAGAGCAACACAGCCCTGAATTCTAAATGCCAACCCCCTGTCTTTTACTTCCCATCGCTCAGCACATCACAGGCAACTGTTGCACCCCCTCAGCGCTCGCGGTCACGTTGTTGCCAATCGAAGCTCGCAAGTTGCCCTGCAAATCAAGTTCAAGCAGACAAACTACAGAGTAAAGCTCTTGGGTGAGCTTTGAGGACAATCAGATCTGTATTGATCAGCTCAACTAGCACAGAGCGTGATCCTTGGTCGGCCAGCCTGACTGTAATCTTGTCTGAAAGCCACTTTCCAACATGGCAGAGGTCGGAGAGTTCACAGTGGTAGGCAATCTGTCGCGCACTAAAGGGTTTCGAAAGGCTGCAACTCTCTGCAAAATTGAGGGACAGCAACTTACCTGCGTTCTGTGAGTGCAGGCCAACATAGCCATGGACGAGGATAAGAAAGAGGAGCAGAAGAAAGCCAATGTAGACCGGTCAAAGCTTGAAGCAGATATCAAAGCGCAAAAAGACCTTGCCGGCAATGTAAGTAGTTTGCTTCTAGTTTTGCATTCACATTCAGCCTGGCCGCATTTTGACACTGTTGTCACATGCAGCAACGAAAATGAAATTGTGCTCTATGCAGGGCAAATCCAGTGAAGCAGTGGAAAGCTTGCTGAGTTTGGAGAAGCAGTCTAGGCTAGCTGAAGACATCACCAGCACTAAGATGTGTTGCAAAGCTATCCTGGAGGTTCTCTTTGATGCTGGTGACTGGCAACAGCTCAATGAGCACATCTTGTTGCTGGCCAAGAGAAGATCGCAGCTAAAACAGGTAAGTAGCCAAGGCAATTGCTTACTGTGTTTGCTATGCTTTGTCGTCAACAAGCTCATGTTGTTTTGTTGTAGGCTGTCCAAGCATTTGTCAGGCAAGCAATGGACTATGTTGAGAAAACTCCCAATGAAGAGACCAAGGTGGAGCTCATCAAGACCTTGCAGTCCGTGACAGAGGGCAAGGTAGATATGCTTGCTCAAGATGTGGTTTGCTCTGAGTGCATTGACTAATGCTCTTACCAACCACGTTCTACACAATCTGTGCACCTGATGCCAACGTGACAAACTCCTCTGAATGTGACTGCGTCATTAGGTTTGAGACTTACCCTGACCACAAGGGCCTGCTGCTTCGCATCAACCCTCATGGTCGGTGCAGATTTACGTGGAGATAGAGCGTGCAAGACTCACACGCAAGCTTGCACAGCTCAAGGAGCGAGAGGGCAACATTGCAGAAGCTGCTGATGTCCTGCAAGAAGTGGCTGTGGTAATACTCTTCAGCCATGTCATACTTGTCATATTCGGCTCTTACAGATGCAGCGTCATATCAAACAGTTGCATTGCCCAGCTTGCACTTTGACTGAGTGTCAGACTCCTTATGAATGCCTGGTCTCTACTAGGAGCACGCAGAAGTAGCAGTTTCTTACATGAGATGTCTATGTCTCTTGTGACACAGCTGCCAGGTCAGGCATGACCATGCAAGCTGCATACAGGCTGCTCTGTAATTAAGCAGCCCGCAGTAATACTACTGCAGCTTGCCTATGGCTTCTCTGCTTGAAGTTGCTGCTGTGGCTACATAGGAAACCTTTGGCGCCATGGCCAAGACAGAGAAAATTGCATTCATTTTGGAGCAAGTTCGTCTCTGTTTGGACCGGAAAGATTATGTCAGGTGAGTCGCATGCTGAACAGGTCTTCCAGATTTGGCCTTTGATGCATTACGTATGCTTACGTAGCTGAGAGGTCAGTAGTGGGTTCCGTCATTGAGTGGGTGTCAACTTTGCAGTCTCTATTGAGCATGTCTCTATTGGGCATGTGACGTGCATCCATACTGAGTTTATAGGAGGCGGGTGACATGGACATAGGCTCGATAGCGGTGTTAAGGCACTCTTAATATTAAATTGCATTTAAGAAGCTGCTCCCTGGGTGCAGAGCGCAGATCCTAGCCAAGAAGGTGAGTGCACGTGCCTTCAAGGTTGTGCCAGGCAAGCAGGGCGAGGCAGCCGGGGAGATTGGCATTGAAGGCACCACCATAGAGGCTCCTACAGAAGTACGTTTCTTGTATTTTGCAAGTTTTGCACAAACTGTACACCTTAGCACAGATAATGTCAGCTTGAGCACACTGTCCATGGCAATGCTGAAAGCAGCTGATTGGAAAAGAACTGTCAGCAGTCAGAATGCTGTGCTTTGACTCACCACAAAGCAGCTGCAAACCTGTCAGCAGCTTGTTCATGGTGAGTCAATCTGTGACGTTCAATGAAAGGCGGCCAGCAATAGCACAGCACCCCAGAGCTTGGCTAGAAATCTCTGGTCGAGCCTTGTCTCACACGCTCTTGAGATACTGTGGTTGCTCACTATACCTTGCAGAAGCTGCGCACTGCTGGTCTTTTTCCAGAACATAGTCAGAATGCATTCCAGCCATGGATGACCACAAGCTTATGACTGACATAGCCTGCTGTGTCCTAACAGGACACCCCATCTCTGGAGGAGCTGAAGCTCAAGTACTATCAGCTGCTCATCCGATATCACTCACACAACAACAGCTACATTGACATATGCCGTTGCTATAAGGCCATCTACGAGACAGACAGCATTGCAGATGATCCTCAGAAGTGGAAGCCAGTGAGTGCATACTTTTGATGTTCAAGTACTTGCTTCTGACATCAGTGCAGCATAAGCTACGGAAGCTCCAGCTTGAGTTGCAGCAAAGCATGCAAAGCAGATGTCTTGTACCATGTTTTGTTCATGTTGCACACAGACAGATTCCGGACTTTGCAGGACAAGCATGATGTGCATGCAGGTGCTGCAAAAAATCTGCTGGTTTGTGGTTTTGGCAGCAACAAGCAGTGACCAGGTCACCTTGCTCAATGGCACTGCTGCTGACAAGAAGCTGGATGGTCTTCCTGACTACAAGGAGCTGCTACAGACCTTCATCACTCAGGAGGTATGCCTGCCCTACACATGGGCATGCATCATGCCCTTACTACACAAAGCCGTGCACATTGCGTTGCTGATTGTGCAGCTGCACCAGCACATTGTCAAGGACAGCTGTGAGGACTTGCAGAAGGCAGGTTGCCTGCACAATGATCTGCCTGTCACCCAAGATCTACCAACACTGCTGATGATCTGTCTGCCAACCTGGAACATCTCCCCAATGTAGAAACGCGTTTTTACTGTCCCCAGGCATTTCTGATCTGGGAGTTCCACTGTAGAATGGACGTCTCTGCATTACAACAGACATTTTGTCTTTGAAAAGAGCTGAATGTATCTGTACTGCTGTCAACTTGGCTGTTACCTTAGTTGTTCTTGCGTTCTGTTAATCTGTCTGTTGCCTCAAGGGTACTTGCACTGTTGTTTGTGGCTAGCGCTCAGGTGACTACCTGTTGCTGAAATGCGCACCACTGTGTCCAGCACATGCTTCACCTCCCCTTTGATGTGCAGGTCGTGTACTGGGATGTGCTTGAGAAGAAGTATGCATCAGAGATCAGCCAGCAGCAAGAAGTGTTCAACGTTGAGCAAGGGGACCAGAGGCAAAAGGACTTCAAGTGAGCTCCCAATATTGAGCAAGCTGTTGCCTCATCACCATACTGACCTATATGAGACATTTCATGATTCAATCAATCTCCAGTCTACTCTTGCTGATCAACTGCGTTGTGCATGCCTTCTGCTGCAAGTGCTCTGCATCCTCACCCAGTCGTCGAATGTTCCCTGGTAGGGCTGCAATCCCTGCGTGAATCTGTACATCTCCCCACGCCCAATCTGGGCAGCCCAGTACAATACTCGGCATCTCATTAAATTGACGCCAAAAGGTGTAGTCTTCTCATTTCTATTCTCCCCATGCCCAAAATATATTGCCCTGCAGCGCCCTGGACCTGTCCCTGTGCAACAGCCCGCCAGGATTCAGTCTGCTGGCTGTTACACAAGCACATGTCCAGGGCGCTGCAGGGCAACATAGCAGACTGAATCTGGCAGGTTGCCACATTTCACTCAGTAACCCAGCATGAGCAGTTCGTACAGCACTGGCATGGACTGGCATGCAGGTTACGGGTAGTGGAGCACAATGTCCTGGTCATTAGCAAGTACTACAGCCGCATCACCACCAAGCGCCTTGCCACACTGCTGTGTTTGAAGGAGGAAGAGGTAAGGCTATTGTGTCATCATGCATGCAACCTGGCATGGCACATTGACCTCGCAAGCCACTTTCTTGCACTAGCACACCTTTGACACTGCCTGTTGCTCATTTGCTGGTGCAAATTGCGATACTGCTTGTGATCACCATAGTAGGAGTCTGCGAGTCATCTATTGGTCAGTGCTACTCTGGTAAGTCAGCTTCTGGAGGAGCTGGGAGGGTCATGCATCTGTGATTGACTTGCGTCCTCTGCGGCCAGTGCATTAAGACCTGCATGGAAGCATTCATCGTGTTGTGCTAGTGCTGAGATCTGGCAAGACAGCAACTCGGCCTTATCATCTTGACAACAGACAGACCTCTTTGAGAAAGTTGTGAAGATGTTTTTGAACTGTTCTTTTGCAACCTGATGCAAACAAGATGCAATA
>JAABUO010006243.1_pt1 | contig 13761 bp, 23 predicted proteins | sample 5559291 | NCBI WGS metagenome assembly JAABUO01 (sample SAMN10711878, study PRJNA513372) | rock metagenome | isolation source: Antarctica rocks | place: Antarctica: Victoria Land, Finger Mt sud | reverse complement strand
CTCCTAAGATTCTCAGGCAGCTACAATGCTTTGCAAATGCATTGTTGGCAAAAGCCTAGAAATATTCTTCAAGGTGAGAGGTGACTTCATGCAAATGCATCGTTGCCGTCTCTGTCTCTGCACACATCCAAGCTATACTCAAATGCTGAATTGTGCATGATGTGCTGGGGAACTGCATATAATATGATCCAGGACTGACCTGGCACAAGGTAGTTGGTGATGTATTTCTGCCACCCCTTGTTCTTGACATACTCAGCAAGGGCGGCATTGCCCACAGCTGGGGTGGCAAAACCCACACAGGTCACATTGGGATTTGGCTCATCCCCAAGGCTGTGCAGCAGGTCCAGGGTGCATAACAAAGCAATGGCTCCTCCAAGCGAGTGGCCTGCAACGCACAGCAGGTCAGCAACATGCAACATGGGCTCCAAGTATGTTGTCATTGCCTTAGCTTGGCAACCCAACATTGCCCTTGAGCTTTCCTGCTAAGCTGCCTGGCCAGGTAGATAGTTGCACGGATACACATAGTAGCTAGTTAGCCACCAAGGTAGATACTTTAGCTAGTTGGGCAGATTGCACTACATACAGAGAGGCAATGCTGTTTTGCGCGAACAACAGTAGGAGTGGTTGCTGTGCATCACATTTGCTGCACCATTCACAAGGACTCATGCAGGCCTTCAGAGCACAGGTCTGACAACACATGCAATGCCACAGCCATACACTGCAACAAAACAAGGGACGCACCTGTGAGAACCAGGCGCTTTTTCAGCTTCTTGGCAAGCTTGTACAGCTCCTGGATGGGCACCCCACGCGCTCTGTTCAAGAAGCCTGTGTGAGCTGCAGGCACCTCCTGTATCCGCCACATCCAAAGTTAGGCGCATGTTGGCATGACCTGTCTTGCTGGCAACCAGCATGATGTAACATCTTTATACACTCCAGCAAGGTGCAGCCAAGAGTAGAGTTTTTCCTCACTGAGAGAAATCAAAGCTTGTGCATTGTATGTGGAAAGGCTCATGCACCATTGAAGCACAAAGGCAGCTCATGTTCAGGCTGTACAATGAACATGCAACACAGTTTTTGCAACAGGTAGGCCTACCTGTGAGTCAGCAGCAGTGGGTTGGCCCAGCCAGAGGTTCTCTTGCATGATGTTGGCATTGGTCATGATGTCACGCCGCTGCTTGGTTCCAATGAAGGACACATACAAGGCATCATTGTCCTCTGCCAGCAAGTACCTGGCAGGCACAAACCAAGAGCGTCATGAGGTGATACATAAAGTCTGGCACATAAGGCTGTCATTAGTTGCTGCTGCATTGCTGCAGAAGTGAGGTCTACAAAGACATTTTAGCATGACCAGCAGTACTGTAACAGTTAAGGACGAATGCATAGTCACATGCCCTGTGCAGTCATGTGTGACACTATTGCTGCAACTTTACATGTGCCAATAACTGTTGAGAAAGCAGTGCCTGGAACTACCTGTGAAGCACATGTGGGAGGGACCATTGCAGCCTCTGCAAGGAGATCAAAGGAGCTGGGAAATCCTGACGCAAAGCAGACACTGTGCTTGCCACCTCTGCATGGTTCCCCTCCTGGACCTTGTACACAGTCTCTGCCAGCACAAGGCAGTTGAACACATCCTGCACAAACAGGTGCCAAGGTTCAATATGGTATAGCCTGTGTGTGCTCGTGTAGGCAAGTGTTGTCAGAAATACCAAACACAGGCAATGGGCATGTAACTGAGGCAGGACAAACTGCATGAAGGAACATTAATCCAACAGTCATGGTGAACAATATGCATCATGTGGCGACAGAAATGTCACCTGCAACAGATCTGAGCTTTGAACCTTGAAGGCAGCAACAGCAGCTTCAACAGCTCCAGTTGGCGCTGAAGACTGGCAGGTGATACTGCCATCCTGCAGTGTGATGCCATGCCACACAGTCTGTGCTTTCTGTTGTCTTTCCATGGCGTGATGACCAGCAGTGGGCGCCAACAGCTGCTTCACTTCCTTTCCCAAAGTGCTATTTCTTTGTTCTCCAATCATGTTGCGCCAAGGCCAGGGACGAACAGCTGCAGCTGAGGCTGGTACAAGAGCATGAACTCGTCGAGAAGCTTGGCCAACAGGCAATAGAGGCGGTCTTACAGCCGGATACAGATATGCATAGCTGTTAGGTGTCTTAGATCTGGAAGGCTGCTCAAAGCTGAGGGGCATCAGAAGCTGGTCTTGAAGTGTCAGCAAATAGTACCTGCAGGGAATGGCAGCCATATAAACGAAAGCAAGAGCCTGTCATAATGTCTGACTTTAGCCCAGACACGGGCTCTTGCTTATTTGGCACGGGCCGCGACGTGAAGGACAATAGTTCACAACAACACATGCGGTCCAGTTCCGGTCGCACGCATGTGCAGCTTGCACACTTACACACTGAGCCACACAAGATTGAAGTGCGGCCGCATGGCCATGCGAGTGGCAGAAAGCCAGACTTCGCGCGCACCTGAGACAAGATCTGTTCAACCGCTCTCGGATCTCGCTGTGTAACCGCTTCGGCTTGGCTGTGAATTACCGCGCTGTGTTTCGATCTTACATGTGACATCAGCGCTGCCAATATGCTTGTTCACGGCGCTCGCGCAACCAGTTGCAACATGAACGAGCACGTTACATAAATGCACACTCCCGCACGTGTGAAAGCATGGCACGAGGCTGCACGTGAGCTTCGCGGAAATTCTCTTCTTCTTTTGTACTTTAAGCAGCATTTTTGTGCACATGCACAAGATTATATGAGTGGACTCTTACTAACGCAAGGTGACTCAAAAGGCGTACTGTAGCCATTTACGGTTGACGGTGTGCCTTGCGTATACATATTTGGCACAGAGCCAAAGCCAAAGCACTCACAATTGCCGGGCCTCAGCCCCTTGCAGACTTGGCTCAATGCAGGCGGCACGTCAGGCACTCCAGCAGGTAGCAAGACGCAGTGCCCAACATGTGAAAGGCTCTAGAAGCATGTCTTCGGATGCTAGCTCTGAAAAGGCCCATCTGGACGAAGCCATGAAGGAGATGAGCAAATGGTATGTCGGATCACGAGTCTGTTGCAGCGTAGGCGAGCAAATGCATCGGTGACTGCAGAGCTCAGGCCTCTAATTTGTGCCTTCACCTGCAGGAGAACTGTCACATATGCAGCTGTCCCCACATGCATTGCAGTGGCTGCATGGGATCTTTCACACCAGCATGAACATCATGAGGAAGTGCCAGACTACCCCTACATGCGTATCAGGAGCAAAGACTTTCCTTGGGGTCCCTGCGGCTTGTTTGAAATGCACTGCCCAGATGCAGAAGGAGGAGAGGAGTAGATACCATAATCAAGTTTCTTCATGCATTGAGTTCTGTGTCTCAGGCTTTGTAAATGCTGTTGTTTCACGTTACTTCTTTTGGGGCACAACAAGCCTTGCCACAGACTGCAGACATCTCTAAAATGCAAAGGCTCCTAGATTTTGCATGCGGCTTTCCCCAGCCAGCTGTGCTGGAACATCTGCTTGCATAGGTGTATTGCATCTGCTTGATTGTATGCGTCTGCTATAGCGAGCAAAGCTCATTGCGGCCGATTGGCATGCTAGCATATGCATATTTTTGAGACTGTTAAATACAGATCAATCTTCCGTCCTGCTTTGTTGCCTAATGCACAGCAATTTCCTAGAATGGTGCCAGTTGCGAGCACATCCAAGCATGGCTAGGATATGCCTACCACACGCTCATGAGCTGCTTGTCAGCACATTGTTGCTGTGTGGACTGTCGAGTTGACTTGTGTTGCCAAGGCTACATGCTTGGATGCATCAACCACCAGCTGCAGCTGTCTGAGACTAGTCCAGTACTGGGCTTATCAATTGTCAGTATTTGTCTGTGTTAAGTCCCCCTCTGACATGCAAAACAACAGAACTAGCCGCCTTGCAATGCTGCACTTGCTGTTTTGCTCAACAATCTTGCGCCTGTTCATGTCAAACTTGGTTGTGACAGCTGTTTTACATGGTCTCGCAAGGCCGGATCGTAATCTTACACCAGTGTTACTTGCTATTTTTGTTGACAACAATTGCCTTGACTACCGCACGACTTGCACTGTCCACTTGTTGCTGAATCTGCTTGCGCACTGCAGAGGAGACCTGCATGCATGCTTGAGGTGTGAGACCTTGATGCACATCAGGGTGTATCTGCACAAAATGCCACAAGGTGTAACCTCCATTAAGCAAACTCAAAACAGGGGAAGATTGGAAATCATGACGAGGCTGAGCTGCACAGTGCTAAACTCACATCTGCAAAAATGCAAGATGCAGACATAGCAAACACATGAATACAGCTACCATCTGTAAACACCAAAACAAGTGACTGCATGCACAGTACAAGGCAGCACACCTGAGCAATGATTTGCTGAGCACTGAGGTGCCTGGCAGTCTCTGCAACCATAGCTGCAGCAGTGCCAATGACACTGGGTGTCCATTGAGGGGCTGCCAGTGCAGTCAGAGCACGCACAGCCTGCTTGTTGACAGCCTCCTCTGCTGCAGCAAAGCATACCTCCATGGCCTGTACCCAATCAAACATTCATGGTTAAATAGGTCACCGTGGGTTGGCGGTGGCCCATGGGAGATCAAACAGATGGGCTGCAAGCACCCAAGGCTCATTGACAGCTGCATGCACGCTCAACTGTGCTGGTCAGCTCAGCAGGATGTTCCTGTGCCAGTGTTTGAACCAGAGTTTGTGGAATTTGCCGCATGAAGCAGATGTTAAAGCCTACCTGTGTGACGCTGGAGTTGACTATGTCACTGGCAATGGTGTCCAGACAGATGTTGGCATGCTGTGACTGGAGGGCGCTGGGGCTACTGTGCCCTAAGTGGGACTGTCCAGTCTGTACCACCGCTTCCTGGTATGCACTCTCGCCCTGGGCTGTCATGTCAGCTGCTGCAGACTTGACAATTTGCGGCGCACAGCGCTCAATACTGCTGCTGACAGCATTCTCAGCTATGATGTTCGCAATGTAATCTGAAACATCTCCAAGGCGCACCTGCAGAAATCAAGATGGTCAGCATCAAGAGGGGTGAGAGGCAAGGTGAGAGAGCCTTTTGTTGCAGATGGCCAAGTACATCATGGTGCACAGAGCATGCCAAAACAGAGGCTTGCATGATGCATTCAATCTACTGACCAGAAGCTGCAATTAGTGCTTCAAAAACTTATGTGCCTTGAAGGTATCAGTGCTGATCAGAGAAGCTGTCCCCAGCTGTGAACACAACGGTGGTGCAATGAGCGCTGTGTAGAAGTGAGGATGATGACACTGTCAGCCAGTGGTGCCTTGCCTTATGTCCTGCACCACTGTACTGCTCAAGGAACGCCTCCTGCAGCTTTTCTTTCACAGAGTCTTGGCTGCTGTTGTTATGGCTTGGCATATGAGCAGCTGCTGCAACAGCAGGAGGTATGCGTGCCTGGATGTTGGGGCTAACACCTGGGGGCTGTGAAGGATGTATCTTCCTTATGCCTTTCAGCTTTGATCTCTTGCCATCCCAGGGAGCAGTCTCAGCAGAAATGCTGGCCTGCACAGCAATGGCAATACAATGGTGACAGTGTTTGACTGCAACAGAGGACTGCAGGCATATGAATAACAGTGGTTGTCCTCAATGCCTGTATATATTTGGCTGCATACAGCCAACAACTCAGACAACACATCTTGGTATTGGTTGACAGGCTTGTTGCAGTTCATGAACTGCATCTGTGTTCACCTGGACTGCTTGCCTTGCATGTTCAAGCAAGGGGCAGCATAGCTGCATGTAGCGAGGGTCCACCACTGGCTGCCTCAGATCTGCTGTTTCACTCCAGGTTTTGACCAAGGTCTGCCAAGCATCATCAGAGCCTGCCTGTGTGACCTCAATGTCAGCAATCTGCTCCAGGTGGTCATCTAGCACACTCCGTAGACACAGTGCAACAGGCCCAAAAGCACCTGACTGCGGCAGCAGGACTGGGCATCTGTGCAAACTTTGTAGCTTGTGAAGGACCTGCTGAACATGCTCTGAGCTGCATGCGTAGGTATCATGACTAAGGAAGCGCAGATACTGTGCAACCCATGGGAGCCCCCATTCTAAGCTGTTGCTCAGCAATGCTGCATGCAGCACAGCATTCAAGTCTGCAGCTGGCCGATATTGGCTTTCACCAATCATCATGCCGATATCATGCTGACTGGAGCTGGCGCTGAGTGCAAAGGTCAGAAAGCTAAGGAAGGAGGCCAAACAGCATTGCGACACAAGCCTTTCACTCTTGGCTCTGTGTGAAGCAGTGGCCTCAGTGACAGCTGACTGCTGCATCTGCTGCAAGCGAGCGCCCATACACCTACAAGTTGGCATGCACATAAGCACTTCAGACTGGAAGCAATTTGTGTAGCTTGCGGCACATTGTCAAGACGTAGGTGAACTTGTATGAAAACTACCAAGTATTCACAAACCAAACAACAAATGAAATGAAAACAATTCAAGCCTTGCACACATCTGCTGCTGTCTTACTTGAATGGCAGGCCGGCTTGAGGCAGAAGGCCATCCCAAGAACCACCATCAGAATGAAGACTTGCCTGATCAAGCTTGTGTTCAGCCGGTGACTGTCAGCAGCTTGTAAGAACATGACAAACAACCTTTGCGCTTGAGGAAACTGCATTGCCAAAGCTACATCCTGGAAATCTGCTTCCGTCAACAGGCTCTGGTGAGATGGTTGGGTGGTGGTGGCCCAGCTGCGCTGCTGCTGGAACCCCAAATGGGGCTGTGAGCTCAGAGCAGGCTGACTGGTGAGGCCAGGGGACTGGAAGGGGCTGCTGCCACCCGACCTGACACCTCCACCAGAGTTGGTCAAGTACCTGCCCTGGTGGGAGGGTCGATGCCCAGGAGCCTGACCCTGCAATGAAGCATAACATCAGACAGGAATGAAAAGGGCGTTGCATGGTTGGAGGGTGTTCAGTGTGTACATGCCTTTCATTCATCATAGGCAGCATGACTTGCTCACTGCAATGGTGCACACTGCTATGCACCTAATCACGGAAGGCAAATCAGGTCTCATGCTCGGGATTATGGTGGTTCAACCACACCTGCATTCTCTGATTCAGACGGTAGAACTTGGCAGTGTCCTTGTCAGCTAGCTGCTGCAGCTTCTGTGTAGATTCACTTTCGTCCAGCAGGGTCTCCCCTGTAGCTGCAGCTTGCAACAGCGCTGTGGTAAACAGCTCAGCAAAGGTTGCATAGTTGTCTGGGCGCAGCGCACGCAGTGGCTTCCGGACATTCTGCTGCATATAGAGCAGCACACCAGCATTGGCATCTGCATTGCACATGATTGCAAATGATTCAGTTGCACTTTATATTAAACACATAAATCCTACATCCTAGTGCACCTTCTCAGATTGCAGCAGCTTGCACAGTGTCTGATGCTACTCTGTACATCAAAAGAGGTCAAGAGGCACATTGGAGTCATTCCTGTCATTACAACAGCTTTTGTGAATGATACTCATGCTGTGTTGTTGATGAGTACCTGACATTGGGTCCAGCTGCAGCCTGGCCTTGCTCTGAGTGGCAGACGGCACTTGCAGAGGCTGAGCTTGCTGATCAGCAGCTGTCCTCATCAGTCTTGCCCAGGCATCTCTGCAGTCATTCATGTTACTCACCTTGCGCTGCTCTTCCTGAACAACAGGGTCTTTAGTTGCGGTCACAGCCAGGGTAGATCATTGGCCACTGTTGCTCAGCTTTGCATTGCAAGCCCATAAGCTTATGACAGAGCACTGGCACACAATCTGAAGACTGCTTTTGATCAACAGCACACACATTTTGCTGCTGGAAAGTAAGCAATGATGCAGTGCCGGTGGCACTGCATACCTGTGAGCGCTGCCGCTGCCCATCCTGTGTGAAAGCACCTGCACCATACAGATGGCTGCTGCTAGCAGGTCTGCTGTAGACCTTGTTGCTTGCCAGCAGGTTCTCCTCAAGCCTCTGTGTCACACCAAACACACATGAGTTAAGCTATTATATCGCAAATTTGCCATATAATTGCTGGTAAAAAGTGCATGCAATGCATGCAATTAGAACGCACAATCACAATATGAGACCTGGGCTTGTTCAGGCCAACTGACATGTCATGCTAGACTGTGCAGCCTATGTGGATTCACACCTGTTGCTATTAGCACCCAGTGAGCATACCTCATTTGACCATAGCATCAGTGTGCAGGGGGCAGATTCATGATTGAAATGTGTGCAGCACTGATGCAACCCTCTTGTACAAAGCAGCTTACATCAAGCTCTTCCTGAAGTTTGTTCCTCAGATGTGGTGCATGCTGGCTCAGGATGGGAAGTTTTGCTAAAACTTCCAGCATTGACTTGCCTAGGGCTGCAATGAGCTGGCCTGCAAAACAACATCAGATCACTAGGACTTGTCCCAAGCAGGCAGCCTGCCAGCTGAACCACGTGCACAGCTCTCTAATCAGCGTGCATTGCTATACGTATGTTGTTCTGGCAGCACAAATGCATTGCGGTGTCACAGTTACGTACACTCGTGAGTGCATGTGATGCTTTCAGCATGACATGATGACAGGCCCGTGGACCCAACAATGTCATGTTATGGGTGCTGTTTGCAGAAAGCGTGCAACAAGCTGAGAAACTCACCCGACGAGCAGAGGACTGTGCAGGCATACAGTGCAGCCACGGCTCCAGAGGCAAACATGGGCTGTGTACCAGGTGGCACACTTGCTGCACATACTACAACTGAGGGCAGAGCTAGTAGATGCAGCAGAAGATCCAACTCAGCTGCCAGAGACACATGGGAAACCACTGCACAGGCAGCCGTTTGATTGAGCTGCCAAAGTTTGAACAGATAGGCCTGCCGCGCAAAGCACAGACAAAACAATCAACATTGTCTCTGCCGCCTCAATTGGTTAAATGTGCAACTGCTTTTTATTCAAGTATGGACATCATACATAGGCAGGCCACTTATCAGCAACAAAACAGGCTGCAGCGTCTGGCTTACCGCCAATGATGTATGCATGCAGGTCAGCCAAACAAGCTGCTTGATCAGACAAGACAGGCGCTGCTTGCAGGAGCTGCTGAGGGTGGTTGTCAGCACAACCATCAATGCCAGCTGTGACACTGCCATCCCCCGCAGTCAACGGAGCTGTCTCTCCAAATGCTGCCTGACTGGACTGTGCTGTATCACTCAATTCAGGCACGTCACATGAATCGGCTGCTGTTGACTGACAGTCAGCAAGGTCAGTCAGGGCAGCAGCCGCAAATCTGCTGCTGAGTTGCTGCGTCCTAGGAGTGCACACTGAGGCATCAGGGGATGGTGAGGCGTCATCTGCCGCCAGGTCTTGCCAGGGTCGCAGAGTGGAGGAAGGTGTTGCATACTCTGTGCCTGTGCTGTCACACTCTGACCTGGGCTGTGATGCAGGTGAGCTGGCCTCGTCCTTGCCCTGCCACACAGGCTTGAGCTTGGATGTAGCTGTGCTACCTGGAGAGCTGAAAGCCTGTGAGCCTGACAGGCTTTGGGGTGATCTGTGCTGCAGCCGGCTTTGAAATGTGTGTGTGCTAGGGCTAGACCAGGCAGACCTGTTGGGTGCAAGAGCTGGGGAGGGACTACGGGTGTTTCCACCTGAGCGACCCCATGCGCTGGTGTCAGCTACATCATAGCAGCTTTGCTGCATTGCAGATGCAGCGGAAACCTGTTTCTGGCTTAGCAGACCAGGTGATGATTGTCTGGCTGGTGTAGCAGCATCAGCAGGGGCCAGCTGGTCTGCAGGTCTCTTGGACCAGGCCGGAGCGCTAGGTGTGCTGATGCTGGCGGAGGGTTTCATCTTGGTGACATGCCAGGCAGGGCCCTGCTGGGAAGAGCCGGCATATGCCTGACCATGAGGGGCTCCCTCACCTAGTGGGCTAGGTGAAATGCGCTTGCCCTTGCCACGAGGCTTGACTGGGGTGACTGTTGCAGGTGCTGACTGTGTCGTGAGACCGCTAGCTGCAGCAGCCTGAGAGAGCTGGTGACCCTTGGCATTTTGACGGCACTGTGTGGATGTGCTGCCTGCTGAGGAAGGTGTGCCTGGTCCAGGCCATGCTGATGAGGGCAAAGGGGTAGGTCCTTGTTGGAGGTCCTGAGGCGCAGGTAATATGTCTGCATCTTTCTTCAAGCCTGCAAAGAGCACTAATATTATCAGAACATTGAGTGTGGCCTTTCTATTGTCTGCTTCAAGTTGGTACGCACCGCCTTCAGGGACATGAGTGCACAAGTCTCTGGCACTTGCTTCTGCTGCTAATCCAGCCACAGGTGTGGTCAACACTGCCGCAGCACTGCCTACAGCAGAATCTGCACTTCCAAATGGCACAACTTTTGGAAAGCCGCCCCCAATGGATGTATGATCAACTTTAGTGGGAGCAATCTTCCGTCCACGATGGCCTTGAGAACCCGGTAAAACAGACAAGACATCTGCTCCATCAGATGCAGGAGACTGCCGCAAACTGAGCCTCCTGTCTAGAGCCTCCTTCTGCATGCCAAATTGCATGTGCTGATGTGAGCTCAAGAGGCTGCATTGACATTGCTTTGTTAGTCCAATCAGCTTACCTTACCATACTGGACAGACAGAGCTGGAAAATTATTGTCATTGACAGATCCTGGAGGTGCCAGAGGTTTTGAGCCAACGAGCCAGGACCTTGTGGCTCGTTTATTCGTCTCATTCGTAGGCTGTACATTCTTTGCATGCATATCACTGGCGTGCTTTTCTGATGCAAGAAAAACTACATCTGCCTCTTCCTTGACGTGGTTTAGCAGCAAAACTCGAAAGTACTCAGCAGAAATGTTGGGCCAGTGACCAGCAGATGAGGGACTGTAAGGTGAAGTCACATGTGAAGGTGGTGGCGGCAAAGCAATGTGGCCAGCTAACCATTGCTTCAACGCGGGTAGGTTAACGTCCCCGTCTAGGATGCTAGAGAGGTACGCGGTCATGACAAACTTTACAGATAGTTTACGCAACTGGGCGTGCAAGCTTGCAGCTTGCGGCCAAAATAAGCTGTGATCAACTGCAGTACACGATTATTCTGGACACAGACCACGACAATACTCTTGTGCTGTTCTTCAAGGCTGTAATTGAATGGAGCCTCCCCATGCACTAGAAAGGCGCAGTGGCGAAGTGACTCCATGCCCTTGGCTAACATTGCGACTTTCATCTGCAGCTAGATCAAGCTGTTGACTAACCCCCCGTGATACTGCTAGATGCTGACTGGGACTATCCGGCAAGGATGTTGTGTATTCTGCGAATTGCAAATTGCGATCGGTGCAACGGACCAAGAGACTTGGATGGATGCATACTTGGCGCGTGCACACTGGATATGTGCACAGTCACATGCTCACGCGTCTGACTTGCTTGTGTCCGGTAGTTTCTCACATACGTGATCGTCACTGTGCGTGACTTTTCCTGTATGAAGCAAAAGTATAAGCGGTATATAGCTTGATATGATAAAGCTATTTGGGGGCCATCAGCTACATTTGATTGATCAAATAGCGTTGCTTGCCGGACGAAAGCTAGATTTGGTATATGCTTCCCTGGTGCACCAGTTACGACTAAGCCCAGGATTTTTCAGACAAGGCTGGGGAGATCTTGGTGTGGTGGACTTCGAGGAGGATGCAAAGCTGTTTCAGAGCTGGCCACCTCCTCACTTTGACCAGCAGGTGAGTGCAATGTCTGAAGCACTGCTTGGGGTTATTGGTGTGCCTACGCTGCAAGCAAGAAGCAAACTGGTTGGCTTGCAAGTGCAGTTGAAATGGCAAAAGCGACAGGAAGGCAAAAGTTGGGGCGTGGAATGTGAGACTTTTGAAGTCTCTTTCAGGTCAGTGATAAACTGTTTTGCTTTCTGAACAGTTTGCTTCTGCTTGTTTAGTCTGGCTTATAATTTTTCTTCATACAGTCATGCAGGCAGCTGCAGCGCTGAATGTGAATGGTGCTCTGCAGCTAATCAGTGCAGTCAACTCATTTGCATGCCTTTGTCCAAGCCGTGACCACGTGCAGTTGTGCAGGACACCTTGTCATGGGCGTGTTTATGACGCGCTTCCTCCTGAAAGCAGAATTGCCAATGCCCGTCTGTTGCAGCCAAAGGATCCACAGCAGCGCAAGGCATGTGTGCTGCATCTAGCAGGGACAGGTGATCACACCTGGCATAGGCGCTTGAACCTGGGGGGCCCTCTGCTGCAACAGGTCTGTCTACCATCCTGTTGTGTCATGTTTCATGTTTGAATGCATTCTGATTATAACAAGTGTGGTTTTCAGAATTTTATGCCTGGCAAAGAGCGCTATGCACCATGACACAGCTTCAGCTCTTATTTTGGCATTTTGGCCATCTTATCAGTCACTCCCTGACACCACCGACTTGCATGCATGCCAAAATGGAGTGTGCAGTGTAATGATGCCCGATTTGCACATGAGTATGCTGTGCACTCCAGGGCATTGCGACAATGGTGTTGGAAAGCCCTTTCTATGGTGCAAGAAAACCTCATTACCAGTTTGCATCACAGCTGCTCAGGGTCAGTGACCTGCTCACTCTTGGCCGTTCAACAATTGAAGAGAGCTTGTGTCTTCTGGACTGGGCTGGTCGGCATGGATTTGCTCGTTTAGGTACCACAACTCAAGCTACTTTTACAAGCTTGGTCATCATTGCAACCTGTATACATCTGCAACGCCGGTGTCAACATGACCACTGCTGAAGTGTTTCGGTGTGTGAACGGATGTGCCTTGGCATCCATGTCATTGTCACAGACACATAGATTCTGCGCAAGCTGCTCTAGAGCAAACAAGCTGCACACCAGCAACAGCTCTCGTAGCAGAAGGGACTTTGACCATGCTTGCTGAGTATATACAGGCTTGTTACATGCACTGCAAAGCTCCACCATCTGTTTGTTGATCAGTGAGCTGTGCAACATGTGCAGGCATGTGTGGGTTCAGTATGGGTGGAGTGCATGCAAGTATGGTAGCCTCCCTGTACCCAGGCGATGTGGCCTGCACCCCCTTGCTAGCCCCTCGCTCTGCATCTGGAGCCTTTTGCCATGGAGCCCTCAGGTCTGCCACTTCCTGGGCTCCTCTGGCTGCTGTGGTAGATGAGAAGCAACAGGTCAGTACTGCAGTACAGCATGTTGACGCTTGTTGCTGGCCATCATGACTGCAACGCAGGAGTACCGTTGGCGAGTATGATCAAGTCTGCTTGCAACTTCTGTGCTTTGTGAACTGCAGTGGTCAACAACCTGATCAGTCATGTGCTGTACAATTGCAATGATGCACTTTGTGGCGCATTTTGCAGGAGATTGAGGCAACACTGATGAGGTCTGCAAGGTCTACAGACGGTCTCATAGAGGCAGCACGTATATTGTCAACTTTGAAGATGGCCAGTGCTGAATCTCAAAGCCCTGCTAGCCACCCCTCTAATGCAGCTTTTGCTCAAGGCATTGCTCACAATGCGCAGCAAAGGGTTCAGGACAGCTCAGATAGACAGCAGCAGCATGTGGAGGCAGGTGTTGGCAGTGACCGCAAGAACTCAGGTATCGATATGATGTATGGAACTACCTTGCCATGCTGCACAATGCTGCATATTTGCACACAGTCTGCTTGGTAGTTGGCTTTGAGTTGGCACTGACTGTGCAGGTCTGCACATATTGCATATGCCTAAGCTTGCATGTCATGGTTCTAATGTGTACTCTGGTGCAGGTATTGATGCTGCTGAGAATGAGTTGGGGGAACTGT
>JAABUO010006242.1_pt1 | contig 13761 bp, 17 predicted proteins | sample 5559291 | NCBI WGS metagenome assembly JAABUO01 (sample SAMN10711878, study PRJNA513372) | rock metagenome | isolation source: Antarctica rocks | place: Antarctica: Victoria Land, Finger Mt sud | reverse complement strand
CAATGGCCAGATACGACAAGGCGCTCATCCTCCTCGGCGCGCACGCGGGGCTGCGCGTCAGCGAGATGCTGGACCTCCGCTGGGACGATCTCGATATGCCCCGGCGCACCATCGTCGTGCGGCGAGGCAAGGGCGGGAAGCGACGCGACGTGGCGATGAGCGCCAGCCTGGCGGCCACCCTGGAGGCGATCCCACCGGCGACGCGCGGCGCGTTCGTGCTCCCCTACCGCGCGCGGTCGAGCGCCTGGACACGCGTCAGGAATCTCACGATCCGCGCCGGCGTCAATGAGAAAAAGACCGGCCTGCATCGGTTGCGCCACGCCGCCGGCACGCGCATGATGGCCGAGACGCACGACCTGCAGGAAGTGGCGGAGCTCCTTGGCCATGCCCAACTCGACACGGCCCGCGTGTACGCCCAGTGGGCCAACGACACGCAGCGTCGGACCGTCGGCCAGTGGTAGGGCAAACGTGGTAGGGCCAACAAGGGGGATCATGGATATGGACAACTGGACGGTCCCGGAGCAGGGCTTCATCGCGCATGTGGTCAAGTGGGCGCTTATCCTCCCCGTGTCTGTCAGGCAGGAGATCATCCTGTCCGCCCATCAGCACGCCCACTTGTGCCGGCAACCGCGGCCCGGCGTCGGGGGCTCGATCGTGTTCGCCAAACCCGAGGTGTGGGAGGAGATCGCCCGTCGCGTCGAGACGGAGGGCCATACACCGCTGCCTGACACGGGTCAGGATTAGTACGGTGCGGCGCCTGGCCGGCCACGCGAGCGTGACGACGACGCAACGCTACGACCGCCGCGGCGAGGCCACGAAAGCAAAGGCGGCCGCACTGCTGCATGTGCCCTACGCGGGGATGGAGTGGGGGAGGAAGTATGTGCATCGTCACGCATCCGCCACAAAAAGAGGACCGGAGTGAAGATCGAAAGGGTAGCGCAGAGTGATGCACGTTTCGATAATCTAAACTATTGCTTCAATCGCCAAATGGCTATGAGTGCCATGTGTTGTCATATATGGTCTTTACCACCTCCATGTGGAAAAGAGCCTTTCACTATATGGAGTATTCATACGTTTTTGTATACAAGGACATTTTGTCCTTGTATAAATGTACGCATCGAGGTTACACTTTCCTCTTGCCATTCTGCCAGGATACGAGGATAATATGGCATGTACATGAAAGGCGCCCACCCCCGGCCAAAGTTTTTGCGGACAAAAACCGGGAATACGCGCCCTTTAGAACACGCGACACGTGGCATGGCACGCCGAAAGCTGTGTCGTGTGTATCTCCAGGATACGCGTCGGACGCGGATCTATCAAGAGGGTTAGAAGAGCTAAAACGGCCCTGAGACTCCCTAGACGGCGCGGGCCGTTATCACCGAGGTTGAGGCGAAAACGTCCACCGCATGTGTCGCTTTCGCACATGAAGGTGGGCCTTTATTTTTAGGCGATTGGTAACACGGAGGCGACGCCAGGCCACAGCGATGTAGATACGACCCTGCCCGTTTGAGGTAGGACAAGCAAAAGGCCGACTCACTACCTCCCGCCAAGTTGGAGTGAGCCGACCCTATAGAGACACGACGAGGTTACGTATGTCCGCTATCTCCAGTATAGCATCATCGCGCATCCATCGGGTAGGCGGTGCCCTGTGAGTGCTCAGGCCCGCGACTACCCCCACACAGACAGCCATCGCCCAACTCGGAATAATCGCGTCAGCCGGCGCAACCCCTGCGCGTGGTGCGGCGACAGCAAATACTGCCTGAGGTTTGACAACGGCGATTCAGCCTGTCGCACTGTCGGTGAGCACGATCAGTGGACCGACGCCTTCATGGGCGTCTACCTCCACCGTACCGACGCAGGGGGCGACTGGCGCAGGCCGGTGCGCCCCCTCCAGAGTACGCGGCCTGGCGGCGGTGGCGCCGCCGCCGCCGACCTCGACACGCGGGACGCGATCTACAGCGACCTCTTCGCGCTGTGCCCGCCGACGCCGGAACACCAAGCCCTCCTCGGCGCGCCCCCGCATGGCCTGCGCGCCGACCAGGTCGCCCGCTTCGGTTATGGGTCTCTGCCCACCGACGCAACCGCGCGGACACACATCGCCAACGAGCTGGCGCGACGCCACGGCCGCGCCGCCATGCTCACGACGCCCGGCGTCGTCACGGACGAGAGCGGCCGGCTCAGCATCCGGGGCGCGGGGCCGATCATGGCGACGCGCGACCTGCAAGGGCGCATCGTCGCCATCGACGTGCGCCGCTCCGTCGTGACGGAAGAGCGGCCCAACAAGTATTACAAGTTGTCGAGTCGCACCGACGAGATCCCGGACGGCCCCAGTCCGGGGACACCCGCGCACTGGCGGGAACCATGGGAGCTGCGCGACCCCACGACTATCGTTCTGACCGAGGGAATCAAGAAGGGCGATGTGGCCGCCGACCTGCTGGGCGTGCGGACGCTCGCGCTCGCCGGAGTCGGCTGCACGGACGACGCCATCGCCGTGCTCAAGGAGCTGGCCGACGGCCAATGTCCACCCGCTCGTATCATCGTCGCCCTCGATCGTGACGACCCCGAGAAGGGCGAGGGCGCTGCCAAAGGCCGGGGCGTCCGCGACACCGAGGCGGCGCGTCAGCGGCTCGCGGCTGCCGCTCATCGCCTGGGCTATGCCGTTGACATCGCCTGGTGGGACCACCGGGAGGCGAAGGGCGTGGATGACCTGCTGCTGGCGGAAGGAAGCTACGACCTCGTGCGCTACCGGCCGGACGTGGATGCGGCGTCGTCTACCCCCTCTGAAGAGAGCCCGGCGATGGCCGAAATGATCCGCGCGCAAGCCGAGACCATCCGCGTGCAACGCGACGCCTTGCAGCGCGCGTATGCGAAGATCGAGGACCAGGATCGCGCCTATGACGCGCTCGAACGGTTCGGGCTGACCGAAGGGTACACCGAGTCCGAGAAGAAGGTGCTGACGTGGACGCTGCGCGAGAAGTGCGGGTACCGCTTCGGCATGCCCATCCCCGAAACCTTCCCTACGGTGCGCATTACGGACACGGACAAGCCACGCGCCGGCCTATCCGGCGGCAGCTTCGACGCGGCGCGTAAACGCTTCGTCGCAGAGAGTGTCTTCATCGAGTCGGAACGACCATCCGGCGAGAACAGCCCCACCGGCCGTCCCTACAAGGTCATCACGGTCAACGGGGAGCGCCTAGAGCATCTCATCGTGGGCCTTAACAACGATCCTGGCGCGCAAACTGAGGAGCGCCTGGCCAGGGCGGAGGCGCGCGCACAGGCCGCGCGCGCGCGCCACACTAAGATGGTGGAGGAGCGCGCGCGTCGTGAGGAGCAGGAGCGCATCACGCGGCAGCAGTTGGCCAGCATCGGCGGGGAGCGCCGCCGCTTCGCCGAGGTCGAGGAACGTCTATCTCACCAGATTACAGAGAAAGAGGCTGAGGCTCAGGCAATGCGCCAGGCCGCGGAGGACGCCCAGCGCGAGGCGCAACGGATCATCGAGCAAGCGCGCCGCGACAGCATCCCCTGTGGCGGGTGCGGCACATTCATCGCCATCGCTGACTGGCGGTGCGACGACTGCCGCACCGAGGGCACAGATAAGGACCGCTTCACGGCGACCGACTTTTCTACAGGTTTTGTGGGTAATGGTTACGGTGACGGTCAGCACACGCCAGCCGCTGTTCCCCACCATTTACCGTCTACCACCCTCATACCCACAAAACTTAGAGAAAACCCCCCACAGGCAATGGACGAGGACCTAAAGCCATGCACGGGCGGATGCGGCACTCTGACCCACCGAGGCTGGGAGTGTAAACCGTGCAGGGAGCGCCCCCCACGGCCGCTACACATACCCGATAGCACCAGCGCCCGGCCCGAGGTGTCCCATGGTCACTGAGATGCGCGCCTGCCCCACAGGGCCGCTTACAGCGCCGCCCACGGTGCCGCCCACGGTGCCGCCTATCACGTTCACCGTCGCTGCCGAGGCGACGATTGCCGCTGGCGTCCCGCCCGCGCTGCGCCGGGCGATCACACAGGCGCTTACTCTTCCCAATCCGCTGTTTCTTGAGGCCGAGGAACACGGCCGCAGCACGGCCGATCTTGAGCCCGAGTTGTATTACTATCGCGGCACGGCGACCGGCGCGCTCGTCGTGCCGCGTGGCGCCGGTCGCCTGGTGCGGGCACTCTTCGCGGAGCACAACGTCCCTCCTCAGGTGATCGACGCGACCTACTCCACCGCTCCAGTCGCCTTCGAGGAGCGGGTACAGTTGAGCGAGGCGCAGGAGCGCGCCGTCGGCGACCTGTTAAAGCGACGGATCGGCGTGTTGGAAGCGCCAGCAGGCAGCGGCAAGACGATTATGGGCCTGGTCGCGATCGCCCGGCGTGGCCAGCCGGCTCTCTGGCTCACCCACACGAAAGAACTCGCGCGCCAGGCCGTCCAGCGCGCCTGCGTCGTGTTAGGGCTCGAGCCCTCTGAGATTGGCTTCATCGGTGATGGTGAGTGCCGCATCGGCGAGCGGTTAACGGTGGCGTTGGTTCAGACGCTGGCCAGGGGCGTCCCGCCCGCGCTGTTGCAGGTGCCCCACGTTGTGGTCGATGAGTGCCATCATGTTGTCGCGGCTCAGATGGCGGCCGTCGTGTCGCAGATCCCGGCGAAGTACGTGGCGGGCTTCTCGGCTACCGTCTACCGCCGTGACCGCCTTGACGCCGTGATCCACTTCTACCTGGGGCCTGTCGTGGCGCGTATCGACGCGGCGGACCTCGCGGACAGGCTGATACAGCCGAAGATCGTCAAGCGCGATACACACCTACGTCCTGTTGGCGACTCGTTCACAGAGATTGTGAGCGACCTGGTAGCAATGCCCGAGCGCAACGCCCTGATCGTCGCCGACGTGGCCGAGGCCGTCGCGTGCGGCCGTCGCTGCCTCGTCCTCTCCGAGCGCGTGGGTCACGTCAAGGAGGTGACGCGGCTGCCGCAGGAGCGCGGGATCGCCGCCGCGGCGCTGTACGGTCAACTGGGTAAGAAGGCGCGGGGCCAGGTCGTCGAGGACATCGGCGCCGGTGTGATTGACGTGGCCGTGGCGACGTGCTCGCTCGTCGGTGAGGGCTTCGACTGTCCCCATTTGGACGCGCTCTTTCTGGCCACGCCCGTCAGCTATCACGGCCGGGTCGTGCAGTACCTCGGCCGTGTGTCGCGGACGGCGCCGGGCAAGCGCAGCGCGATCGCGACCGACTATTGCGATGATAACCGAATGTTGTGGAGTACATGGCGCAACCGCAGGCTGGTGTACGAGGCTCAGGGCTGCGCGATCGTGACACCGCCGGCGACGCCCACGGCGCAGTGGAGGAGCGCATGAGCCGCGCGACCAGTGGATGCAAAAATGAGCCTGCGACACGGGTAGTGTCCGGCTCATTGCTCGAAAGAGGGGAGGGATGTCATTCACCGAGTGGGGCCGGAGTCACCAACCGATCCAGCACCGTTGCGGTGCCCCGTTCCTCGACGGTACCAGATCGAAAGGACGGACCCCACTCGGATGACTTCTTCATCATCGCACCCGCGTATGAAGGCTATATGTTGCGTGTGTCAAGAGTGTGTGACGCGCTGGAGTTCCCTATGAGCCACGACAATCAGTCCGGCATCCTGCGGTTGCATAGCCATCGCACCCTCGCCGACGACGGCGCGCCCCAAATGACCGAGGCGTGGCTAACCCGTCTTAACCGCAACTCATCCGGCCTTGCCGCAGACGATAAGGGCGAGGGCGACGCGGCCACGCTCGACGACCTGGACGTGGACCGGAAAGAGGCGGCCCTCGCGCGGCTCAGGGACGACTATGCCCTCCTGTACGGCGTCGTCTACTTGACCGACCTGCGCGGCCTATCGCTCCGGGAAACGGGGCGTCACCTGCGCCTCGACCACAAGACGGTTAAGCGCCATCGCGCTAAGGGCGTCGCCTATGTCCGCGCCCTGTGCAACGAAGAGCGACGGGCGGGCTAAGTGCGGGCGGCCCATGGTCTGCGCGGCCGGGCAGGCGCATGATATACGTGCTGTATCATACGCACTTGCACTATATGTCCCCATAATGTATACTTGGGGTGTACTAGTGCGTCTACGCGCCGCGTAACGGCGCATCCACAGCACAGAAAGCCCGGCAACGTTGAACGTTGCCGGGCTTTTGCGTGTCCGCAAGAGGAGGCGAGATGGCAACGATAACCGGCACGCAGGACCGCCAGGAGCAGCAACAGGAGCAGGTGCGACCAGGGCGCGCCAGAACTAGGACCGTCAAGTATCTGATCGCGCTGACGCCTGGCGAGCGAGCCATGCTGAGCCGGCGCGCGGATGAGCGCGGTTACTCCACGCCAGCAGAGTTTATCCGCCGTGATGTTATCAATGGCGCGGGGCTACTGCCGCCGGCGGCATAGCGTGCTCGCTGGCCAGCAGGGAGGCGCAGACGGTGCGCTCGGGCGCGGCGTCTGCCGCGACACAAAGATGGCGGGCGTGTGTGAACGGTTCGAAATCACACACGCCCGCCGCTGCGGGAGGAAACCGCGACGAGAGACAACCCGTCACGAGGGCTACGATAGACGGTGGCTGCTCGAAGGGCCATAGCCCACATGGGCTATCTCGACGGCTGCGACGGGAGCGCGGCGTGACCTGGCGCGGGGTAGATAGGTAAAAGCCCCTCGTGGCCTCGGGAGGAGAGGCCACGAGGGGGGGAGAAAGAAAATGACGTGTGTGCTGTCGCTACCCGTTCGGGAGCGGCGCGGGGATAGAAAAGCCTTTCAACGGGCATGCTGGGAAGGCCCGTTGAGGGGCATCAAAGAGGGAAGCGACCGCACCTCATTGTGCTTGTTGCCAGAGTAGGCGACGCGGGCGGCCGGGGCCATAGCCCATTCGGGCTAGCGTGCCGCGGCCATCGCAGTGAACGAGGTGATAGCGATTATGAGAGACACGCAACCAGCGGGGGAGCTAGAGAAGCCGCCGACGCCCGACACCGGCGCGGCCGGCTTCGAGCAGGAGCGGCAACAGGCGTTGCGTGACGCGCGCGACTTGAGCGCCGAGCGGATGCGCGTCGCGGGCGAGGCCGCTTCGGCCGGGGTGGCTGATCGCTCGCCCCATCCGCGCGTCAGCAGTGTCCCTGCGGCGCGCGGTGGGCAAGAGGCTGCACGGTCACGGTAGCATGTCCGATCGTCGCCCCGCGATAGATGATGTCCAGCGTGTTGTCAGCCATGCGCCCGACCAGACCAAGGTCGCATGTACTCAAGACAAACACGGGCAAAGTCGTGACATGGGAGAGCGGCGCGGCGCGAAAACTGCCGCTCGACCCGTCGGCCATGTGCCCGATGATCGCTACATCCCCGCCATCAACGGGGTGATCGAACGTCAGTGTCGTTTCGGCCAGGCGGTTCGGCGGGAACGTCGTGGCCGGGTCGCCACCAACGGGCGTGCAGGTCGTGATATCCGTCGCCGCGCGGCAGCGCACCACTCGCGTTGTCGCGGTCGCGGTGAGCAGCCCCGATCGTTGCCCCTGCCACCAGAGGACGCCGACGCCGACCGCGGCTCCCGCGAGAAGTATCCCGACAATCCGCACCATCATACACGACTGCCTCCACGCGCCAGTGTAGGGGATGGCAGGGCTCTCGGTCAAAAGGCACGGCACGACTCTCGGTCAAAAGGTGCATGCCGGACATGGGCGTGCAAAGGAGACGTAGTATGGCGCAGATGACGGAACAGGAAAGGCTCTTTCATTTTGTTGAGCGCGCCAAACGCATTACCAAGAAGGCGTATTTCAGTGACGGTCGCCGCATCTACACGTTCCGCATCAACCCGCAGACCTACAGCAATGAGAGTGATGCGCTCCAGGGAGACGTGCAGACGCTGGACGGCTACGGCCTGCTTGACTTCGGCGTGAAGCCCAACCACATCACGATGCAAGGGTTTACAGGCATCGACGGGCTGGACGGTCCTGGCGGCCTGTGGGCGCTTGAATACTTTCGGCCACTTGTGGGGCGGCCTAACAAAAAGATCATGTTCGGATATCCCGCGCACTTCAACGGCGTGAAGCATGGCTACCTGCGGCGCATGACCGACCGCATCACGGCCGACAAGCACCTCTACGCGCAGTACGATCTGCTGTTCATCGAGACGGGGATCGACACGCCTTCACACCGCCCGTGACCTATCCAATCGACACCACACAAGGGAGAAAAGACGATGCCTCGACGTACCAGCACTGTCACCCCGACCAAGACCCGCACAACTGCCCCGACTGCGGAAGCTACGACCCAAGCCGAGCAGGAGATAGCGCGCGACCAGCGAACGCTAGAGCGCGGCGAGGCGATGGCCCCCGAGGCGCGGCTCGACCGCGACCTCGCGCACCTGGGCGACCCCGACGCGGGCCGGCGCGCGCAACCGCGCCGACGCCGCGAGCCCGATCATGTGCCGATGACTTACGTGGGGAAGAAGTCGAGGGCCTTGCTCGTTGATCAATTCGTCACACTAACTGTTCCGACGGACGAAAACGACCTCAAAGTGGCTGATCTCGAAGAGGTTATTCCAGGGCTCGACCGAGACTCGCAGCAAAAAGCATGGGCGACCGAGAACGCCCGCCTCGGCGTTGAACGACCATACCGGCCATTGACGGATCGGTTGATTGTTGCGGGGAACGACTACACCTTCGAGCGCGGGAAAACCGTGTTGGTCCACGAGGACGACGTACCCTTTTTGCTGGCTCACGAGGTCTTCCGCTTTGAGCGCGCCACCGACGTTGAGCCCGACGATGCGCCGCCGATGCGTCGGCCTGGCTACCGGGGGTCCTAAGCATGAGCGACACAGACACCAGCGCCACCACACCCACGCCGGACACGCCGGACACGCCGGACACGCCGGACACGCCGCGCGAGCGCCTGGCCCGCGCCCGTGAGGCCAACGCGCAGCTTCAGGCCAAGGGCCTGGCGGCGCAGCGCATCGCCCGCGGCCTCGTCGCCGTCGAGGCCAGCGACGAGCGCGCGACCAGGCTCGATATCTCACGGGCGTTAATTCGATCCATGACCATCGTCCGGGACATGATGGCGCTGTCAGCTGAGGTCGTCGCCGCCTGCGACGAGGCCGTAGCGGCGGCCGATAGCGCCGTGGCGGCGTCCCGCGCGTAGGTGGCGATAGTTGGCAATGGTTGCCCATAGTTGAGAAAAGGCGAGCCTCATGGACGATGACGATACGGGGGGGAGCGGTCGCCCGCCGGTCTGCCGGGCCACGCGCACCGACGGGGAGCCGTGTACGGTGCGCGCCCTGGCCGATGGCTACTGCTTCGCTCACTCGCAGACGACGGCGGGCAAGCGGCGCACGGCCAGGGCCACCGGCGGCCGCAACAAGGGGGCCGCACAGCGCGTGCAGCGCCTCGTACCCCACGAGCTGCGCCCCGTGCTGACGCTCCTCCTGGAGGCCCTGACGGAGACTCACGAGGGCACGCTGCCAACGCAGCAGGCGACGGCCCTCGCCGCGCTCGCGGGGGCTATCAGCAGGATTTACGGGACGGTGGAGATCGAGGCTCGCATGTCCGCGATTGAACGGAGGGTGACGGATGGGGACGCTTCTTAGTCGACTCTCGAAGCTGGAGCAGGTGGTCGGCGCGCGCAACGCCGTGGCGCTCAACCCGGGCGCCGACCTGGGCGACCTCGATCCCGCGTGGGTCGGCGCCGAGATCGCGCGCTGCCGCGCCGACCCAGCCTACTTTATCGACACGTACTGCCTGGTCGAGTCGGACGCCGGCCGGGGCGTCGTGCCCTTCCGGCTCTTCGACTACCAGCGCGACGTGCTGCGACAGTGGCTAAACCACCGGGAGTGCATCACTCTGAAAGCGCGCCAGTTGGGCATCACCGAACTGGCCGCCGCCCTCGCCCTATGGCAAGTAATTTTCTTCGGGCATACCAAGGTTATCGTCTTCTCGCAGGATGAGCCCAAGGCCAAGGAGTTCGCGCGCAAGTGCCGCATCGCGTGGGACCACCTCCCGGCGTGGTTGCAGGTTCCACTGTCCAACCCGCAGCTGACGACGACGTTGGAACTTAGCAACGGGTCGCGCATCTTGCCGCAGGCCGCGACGGAGAAGGCCGCGCGTTCGCTCAATTGCCAACTACTCGTGCTCGACGAGTTCGCCCACCAGGAATACGGCGGCGCGATCTTCGACGCGGCGGCTGTGACGGCGCGCTCGGCCGGCCAGCGCATCCTCGTCATTAGCACAGCCAATGGAGCCGGGAACGCCTTTCACGTCCACTGGCAGCAAGCGGTCGCGGGCGAGGGCATGCACGCCATCTTTTTACCGTGGCACATCCGGCCCGGCCGGGATGAAGCGTGGTACATCAACGCGACCAAGGGCTATAGCACCCCTAAGAAGCACCAGGAGTACCCGGCCAATCCCGAAACGGCCTTCATCCTCTCGTGGACTCGGCCACATGACCGTGGCTCTCCCGCAGCCTCGATGACATAGGTTGAGTGACAAAACACCACCAAAGGCTGAGAATAGTGACGACTACGCACTGGTGACGGTGCGCTGAGCCGATGGAGCGACGAAAACCTCACGGCGCTGTCCACTTCTCTTGCAACGATTCGTGCCAGAAACGATCCATTCCCTCGTTCAGGGATGGTGAAGACCCACTCCCTGTTTTTTCGTGATAGCGAGGCTTGAATGGGCGCATAGCCGTCGGCTTACCGCACTACTTTGTCCTTGCTTCAGATTGACCCTGAAATGGCGTCATCGAGGCTGCGGGAGAGCCATGACACTTGACGCTGGTGGAAAGGGCACTGTGGGCATCCAATTCACAGAAAAGTAAGCTGCCCGTTTAAAACTAAACGGTGAGGCGGCTATGCGTGCACTATTCTCGGCGGCAGGTCACCTCTCTTGATAGGTGGGCTTACTCTTTTGCGGAAAGCCGCCTTTCCAAGGATGTCACGTGTCATGTGGCCGAGTCCAATCCTCTCGGGGCGCGGGCGCTTCGACACAGAGGCGCTTGAAACCATCCTGGCTGGCTGTACGGAACCGCTAACGACCGAGCTGAACGGAGCCCTGCGCGTGTGGGAGATGCCCGTCGCGGGGCGCTCCTACGTCGTAGGAGCCGACCCCGCCGAGGGCCTGGCGCGGGGCGACTACTCAGCGGCGATCGTGATCGACAGCGCGACCGGGCTGGACGTGGCCGAATTGCACGGGCACTTCCCGCCGGCCGAGTTCGCGGCGTGCCTCAACGACCTGGGCTACTGGTACAACACCGCCCTAATCGGCGTCGAACGGAACAACCACGGCGGGACCGTGCTGCTCGAATTGGGGCCGCGGCACGGCTATCCCAATCTCTACGCGCATGCTGAGTTCGACGCGACCGGGAACGCGGCGCCGCGGCCGGGCTGGCCCACGACGAGCCGGACCAAGCCTATCGCCATTGACGGCCTTGGACAGGCAATCGCCGAACGGTGGCCCTTCCGTAATGCGGCGTTCGTCGGTGAGTGCCGGACCTACGTGGTCAAAGACTCGGGGGAGACCGCAGCCAGCGGCAACTTACACGACGACCGGGTCATGGCGGCCGCGATCGCGCTCGCGATCAGAACGTGGCAGCCGCCGACTCAGGAGGTTGTCCACCTCACCGACGAGTGGACGCCCGATATGGAGGCCGCGTACAGGCGCGCGTCGCGCCTCGGTGGTGATGACGCGACCATGGACCCCCATCAGCAGATCCTCAACCAATGGCGTCAGTTTTACGACACTTGAAACAGCGTTACAGGAGACCGACCACATGACTACCATCAAGCGCACCACGCCGGCAACGGCGGCCCAGCTCACCGAGACCTTCGACGGCATTCTGAAAGCCCCGGCCGGCGCGCCGAACACGGCCACCACGACGGGCGTCACGGCCCCCGCGACGGATACAAGCACGACCACGACAGCGCCCCGCCAGCGCCTCCTGCTCGGCGATATCGCGGCTGTGCTGCCCACGCCGCGCGCGCAGACACGCCCCACGCCCACGTCCGCGCCCACGCCAGCCGCGCCGACCGCGCCTGCCGTGGTGCTGACCGAGGCGGGCGCGAGCCCCCTACCCGTCTATCCCTGGGAGCCGATGCCCACATCTGGCGACCCCTGCGGGCTGCGCGCGCGGATGCAGTACGTCGAAGCGGCCATCGCCGCGCGCGCTGTGCCGCCACCGACTGCCGCGCCCCACACGCGCCCCGCCGGCGGCCCTGTGTCGCCTCTCGTCGAAGCGCGTTTCGTCGAGGCCCACCAGCGTCTCGATGAGATGCTAGGCTAAATCACCCACGGGAAAGGGATGGACGGAATGAATGATTTTGAGTCGCCACAAGCCCGAGCGGCATTCCAGCAAGTGGTCAATCAGCAGGTTGTGGCACAGCGCGACTTGGAGCTCTCGGCTCAACACCGCCGAGACTGGGACGCCCAGAAGCGCGCCGTCTTCACCGACGCGCCGACCGTGCTGCGACAGGCCGTGCTGACGAAACAACGAGCCATCGAGGCCCGCGCCACTGCGCTGGAAGAGCTAGCTAGCATCGCCTACCGGGACGCGATGGCCGAGGTGAAACGCCAATACCGCGCGGACGACCTCATGACGCGTGCGGGCCGTGAGATCATCGAACGGGATTTTTTGGCGCAATGGAACGAGCGGCGCGCGCAGATCCGGGCGACCTTTGTGTACCGGCTCGCGGATCAATACCTTGCCACCGCGCAGGCGGACGCCTATGCCGCGGCGAAAGTAGCGGCTGAGGCCGTCTGGGACCGTCAGGGCACGACCCTCCTAGAGCGGTACGTGATGCCCCCCGATCCGGCATGGGCCAGTGAGCCTGAGCAGGCGCCAGCCGAGAAGACGCCGGCGCGCCGGCGTTCCGCTACCAGCGCAGGCTAACACGCAGAGAGGTACAGGCGACATGCAGGGTTTTATGGTTCATGCCCACATTTGGTGATAAAGAGATATCAGGTTCTGCCCGGTCACCGAGGGCAAAATGCTCGCCCATCCGACGACAGACACTCGTCTCAAACATATCATGTGACGGAATCGCAAGATCAGCGGCACCATCGGAGTGACCGACGTAGATCAGGCTCGACAAAGGAGCCAAGGGGTGCCTGTAGCTTATCCTGAGCGTTAAACTGGCTCAATCCACCCTCAGATCCGTTTCACCAAATGTGGGCATGAACCGGTTTTATCGTGGCGGTTAGCGGGTATCACGGCTATGGGTGGCTGCGTCTCGTCGGCGACCAGGTGGACCGATTTTTCCACGCGAGCGCCCTCGTCGGCGGTCAGCCCATCGAAACATTCCGGCCGGGGGATCGAGTCGCGTTCGAGGCTATCACGACGGAGCGCGGCCCAGCGGCGCGCTCCGTCCAGCACGCCCTGGTCGAGGGGACCATCGTTACCGTGCGCCACGGTGGCTGGCAAGGGGCCGGGTTTGGATTCGTCCGGCCGTCCGGCGGGGGAGAAGACCGTTTCTTTCATGTCGCGTACCTGGCTGCCTCGGGGCTCGCCGCCGGTGAGCTTTTCGCCCACCTGCGGGTGGGCGACCGCGTGCAGTACCGCGAGTCAGGCGGCCGTCCTGGTGAGCGCGACCGTGCTATCGACGTGCGGCTACTTGATGCTGGCATTACGGCCGCTTAACGATACGTGGTGTGCTGAGAGAGCACGGGCAAGTCGTTACAGTAGCACCCTATCATTGATGCCGGGCGTAGCTCGGCCTCTCAACATTATTCGAAGGAAAATCCCCGCTAAGGGCCGTCATTTTCGTCG
>JAABUO010006240.1_pt1 | contig 13768 bp, 8 predicted proteins | sample 5559291 | NCBI WGS metagenome assembly JAABUO01 (sample SAMN10711878, study PRJNA513372) | rock metagenome | isolation source: Antarctica rocks | place: Antarctica: Victoria Land, Finger Mt sud | reverse complement strand
TACGCATTAAACGAAACATTTACTGTCGAGTATGTCATTTTAATAATTCGTGTCATTTTAATAATTCGTATCATTTTAATAATTCGTGTTATTTTAATAATTCGTATTATTTTAAAAATTCGTATCATTTTAATAATTCGTGTTAATAATATTATTTAAACTATTAAGCATGCGCTCGCAGTTAATTACGTTAAAGTAATCTTATAAAATGAAAGATTAATTAAAGTAATAAATCATTTAATTTACTTACTAATTACGTGATTAAGTACTCGTCGAGATTTGTTAATGAATGTTAAGAATCTTCTTCATTTTTCTTAAATTCTTAATTTTAAAAACACATTAAAACTCATGCTTAAATCATTTAATATTGCTTAATGATTTAAAGATAATAATTATGTCGTTAACGTATAATAATAACATGATTTCTTTTAAATTATAAATTAAAAAATATAAGTTTATAACGTATTAAGCGAATTCGAGTTCAAATAATACTGTTATACAGCGATCATGTTAATTTCATACAGCTTGCTTAAAATTATAAAGACTTTAATGAACTCTTAAAGCATAATTAAGTTTAACTTTTACTTTTAATGAAGAAAACATGTAAACAATTTCTTTAAAAAACGACTTAATAAACGCATTATTTACGTTAATTTAATAAAGTTTAAGATTTTTCATTATCGCGATGATTAAAAAAACTTGTAAAATATTAAACTTAACGATTAACGCGAAAGTATTCTTATAATTAACTTTATAAATTTAAGAAAAGTCTTTAATTATTAATTTTATTTTCAGTTTATTAAGAAAATCGTTAACGTGCATCTTTAACTTAAAGACTCATTTGTTTAATACGATGTTAATCTTTTTAAGCGATATTTCTTCTTATTAAATTTCGTTAATAATTAAAGTTATAAGTTTTACGTTAATCGCTTTCTTTTAAAGTTTTCTTTAAACTAAGTTTTATATTATCTTTTATAAATGTTTAACGTAAAAATTCTTATCGCTTTTAAAGAATTAGATTTACTAACGTTAAATAATGCTTATAATACGCTTACGTTAACATTACTTTTATAATTATTAATTTCTTTTATAATTAATTAAATTATTATAACTCGCGAGATTTTAAATGCGCGATTTTTTATTTATTAATTCTCGCTGTTTCTTTTTCTCTTTAAAATAATTATATGTAAAAATTATTAGATTATTAATTTAAACTTGTTTAACGCGAAGATTTCTTAAGTAACTTAAGCATTCGTGTAAATTTCGCGCTCGTTTAACGTTTGTAACGTGATCTTAAATAGCGTATTTAAATTAATCGCGATAATCTTTAATACATTAATTAATTTAAATAAAACGTTAATTATAAGAAAATTTAATTTTAAAATAATAATTAAAACGTTATTCTTAAGTAATCTTTTTATAAATTTTCGCTTTAAAAGAATATTAAATGTTTACTTACGAAGTTATAAGTTCATGTTTTCATTTTTTTTATCTTTAACGAATTTAACAGCGTAACTCTTAATGACTTAATAAAGATCTGAGACTCAGAGACGATATTGCTTATTAATATTTTTTACATATTTTATAAAAACGTTAAGTTTATTTTTATTCATGAATTTATCTCGTCTTTCTTTAATTAATAATGACTTAAGATTAACGTATAAGTAATATTTATATTTTTACACTTGTACATAATTAATTAAAAGCTTAATCTTAATGAATGTTTTCTTTAACGTTATAAAAATTTCGTTAATTAAAAATCTCGTGATAATTTTATTTCGCAGATAAATATTTGTTTTCGCAGATTTTATTTAAAACTTAACAAGAAGTTTAACATTCTTAATTATAACTCGCATCGAGTATTTTATAATGCGTATAATTTTTTTAATTATTTCATTTTAAATTAACATGTATAAAACAGTATATTAAGAAGTAATGCTAATTAATAAACATTAATTATTTAAGATAATTTTAAGTTTCGTGACGTTATCGCTGCGTACTAAAAGAAGTTTAACGTTAGTGTAAAGTTTTACGTTAAGTTTTTATTTTCGTAAAGTATTTAATATATTAAATCGTTATTTTAAAGAAATGTATTAAGTCTTTTTAAAATAATTATTAATTATTAAGAAAATCTTCGTACGCAGTTATACTAGTAAGCGATTATACTAAGAAATTATAAATTAATTACTTAAAAGATAAGAAAGACTTTTATAATTAATTTATTTACATTATTTCGAGATTAAAACGATTTACTAAACAGAAACTAGTACATTTTAAAGTTAATGAAGAAAAAGAGTATATTAATTATGCATTATTACGTTAATGTAAGATTAAAGAAGTCGTCATTAAGTAATTAACGCTTTGTACTTCTGAGCATAACGCAGTAAGTAAACGAAACTAAAAAACGCTTCGTACGATAAATAACTCGCTATTACTAAACGTAAAGTTATTTAATATATTTTAAGCTGAAGCTATGCACGTCGTTAACGAACTTAGAAATTTATTATTAATATTAAAAAGAAATAAAGTTTTAAATTATGCGATTAGTAGCATATAATAAAACGTAACTCATTTACGCGTATTTAATAGCGTCGTTTATGTGCACATTTTAAAGAAAAAACGAATAAAATTAAACATTAAACGTATATGAACTAATATTTTCATAAGCTATACGAAGTTTATTAAGAAATATTAAATATGAAGTTTTTAATAACGATTTATTTATAAAGTATTAATAATTACGATTAATGAGTTAAAATTTAACGCTTATTTATTAAACGAGTTTTCTTTTAATTTTATTAAAATTAAAAATGCTAATCGTATTATCTTAAATGCATTACGCTTTAAAAGTTAATTACGTATTAATAGATAAACTTAATAAGTAAAAAAGAAAATTATAAAATTATACGAGTTAGTACATATTAAGATAATCATTACATCTGTCTTAAGAAACGAAAAAAGCATTTAAAATAAATTCTCGAGCGTGAAAGTTTTTAAACGAGACAGAAAACGTTTTAAAAAAGATAATTAAATATTAATAATTAAAGTAACGAAGTTAAATGCTAAAGTAAAGCTTACAGCATTAACAAGAAAAGATGCTCGAGTAAAACTCGTTAACTTAATGTTACTCGCTTATAAAATAATAAGAAATAATCATTTTAATATTAATTTACGCGTTATACGAGATTCGTATAAACTGAATATAAAAGAAATAATTAACTCGTTTACGTAATAGTCGAAAGCTATTTAATATATTAAAGAATATGACACGTAAAAAACGTTACGCATGAGAGAAACAGTTAATTCGTTTGCGCACTAATTAAGAGCTACTTAAAAGTTATTAAAAAAAACAAGCGACATGTTAAATGTAACGCACTTTATGAAATTAGTAATGTAAGAAAAAGTATTACGTAGTTAATTAAGATTAACGAGTACAGAAACTTTATTTAATGAAGAGATTTACGTATCGAACAAGAGAATATGTTACGAGTATGTTAAAATTAATTAAGACTAGATCGAGCTCATCACGAGCAAAAGCTTTAACATACTTTAACATTCTTTAACACAGCTTTAACACGAACTAATTAACACTTCTGAATATCACATTTTCTTTAAGTCATAACATTTTCCTTTCGAGTTTAGCACGAATCTCGAGTTTTTAAACATAAATATCGCTTCAGAAACTTACTTTCTTCTGTACTCTTAAACTTCTAGCTATAGCTATCTTTATAGATTAAACATTTTATTTAGCTCATTTATCAGTAATTAAATTCTAGACACGATTTTAACATTAGTTTAAGAATTCGTTAATCATACGATATTAATTTTTATACTCATTTAAGATACTCGTTTAACACAAATCGAGTTTAAAGAAATTTATTTATTTAATAATTAACGAAATCGAAAGATAAAATAACATTCGAGAGTTAATAAAATTAACAGGATTAAGTTTAAAGAGCTTAAATTATCGTTAAATTGCTAAAGAATCTAACGCTCATTTAATACGCATCGTTTACTCGATTAATAAAATTAACGATAAAGAATCTTCGTTGTATTGCTAAAGAATTACAAAAATTCTTTTTAACAAAATTAAAACACTTCGAAATCGTTTCTATTTTAACAGTACTACTGAGCACCGCTCTTCGCTTAGTAAATTTATTTAAAAATTTCGACAAATTACTTACGAAAATTTTAAACGATCGTCGTTCTTCGATCGTTTCTATTAACATGACTCGATTTAACGAGTTCGATTAATTTAAAAACTTCGAAGTCATTAGTAACTTCTTTTAAAACTTAATTATAACGAACTTTATTATTTATTTTAAACTTTTAACTCGAGTTTTAAAATATCTGCGATTCGATGCAGTTCGAAAACGACGCATCTCTGTATCTGCTTTTACAGCTTCTGATGAACTCGATGACGTTAACTCGTTCTGAGACATAAAAAACTCTCGTCAGCTTTAGAAATGAATCGAAGAAGATTCGAATCAGATTATAAAGATTCTTAACGAGTTACGAGTTTAACGCGACTTAAGTATTAAAGTCTGCGATCGTTTTATTAAATTTTCTCGTCACTTTTATAAGATTACAAAGTAATTGAATTAAGCGAAGACTCAGTTAAAATAATAATTATATCAGTTTAAAGAAGTCATATCATCGATTTTTACTTATTTCGATTTAATTAATCGCTTTTAAAAGCTTTCGAATTTATCTTAATTAATAAACGACGTAAAATCTTTCTGAAACGATTAATATAAAAAGATTTAAGATAAGCTAAAAATAAACGCGAATCATTATGAGAAAGATCGTGCTCGACTAGCTTATGTTTACTTTAGAATTATTTAAAAGACATTAAAGACAATTCTGACTTAAAGATAACGAGATTTAATGAATCTTTATGTAATAATTAATGAACTTCTTAAAGAGCTCGCTCAGCTATATAATGATTCGAATAAAGAGATTAACTTTCGAAGAGAATATAATAATCTCACTTAAGGAAACAAGAAGTTTAGCGAGTTTTATTTTATATTTCAGCGTCTGTCTTTTTACTTAAAATATTAAGAAAAATAACTAATAATCGATCTGAAGAACAAGATGACTTCTCGCCTTCGAGTAGCTCTGAGTAGTTAAATTATATAACTCAGCTCTTTAAGCGAAATTTGAAATTATTTAATACGTCTGAATAATGATTATCGAGCTATGCGAGAAATTAAGAAAAAGAAATTCATTAAATTAAAATTAACTAAACAAGTCATCTTTGCTGAAGACGTTCTTAAATTTTACTATCAGAAAAAATTTAATATATTCATGAATAAGTTAAAACAGCGCGACGCGATTTTAACTAGCGCGAAAGAGACGAACATGCAAAATGAAAACTGTTTCGTTTGTTACAAACTCGATTATATCTTTAAAGAATGTTCTCATTAAGTTATAAAGATTAATGCTTTAAATAATAATACAAATGAGTTTAATTATTTTAATGTCGATTCGAACTTCGATACAAAAAATTAATCGTTTCTTTAAAAGTCATCGAGAGAATAGAAATAATATCTTTATATAATAAAAACGAAAGTCTTCAGAAAGATAATTATTTTAAAAAGTTCTTTTTAATTAACGCGTCTCTTATTTCGCAAGAGCAGTCTTTTAGTATTCGATCTTTAATAAACAGCGGATTAGCTATTTACATTTTAATACATGCGAACCTAGCTGCTAAAGTTTGCAAGAAGCTCGGCTTGTAGTTTATTTCATTATTAAAAGAAAAGCTCATACGCGGCTACGACGGAAAGCTAATTAAGAAGACAATTACTCATAAAATTCTTTCTACTCTAATTGTTAATAAACATAAGAAACCTTCGATATTAATGCTGATTGCAGACATTGAACATTACGAGGCAATACTAAAAAAATCTTAAATGAACAAAAACGGAGTATTACTGAATATGAGTCGCGACATCATCGTTTTTTATAGTTAACTGAAAACATTAATATCAGTACTATTAGTTTCGTACGAATTAAAAACGACAGGTTTAACGAACCTCTTTAAAGCACTTAAAGTACTTTAACGTTTAATTTCGACTTTAAAGAAAAAAGCTGATTTAATCTATAGCATAAGCGTCGCGACTTTTCAGACTTTAGTTAATCGTTTAAAGAAGAATCACATCGAGGTTTTCGCTTTGTTAGTTAAAGACGTTAATAAAGAACTGACTTATAACACTTAATGCAATTTAGATTCAGTCACTTTATTTTTAATTAACGAGACGGCTTAAAATTTAAAAAACATTAAAGTTAAGTTACTCGCGAAGTATTAGAATTTTCTAAACGTCTTCGATCGAGCTCAGGCTGATAAGCTATTCTCGTATCGTTTTTATGATTACAAGATAAAGATTACTAATGACGTCGTTTCATCTTAATGTCTAGCATATTAAATGTCTTTTTATAAGCTTCAGAAGATAAAGAAATATTTAAACGAGAATCTTTTTAAGAAATTTATTACTCTCAGCAAAGCTCTTTATTTCTCATTAATTCTGTTCGCTTTAAAAGTAAATGAAGATTTACGATTTTGCGTGAATTATCGAAAGCTTAACGTCATTACTAAACGAAATCGATATTCTTTATCTTTAATTAAGAAAGTTATTAATAAAATTATAAATTGTAAACATTTAACTTAATTAAATATCATATTAACGTTTAATAAACTTTAAATGTACTTTAATAATGAAGATTATACCATCTTCATTATCGCTTTAAAAGTTTATAAATCACGAGTTCTTTTCTTCGAGCTTATTAATAATTCTGTCTTTTTTTAATAATACATGAATGATGTTTTATGAAACTTTTTAAACGATTTCTGTTAAATTTATTTAAATAACATTTTAATTTATAACAAGACTTAACGAAAACATCGAGAACACGTTAAGATGATATTAAGTCGCTTACGAGAAGTTAACTTATAAATAAACATTCGAAAATGCGAATTTAACGTTAAAGAAATAGTTTTTCTAAAAGTCATCGTGTTAAAACAGAGTCTTTAAATGAACTTCGTTAAGATGAAAGTCATAGTTAATTAAGCTACTTCGATTAATTTAAAAGAGATTCAGAGCTTCGTTAAATTTGTTAACTTTTATCGATGATTCATTAAGAATTTCTTAAAGCTAATTAAATTCTTCACTCAGCTTACTCGCAAAGACACATTCTTCGTATGAAACTAAATCTGTGTTTAAGCTTTTAAGAATTTAAAGAAACAGATCAGCTCGACTCTCATACTACGGCATTTCGACTTTAAACGTCAGGCTATTTTAAAAATCGATGCGTTTAATTACGTTAAAGGCATTATTCTGTTTTAATACGATAACGAAAATGTTTTTCATTTAATAATCTTTTATAGTAAAAGTATAATTTTTATCGAATGTAATTATCATATTTATGATAAGAAATTACTAGTTATTATTCGATGCTTCGAGCACTAAAGACTCGAGCTGAAAGAAATTAAATTATTAATTTAAATGTTCACTGATCATTAGGCTTTAAAGATCTTTATGAAAAACAAACAGTTAACTTAACGTTAAGTTAATTATCTGAATATTTTATTAAAGTTTAACTTTTAAATTATCTTTCGATCAGGCAAGAATAATACTAAAGTTAATGCGCTAACACGCATGTTTATAGTCGATTCTTTCGAAACCGTTAAACGTATCGAGAATCGCTATCAGATCATCTTAACCTCGAATAGAATAAATATTTTAGTTACTGAATTAGAAGCTGATCTTTATTAACGAGTATTAAACGCTAATAGAATTAATGAGTCGTGTATCGAATATCGTTAAGCAATAAGCGATAACGAACTTAAACGACATGACATTAAACTGAAGAATTATAAAGTCGTTAACGAAGTTTTATTCAGAAAGAGTTTACTGTAAATCTTCGAAAATATGCATACGAAATTACTACAGAAAATTCACGATCAGTTATTCACTTCTTATCTTAATAATTAAAGAATTATAAACTTAATTTAACGATTTTATTATTAATTAAATCATCGAGCTACGATTAGAAAATACATTCGAAACTATTATATTTATTAACGAAGTAAGACGTCTCGAGACGATATTAATGAACTTCATTAATCTCTTTCGATTTTACAGAAACGCTGAAAGAATATAATCATGAACTTCATCACGAGATTATTTATATTCGAAGGCTATAACGCGATCTGCATCATAATCTGTCGTCTCATTAAGAAACGTTATTACGTACTCTGTTATTAAGAAGACGATGAAATCTTCGCTGAAGAAATGATTTAAATCATGCTTTAAAACGTTTATCAACTTCATGATTTACTCAGTTTCATTATTTCTGACAGAGACTTTTGATTCATATTAACGATATGATAAAGCCTTTACAAACGACTAAGAATTAAAGCTAGTTTATTAACAATCTATTATCTCGAAATAAATGATTAATTAAAACGAGCTAATTAAGACGTTAAACGCGAGTTAAGAATCTATTACAACTACATGCAGAATGATTAAGCAAAATGACTTTCAATGATGAAATTCAGCGAGAATTTTAATATCTTCTCGATTATCTTAATGACTTCGTTTTATTTTAATAAGAATTTTTACTTACGAATGAGTTTTAATTCAGATACGATTAATTACGAAACAACTCGTGCACGCATTAAAGCTAGAAAGATTAACAACATTACAGTTAAGATGAAAGAGTTTCTAATCTTCGATCGTGAATAATTAAAAAAGATTAAGATAAGCATTAAAGCACAGATTAATAAGCATTGTCGAGATATAACTTATAAGATAAACGATTAAGTTTAATTATTCTCTCGAAACGTTAAAATAATTAAATCATGCAAGAATTTAAAAGACAAACAGCTAAAATTCTATTAAATTACTGTTAATGTAAAGACCTTTTATTAGCTTCGTTTATTCGAAAGTATGAAGTTACATTATTTAATTTTCAGTCTTAAGCTACTGCGTTCTTATCATTAAGATTCTTTATTAAATTAACATTCGAAATTATCTTAATCATTAATAATCGAGAACGAGAATCATTAAAAGATAAACGACATTCTGAACTTTAAACGCTATTAAGATCGATTATAATACAAGATTAAATGAACAGATTTAAATCGAGACGACGAATGATATTATATCAACAAAGAAGAATTCGAAAGCTTTAAGAAGATTTTAATCGAATTTTATAAACTGCATTCGAACAAGTTACACTAAATTAAACAAACACGACGTTTTAAATTTAATTACTTTTTTTTCATTCATGCGAACATGAATATTCGAAAGAGAAAATAATGTTACGAGTGTGTTAAAATCGATTAAAGCTAAATCGAGCTCATCACGAGCAAAAGTTCTGACATATTTTAACATCTTTTAATACAGCTTTAACACGAACTAATTAACATTTCTGAGTATTACATCTTTTCTGAGTCATAACATTTCTCTTTCGAGTCTAGCACGAATCTCGAGTCTTTAAGCATAAATATCGCTTCAGAAACTTACTTTCTTCTGTATTCTTAAACTTCTAGCTATAATTATCTCTATAGATAAAACATTCTATTCAGCTTATCTATCAGTGATTAGATTCTAGGCACGGTCTCAACAGAATAAAGCTTATAAAGCTGAAATTAAGAGCTTCGTACGAAAAAGCTAAAGAATTAAAGTTTTACGAAGAGATATTAAGAGGCTTTATTTATAAAAGAAATTAACGAAATGTTATTTAAACTGAACTAAAAAGTTTATAAGCATACAAAGTATAAGAGTTAAATAAACTGCTCGAAGACAGAAAGCTTATTAAATGTAAGTAAGTGTTTAAGTTAAAATACGATAAGAATGAAAGTATAGTAAAGTACAAGACTCGTTTAATTACTTAAGAATTCTCGTAATAAGAAAACATTAATTATAAAAAAACGTTTGCATTAATCGTACGAAAGAAATCATTAAGAATTTTCTTAGTTATCGTCGTTGCATTAAATTTAAAGCTTTATTAAATAAATGTTAAAGTAACATATTTAATTAATAATTTAAAAACAGAAGAATGAGAAATTTATATGCGAATTTTTAAAGATGCTAATATACGATAAGATTATATGAAGTTAGTATAGCGAATTATAAAGAGTTTATATGAATTAAAGCAGTCAGTACGCTTATAAAACAAGAGATTAATCGCTTTTTAAAAGATTTAAGAATATAAGTTTATGTTAATAAATGAAAGCATTATGTACGCTTCGTACGAGTCAGAATTCGTCATAATTAATATTTACATAAACGATTTACTTATTATAATAACGTTAATGAAATTAATAAAAAAAGTAAAAATAGCGCTCTGTAAGAAATTTAACATGCATGATTTAAGAAAGGCTCGAATGATCATTAATATGCGAATTATACGTCATAAAACTAAAAGATTATTAACACTTAATTAAGCGTCGTACATTCGAGAAGTTTTATAAAATAAAGACTTGTCATTATATAATACGATATTTATATTTATAATTCTCGAATCGTACATTACTTTAAAAAACGACGACGATAATAATTAAACAAAAATCATTTCATATTAACGCTTAATTAAAAAGCTTTTATATATTGTCTGCGAAACATGACTAAATATAATCTTCGCGATTAACTATCTTTTATAGCAATGCTTAAATTCTCGCGTTAATTACGATAAAGTCGTTAAAAAGATTTTATAATATCTTAAAAGAATAATAAACATGAAAATTCATTATAATGATTCGTACGATGACACGAAACATTTATTAATTATTTTAAATTACTTAAATAATAACTTTATAAAAGATATAATAAAACGAAAGTTTATTATAAGCTATTATTTCTTTCTGATAAGAAATATAATATGCTGAAGCTTAAAGAAGTAACGTATAATATTTATCTTCATTACGAAAATCGAGTACATTATTATAAATTATGTCGTTAAATAAATTATATGACTTCGTCGCTTTCTCGTAAAGTTATCGTTAAATAAAATTTCTATTATACTCGTACGAATTTTAAAAGATAATTAAGCTAGTTTAAATTTAATTAAAAACGTTAAACATTACGATAAAATTAAGCACATTAACGTTTAACATCATTATGTTAAAAAGCTAGTACTGAATAATTACGTACGAATAAAATAAATGTTCATTAAAAAACAATTAGCAAATGATTTTACTAAAGCTTTATTTAAGATAATCTTCATGAAGCATAAAAGAAAGCTGAATGTTATGCTCATTATATTAAATTAATAATTACTAAATATTAAAGAAAGTTAAACTTTTACATTTAAATGAGATATATTAAATCAGCGAAAGCGCATCGTACGAAGACGTCACATTAATTATTAACTACGAAAACATTTTATTATAAATTAATAAAACATTCGAAAGAAAGAAAGTACTTTTAAGCAATATTCGAAGCATTAATTTTATTCTTTTTTCACTAAGTTTTTAACGAGAGAATCATTAAATGTACTTAATTAATAGAAAATATGTAAACTAAAGAATTCATGAATTTAAAAGAAAATATATTACGTTTTAACGTACGATATATTATTTCAGAAGAAGTATTAAATATTAAAGTTATTATATCGTACGACGTACAGCGTACGATATAAATAATTACTTTTATTAAAACTAGTATTAAATGTAAAGTTTTCATCGTATCTTCGTACGTTACAAATCGTACTTCTTACACACTTTAGTTATTATATACTAAATATATAATATACACGTTATAAGCTAGCGACATTGTTTATCATTACTACTACTTATATACGACTAAATTCTCGTCGTATATTTAACATTAATTAAATTATTAAATTATAAATTATCTTATATTTTATAAAGATCGCGTCTTAAATTAAACCTATTAAATATTTAAGTGTTTAGAATTAAATAATAATTCTTATCTTAATTTAAGTAATATATAAATTTTAATAAAGTTTTAAGTTAATATATAATTCTAGAATTTATATACTCGCGCTTAAAATGGTTTTTATATTATTAAATTAAATTATTTTTAATATATTAAATTTCTTTAACGTTTTTAAAAGATAAATTAATTTATATTTTTACGACGTAAATATCGCGTCGTAAGTCTTTATTTATCTTTAATAAATTTAATAAATCTTTTTAAGTTAATAGTAATTTTCTTTAATAAACTTATTATATATTAAGAAATAAATATTATTAATAAAATCTTTTTATTATATAATAAGTTTAGTTCTCGCGTATTTCTTAATTAATAATTCATTAAAGAATAGAAAAAGAATTAATAAAATTAAAAAGTTTTAGAAAATTCTAATTTTTACTTCTTTTATTTAATTAATTCTTATTTTTATCATAATAAACGTCGCTCTTTTTTAAAGAAAGCTTATAACCTAAACTATAATTATTATTAAAATTTTCTTTACTTTAAGATTATAAAGTAATCTTTCGTATAATATATTATTAAAGACTTTTATAAAATTTAATAATAATAAACTTATAATATTCTCTTTTTTTTAATTTTATATTATATAAATTAAGTTTATTAAAGTCTTAAAAGCTATGTTTATTAATTTATTCTTTCTTATCTTTATTTATTACTTCGAAAGAAGCTTATAGCGTTTAGTTAAACTATTAAAATATTTAAATACTATCGTCTCTAAAGCTTTTTCTAGTATATTAAGTAGCGCTATTAATTAATATACTTTTAACTTTAAATAATTTAGTTTCTTCGACTTTTTTAAAATAATTATATTTACCTCTTTAAATCTCTTCGAGTAGTAGCTTTTATTTAAATAGGCTTAAAAGAGTCTTACTACTACTTTAATAAAATCTTTATATAAAACGCGTAGAAATTTATTTAATAATTTTAAGATTTCTAAAGCCTTATTTATAATTAAATATTAAATTACTTTCTAGATTTTTCTAAACTTTAAAATAATATAAAAGTTAATTAGAATAAAATATATTATATTCTTAATATTCTTTAGTTTAACTTAAAAAGAAGAAGGGAAAAGAATTTTCTTAAACGCTTTTATCTTCTTCTTAAAGTTAGTAGCCTTTTCGCCCTTTTCGTTCTTAAGAGCTAGAAATTAAAAAAGCTTCTTAAGAATTATATTTCTCTCTCTTCTTTATTACGCTAGCTTTTAAACGTTTATCTTCTTTAATAATACCGCGTATATTACTTCTTAGTAATTTAGCGTATAAATCTTTTTAAGTATTAAGATTTTATTTCTATTTATTTCTTAAAGTCTTTTCTTTATAGCGATTATTTAATAATAATTATAATTTCTTAAAAACCTTTATTATTTTTATATAATTTATTATTTAGTATAACTTTAAGTCTTTAAAGAGTTTAATATAAACTGGTCGCGACGAATCGATACATCGAGCTCGAGCTAAGTTCTTAACTCGTTAAGACTCGATTCGAATCACGATTTTAATATCGAGTATTCGAGCTGAGTCACGATGTTAATATCGAGTATTCGAGCCGAGTCATGATGTTAATATCGAGTATTCGAGCCGAGTTATGATGTTAATATCGAGTATTAACTCGAATTCTCGACTTAACTCGTTAAAACATGAAGCGATATAATATTTAACTTGTTACCGTTAAATATTAAAGTCATTACATCGTACGACGTAGTTAGCTATTTCTATTAAAACTAGTGTTAAATGTAAAGTTTTCATCGTATCTTCGTACGTTACAAATCGTACTTCTTACACACTTTAGTAACTACATACTAAATACAT
>JAABUO010006237.1_pt1 | contig 13769 bp, 10 predicted proteins | sample 5559291 | NCBI WGS metagenome assembly JAABUO01 (sample SAMN10711878, study PRJNA513372) | rock metagenome | isolation source: Antarctica rocks | place: Antarctica: Victoria Land, Finger Mt sud | reverse complement strand
CCTGGCCCGGCACGTCGTCTGCCACATGGAGCTGCGCCGGGCGGTCGCCGGGCAGGCCCTGATCCTGTCCGCCCTGGACCGCGCCCGGCGCACGGCGGCGCACGGCACGGCGGGCGGGGAGGCCTACCAGGCAGTGCGCGCGCGGGCCGGCGTTTATGTGTACCAGACCGTGCCGGACCGGGCCTACCTCAGCACCGACCAGGCCCTGTCCCAGTTCCTGGGCGGGGCCGCCGCCCCGGACCAGGCCATCAACTTGAACGACATCTGAGGGACCGGGGTTCAGCCACCGACGGGCGCGGTGCCACGCCCAGAAAGACGACGCCATGAAAACTGTCGATGTGCTGCTGTTTGACGGGGTGAACGAACTTGACTTCTGCGGCCCTTTCGAGGCGCTGGCCTCGTGCCGCAAGGTGGTGGACGGCAAGTGGTCGGACAAGCCCGCCTTCCACGTCCAGACCGTCGCCGACCGGCGGGCAACGGTGCAGTGCTCGCACGGCCTGTGCGTGCTGCCGGAGAAGTCGCTGGCCCAGGCGTTCGAGGCCGACATCATCATCGTGCCGGGCGGGCCGGGGGCGCGCAAGGAAAACCTGCCGCTGCACCTGATGGAGTTCCTCCGCAGCGCCGCCGACACCGCCGAGGTCATCGCCTCGGTCTGCACCGGCGCGTTCATCCTCGCCAAGGCGGGCCTGCTCGACGGGCATCCAGTCACGACGCACTCGGCCCAGGTCGAGACGCTGGCGAAGATGTACCCCAAGGTCCGGGTCGTCAAGGGCGCGCGCGTGGTGAACGGCGGCGGCGTGATCATGTCGTCGGCGGGGATGTCGGCGGGGCTTGACCTCGCCCTGGCGATCATCGCACGCTACGAGGGCCAGGAGACGGCGCGGCTGGCCGCCAAGCGCCTGGAGTGGACCGGCAACTGGGCCGAAGCCTGCCTCCCGTCGTCCCCCAACCCGGCCCCCACACGGACCTGGCACTGACGACGAGAAACGACAATGAGCACCGACGACGAAAAGAGCGGCACCGCGAGGATGACCCTCACGATGCCGCTCTTCGTCCGTCTCTTCGTCCGTCTCTTCGTGGTCGGGATGACAGGATTCGAACCTGCGACCCCCGGGCCCCCAGCTCGGTGCGCTAACCAAACTGCGCTACATCCCGCCCGACGTCTTATTATAGCACGGCGACTGCCGGCTGTCAAGGGCGACGCCTGGGGCGATGGCGGACATAAGAGACATGACCTGGGCCGAACTTGAACGACTCCTTCCCAACGGCTTCCATGACGCCCGGCTTGACGGGATCGCCATTGATTATCGCCGCCGGACAGCAACGTTCGTTTTAGAACTCTGGACCGTAGAGGAATGGCCGGAGCAGTTGCCCGCGATCGTCCCGGAGTTGTACCGCCGCGGTAGATTGACGCTCTCAGGCCTATTCGCGTGTGCCGTGGACGTTCCCAACGGCGAGTACCAGGTGCCCGACGCCTGCGCGTTGTGGATCGATGTTGCGCCGGTGAAGCAAGACGCGCCGGAGCAGTTGTTGTGGCCGAACCCCTCCTGGCCGGACGAGCCTTTGCCGGATGGCGCTTTTGTGCGCTCGTTCTACTTTCTGAACGACTCGGCCTCTTTCATCCATGTCGCCGCGCAGGGTGTTGATTTCGCGTGGCTGACGGAGACCCGGCTGCTTGATGAGGTGGCAGACGAATAACCTCGGGTACACTGTGTCGAGCGACGTGACCTAAGCGAACATGCCCTCAAGGAAAAAGTGACACAAATCTTATTCGCCCGCCACGGCGAGACCGAGTGGAACGCCGTATTGCGCGTCCAGGGCTGGACCGATACGCCGCTTTCGGCACGCGGGCGAGCGCAGGCGGCGGCCCTGGCCGAGCGGCTTGCGGGCTTGCCCCTCCAGGCTGTCTACGCCAGCGACCTGTCACGGGCCGTCGAGACCGCCCAGCCCGCCGCCGAGAAGTCAGGGCTGGAAGTCCAGACGTTGCCCGGCCTGCGGGAGCGGCGCTTCGGGGACTGGGAGGGGCTGACGCAGGCGGACCTGGAGCGTGACCATGCCGCGCCGTGGCACAGGTTCCACGTGCGGCGCGACCTCGACGCGCCCGTTCCGGGCGGCGAAACCTGGGCCGAGGTCGGGGCGCGCGTCCGGGCCGCGCTGGCGCACATCTTGGCGGCCCATCCGGGGCGTGACGAGGCTGTGCTCGTCGTCGGCCACGGCGGGTCGGGCCGGACGCTGCTTCTGGAAGCCCTGCAAGCACCGCTCACCACCCTGCTCTGCCTGCACCTGGACAACGCCTCGGTCAGCCGCCTCCACTTCCGCGCACCCGGCGACAGCCGGGTGTCGCTGCTGAACGATACGGGGCATCTGGATGCGCTGGGCGACGCAGGGGAAAGCCAGTGAGCGGGCTGGCCTTGGGGCTGGACGGCGGCGGCACACGTACCCGCGTCGCCGTGGCCGGCCCGTCGGGATCGACCACAGGCCAGGGCGAGGGCGGGGCGTGCAACCTCGCCGCCGTGTCACCGGCGGACGCGCTGGCCGCCGCGCTGGCCGCCGCCGATGCGGCTCTGGGCGAGGCCGGGGCGGGGCGGGACGATGTCCTCGCCGTCTGCGCGGGCGTGGCGGGCTTCTCGTTCCCCGCGCGGCGCGCGGCCTTCGCGGCGGGCCTCGAAGCCGCTTTCCCCCAAGCCCAGGTGAAGATCGAGCCGGACTACGCCGTCGCCCTAGCCGGCGCGGCGGGGGGTATGCCGGGCGTGATTGTCATTGCCGGCACCGGCTCCGTCGCCTACGGCGAGAACGCGCGCGGCGAGCAGCACAAGGCGGGCGCTTACGGCTATCTGCTGGACGACGCCGGCAGCGGCTACGGCGTGGGCCGGGCCGCCCTGGCCGCCGTCCTGCGGGCGGCCGACGGGACGGGCGAGCCGACCGCCCTGACCGCGCGCCTGCTGGACGCGCTGGGCTTGTCTTCGCGCGCGGACATCGTCCCCGGCGTCTACGGCGGCACGATCAGCCGCGTCCAGATCGCCGCCTTGTCCCGCGCCGTCGCCCTGTCCGCGCGCGAGGACGGCGATGCCGTCGCGCGCGGCTTGCTGCTGCGGGCCGGCGGCGCGCTGGCGCATCTGGCGCGCGGCGTGACCGAGGCACTCTTCCCCGATGCCGCCGCCCCCTTCTCCGTCTGCCCCGTCGGCGGGCTGTGGGATGCGGACGGGGACGTCTCGGACGTCTTCATACGCTCCCTGCGCCGCTTCGCGCCCGCCGCCGTCTTCAGCCCCCCGCGGCTGCCCCCCGTGGAGGGCGCAGTCCTGCGCGCCCGCGCCCTGCTCACAGGACGATCAATTGTGGAAAAATAGACCGCCCCCTTGACACTCCTTGGCCGGTTCGGGTATAGTCTTCCTCGTTAGCCGGTCATCTTCTGGGGGTGTAGCTCAATTGGTTAGAGCGCTGCCCTGTCAAGGCAGAGGCCGTGGGTTCAAGTCCCATCATCCCCGTTTTCAAGCTAACAGAATCAAAGAAGCCTTCCGTCGCAGCGTGTGCTGCCACGGGGGGCTTTTTTGGTTCTACTCCCTATCGCGCAGGAGAAAGAGTAATGGTACGTGCTGCTGTGATGCCCGCACCGGGAATGCCCATGGAAGTCCGTACATACGCGGATCCGGCGCTGGAACCCGGCGCGGTGTTACTGAAGACGCTGGTTTCCGAGGTCTGCGGCACCGACGTCCACCTCTGGCACGGGCGGCTGGCCGGGGTGCCCTACCCGCTGATCCCCGGCCATTTCAGCGTGGGTGAGGTGCTGGAAACGGGCGGGGCCGTGGCCGACATCGAGGGGAACGTGATTATGCGGGGCGACGTGATGACGTTTCTCGACGTCGTCGGCACGTGCCATCGCTGCTGGTACTGCCTGGTCGCCAAAGAATCCACGCGCTGCCCGCACCGGCGGGTGTACGGGATCACGCTGGGGGCGGACGAGGGGCTGCTGGGCGGGTGGAGCGAGCGGATCTACCTCCGTCCGGGCGTCCAGATCGTCCGGCTACGCGGGGGTGTGACGCCGGACGGGTGGATCGCGGGCGGGTGCGGGCTGCCGACGGCCCTGCACGCGATAGACAGGGCGCAGATTCGGCTGGGCGACCGCGTGGTCATCCAGGGGGCGGGGCCGGTGGGCTTGAGCCTGTGTGCGCTGGCCCAGGCGAGCGGCGCGGGCTGGGTCGGCGTGATCGACGGGGTGCCGCTGCGGCGCGAGGCGGCGCGGCGGATGGGGGCGGACGCGCTGATCCCGCTGGACTCGGGGACGGTCGCCGAGGTGAAGAAGGCGACGGGCGGGCGCGGGGCGGACGTCGTGATCGAGGCGAGCGGCAGCCCACAGGCGATCCCACAGGGGTGCGCGCTGGCCCGCGACGGCGGGCGCTACGTGGTCGTCGGGCAGTACACGGACAACGGAACCGTCGAGATCAACCCCCACCTGGACATCAACAAAAAGCACCTGGACGTGCGCGGCTGCTGGGGCGTCGACATGAGCCACGTCTGGCGCGCCATGGACGTGCTGGGCCGCTTGGGCGACCGTTTCCCCTGGACGGACATGATCTCGCGCCGGTACGGCCTGCACGAGACTGACGCCGCCCTCGGAGCGGTGGAGGCGCATCAGGTGGTCAAGGCCGTGATCGTGCCGTGACCGGCTGCCACGCGGCGAGTCTTTCCTGGTGGGGTGCGATCCCCGAGGCGTGCGGGCCGCCGGGCATCGCCGCCTTCGGCCCGGCACTGACGCTTTTCGCCGTGGCTTTCGCTTTCGCGGGGGCGGCCTTCTTGAAGAGGGACGCACCCGCAGAGGGGGAAGCCGGCCTGAAGGACACGGCGGCGGGGGTCACGGGAGCAGGAACGGGTGCGGGAACAGACAGGGGCGCGGCGACGGCAGGCGGCGGTGCGGCGGCGGGCGGCGGGTCGGCGGCGGGCAGCGGGCGCGACAGGGAGATGCCGATCAGGATGGACGCGGCCATGCCAAGGACGCCCGCGCCGAGGAACACGCCGGTCCGGCCCACGCCCTGTAGCCTGCCGGCCCTCGGTGCCCCGGACTGGCCGGGGACCGTCTCGAAGTGCAGGGCCGCGCTGGGCGCGATCCCGGCGGCTTTGCGGAAGGCCCCGGCCAGGTCCGCCCCTCGGCGATACCGCTTCTCCGGGTCTTTTTCCAAAGCCTTGTCCAGCACGGCCTGGACGGCGGCGGACACGCCGGGCACGGGCAGGGGCTGTCCCCCGATGACCTGGTGCGCGACGAGAGGAAAGTTGGCCCCCTGGAAGGGGGCGTGTCCGGCCAGCATCTCGTACAGAAGCACGCCCAAGGCCCACAGGTCGGAGGCCTGGGTGGCCGGCTTGTTCAGGAGCTGCTCGGGGGCCATGTAGGCCGGTTCCCCGACCAGATCGCCCATCATGGTCACCGTGGCGTCACCGGGCTGGCGGGCCAGCCCGAAATCCACCAGCTTGACTTGGCCGTCGTGCGCGATGATGACGTTGGAGGCGCGGATGTCGCGGTGCAGGATGCTCTGGGCGTGGGCCGCGTCCACGGCCCCGGCCACCTGCTCCAGGATGCCGGCGGCTTCCGCGTCCGACACGCGGTTCAGGTCCAGGTGCTGGCGCAGGGGGTGGCCGTAGATGTACTCCATGACTAAGAAGCACTGCCCGCCTTCCTCGCCGTTGCCGTAGAGGGCGGGGATGTTCGGGTGAGACAGGCTCGCCAGGGCGCGGGCTTCGCGCTGGAGGCGCGCTTCGGCGATCTGTGCCGACTCGCGGGTCGGGGCCACCCCATCCCCCCCCTCGGCCACGTCGGCGACGTGGAGGATTTTGATGACGACCATGCGCCGGACGTGCGGGTCGACCGCCTGGAAGAGCGTGTAATGGGTGCCGCGCCCGATGACGCGCACCAGCGCATAGTCCCCGATCCGTGCGTGTACGAGCCTGTCGATGGAATCTGCCATACGGGCATTTTCGGCATTCCCCGCTGACTTGTGTAGCCTCGCGCGCCGGCTTTTTTGCGCGTTTTCGCTGTCCGGCGGGATGTCCCCGAAAAAGCGGGGCGGGAGGCTTGCATTTTCGGGCGCGGGCGGGTATCATGTGCCTCGTTGCCGCGTGGGGGATTAGCTCAGTTGGTAGAGCGTCTCAATGGCATTGAGAAGGTCAGCGGTTCGAGACCGCTATCCTCCACCACCCTTTGTATTTGCGACACGTGAAGCGCCCGCCTGATCTGTGATCAGGCGGGCGCTTTTGCTTGGGGGCAGATCATGTGTTCCCGGACGCGCGGAGCACCAGGCCGTGCTCCTCGGTGGGGACGAGCTGATGGTCTTCGGGGCGGGCGGCGGGGTGGCCGCTGCCGTTGGTGCCGTTCGTCCCGCCGCGCTTGTTCTTGCCGTGCTTGTTCTTGCCGTGCTTCTTGTGCTTGCTGCCGTCACCGTCGTGCTCGAACCAGGCGTACAGCGTCGGCAGGACGAACAGGGTCAGCAGGGTGGACGTGATCAGGCCGCCGATGACGACGGTGGCGAGGGGACGCTGGACCTCGGCCCCCATGCCGGTCGAGAGGGCCATCGGGATGAAGCCGATGGTGGCGACCGTGCCGGTCATCAGGACGGGGCGCAGGCGCTCGCGCGCGCCCTCGGCAACGGCCTCTTTGACGGGCTTGCCCTCGCGCCGGAGGGCGTTGATGAAGGACAGCATGACGATGCCGTTCAGGAGGGCGATGCCGGCCAGGGCGATGAAGCCGACGGCGGCGGTCATGGAGAAGGGCAGGCCGCGCGCCATCAGGGCGAGGATGCCGCCGCTGACGGCCAGCGGGATGCCGGTGAAGATCATCAGCGCCTGCCGCATCTTGCCGAAAACGACCAGGAGAAGGCCGAGAATGGCGGCCAGCGCGATGGGGACCATCAGAATCAGCCTTGAGCGGCCCGACTGGAGGCTCTCGTATTCGCCGCCGTAGGCAAGCGAGTAGCCCGGCGGCATCTGCACCTGCGACCCGATCTTCTGCTTGGCGGACTGGACGAAGCCGCCCAGATCGCCGCCGGTGACGTTGGCGTCGACCATGATGCCGCGCCGCTCGTTCTCGCGGTCGATCTGCACCGGGCCGTCCACGCTGGTGATGCTGACCAGCTCGGACAGGGGCACTTGCAGCCCGTGCGGTCCGGGAACGAGTATCCTGCCGATCTCCCGCGGGGTCTGCCGGGCCGACGCCGCCAGGCGCACGGCGACATCGATCTGCTCGTTGCCGTCCACGACGGTCGTGGCGGTCCGGCTGCCGATGGCCGAGTCGACCACGGCGTTGACGTCGGCGAGCGAGATGCCGTCGCGGGCGAGGGCGTCGCGCCGGGCGGTCAGGACGAGCTGGGGCAGGCCCGTCGTCGTCTGCACCTTGACGTCGTTGGCCCCCTTGATCGTCTGGAGGACGGCGGCGATTTTGTCGGCCTGCCGGCGGATGACGCCGAGATCAGGGCCGGAGACTTTGACGCCGAAGTCCGAGTCCTGGCCCTGGCCGTAGATCATCTCGTACATCCGACTCTGGATGGGCTGGGTGTAGTCGGCGGAGAAGCCGGGCAGGTCGTCCATGACCTGGGTGATCTTGGCGGTCAACTCCTTCTGGTCTTTGGCGTCCGTCCACTGGCCTCGGTCCCTCAGCTCGATCATGATGTCGCCCTGGCTTTGGAGCATGGGGTCGGTGGGGACATAGGGCCGTCCAATGCGCGTCAGCACGTGGCGTATCTCGTGCGGGAACTTCTGCAACAGGACGCTCTCGGCCAGCGACGAGCGGGAGATCATCTCGGGCAGGCTCGTGCTGGGGTCGTAGTAGACGGAGATGTCGAGGTTGTTTTCTTCCAGCGTGGGGATGAACTCGGAGCCAAGCCTGGTCGCCAGGAACCCGGACGCGGCGACAAGCGCGAGGGCGACGCCGACCGTGACCATGCGGTGCCCGACGGCCCACTCCAGACCGTGCCCGTAGCGCTTGGTAAGCCCTTCCAGAGGCTTGTTGCGGACCGGCTTGCCGCCCTTGAGGAAGAACGCACACAGGGCCGGAATCAAAGTCAAAGACAGCAGCAGGGAGCCGAAGAGGGCCAGCATGACGGTCAGCGCCATCGGCTTGAACAGCTTGCCCTCGATGCTGGAGAGCGCCAGCACGGGCACGTAAGTCGCCAGGATGATGACGATGCCCCAGACGCTGGGCGTTAGCACCTCGTCGGCGGACTGGCGGATAATCTCGTGCCGCGCGTCATCATCCAGTTCTTTCGGTTCTTCCCCCGCGCCGTCTTTGTTCGCGGCGGCCAGCCGGCGCACGGAGTTTTCGACGATGATGACCGCGCCGTCCACGATCATGCCGAAGTCGATGGCCCCCAGGCTCATCAGATTGGCGGAGATGTGGAAGATGCTCATGCCGATGACGGCGATCATCATGGACAGCGGGATGATGGCGCTGACGATGAGGCCCGCGCGCATTTGCAGGAGGAACAGGAATAAAATCACGACGACCAGGACGCCGCCTTCGACCAGGTTGTGGATGACCGTGTCCAGAGTCGCCTTGGTCAGCTTGGTCCGGTCGAACTCGACCTGGAAGCGGGTGCCGGGCGGCAGGTCCTTCGTAAGCTTTGCGAGCTTTGCCTTGACGCCGTCGAGGGCGATCTGGGTGTCGGCGTGGTAGCGCAGCAGCGGCAGGACGATCACCGTCTCGCCCTCGTTGTCCTGGGTCGCCGTACCCTGGCGCGGGGCCGAGCCTTCCCGCACGTCGGCGATCTGGGCCAATGTGACGGGGATACCGCCCTGCGCGCCGACCACGACCTGGCGGATGTCGTCGAGACTCTGGAGGTAGCCGACGCCGCGCACGATGCGCTCGGACGGGCCTTGATTGAGGAACGAGCCGCCGATGTTGGCGTTGTTGGCGGCCAGCGCCTTGTCGATGTCGGCGACGGACAGGCCGCGCGCGGACAGCGCCTGGGGGTTGGCCGAGACCTGCCACTGGCGGATATTGCCGCCCAGGACGTTGACGTCGGCGATGCCGGGCACCTGCAAGAGCTGCGGGCGCACGACCCAGTCGGCGTAGGTGCGCCGCTGGGTGAGGGTCATGGGGCCGCCGGCAATGCTGATGTGGGCGATCTCGCCGGTGCCGGTGGTGTCCGGCAGCATGGTGGCGCTGATGCCGCCGGGGAGCTGGGCCTGCGCGTCCTGGAGGCGAGACGTTACGTACTGGCGGGCGGTGTAGAGGTCCACCTGCTCGTCGAAATAGCACGTCACCTGCGACAGGCCATACTGGGAGATGCTCTCGGTCCGGTCGAGGTGGGGCATCCCGGCCAGGGCGATCTCCAGCGGGAACGTTACGCGCTGCTCCAGCTCCTGCGGCCCTAAACTTGGGTCCAGGGCGCTGACGACGACCTGGGTGTTGGTGACGTCCGGCTCGGCGTCGATGGGCAGGCGGCTGGCCTGCCAGCCGCCGAAGCCGAGCAGGAACAGCGTCAGCACGAGGACGGCGACGCGCTGCTTGATGGCGAAGCTGACGATGGCGTTGATCATGGGCGTTGGTCTATCTGAGTAAGGAGGTGGAACCCCTCCCGGCGGCAAGCCGCCCGCCCTCCCCTGTTGGGGAAGGGTAAGGATGAAGCGGGAGCCTTCGGTGGTGTTGCATAAGTCCACCCGGCCCTGAAGGGCCGGGCTACCCGGAGGAAGCCCCTCCGGGGCTGCGGAATCCTCAGTGCGGGACTCCTTAGTGCCGGAGGCACTTTCTCTGGGTAGCCCGGTGTTTTAACACCGGGGCAGGGCCGGAGGCAGCAATTGTGCAGCAACGCCGAAGCTTCCTGCTCTCTTAGCTCTCCCTTAGCAGGGGAGAGTGGCGAACTTGTGAGCCGGGAGGGGTTCCGGGTATCGGCCCCTACTTGCCGAGCTGGGACTTGAGCAGGAAGGCGTTCTTGGTCACGATGGCCTGGCCCGCCGTCAGCCCCTGCGTGATCTCGGTCACGCCGTTGATGGTCTCGCCGGTCTTGACGGGCGCGGCGACGAAGACGCCGGGCTTCGGCCCCGGCGTGAAGACGGACGGGCCGGCGTCCAGGCCCTGCACGGCGTCCTGCGGGACCGTGAGGACATTCCGCCGGGCCGCGCCGTAGATGGTGCCGCTGACGTAGACGCCGGGGCGCAATGCGCCGCGCGTGTTCTGGATGGCGCAGTAGACGGGAACCGCCCGCGTGGCCGGATCGATGGCGGTGCCGATGGCCGAGACGGTGCCGCTAAAGGAGACGCCCGGAGCCGTATTGGCCTCGACGACGACCCGCTGGCCGACCCGCAGGTGCGCCAGGTCTTCCTGGTACACCGACAACTGCGCGATCACGGTCGTTAAGTTCGTCACGGTCAAAAGCGGCTTGTCCGGCATGACGGCCTCGCCTGAGGAGACCATGCGGGCGCTGATGCGGCCCGCGATGGGGGCGCGGATGGGCAGCAGGCCGCCCTGGGGGGAAGACTCGTCTACCAGCGGCCCGCCGAGCTGCCGAACGGCGGCCCCCGCCGCTTCGGTCTCGTGGCTCGCCATCAGGGCGGCGCTGCGGGCGGGGCCGACCTGGGCCGCGGTCAGGTAGCCGCCGCGGTAGATGGCCGTCTGCCGGGCCAGGTCGCGGTCAAAGATGCCCGTGCGCGTCTGGGCATTGGCGAGTCGGTCCGCAGCAGCCTTTTGCGCCGTTTGGGCCACGCCGAGGGCGGCGATGGCCTGCTGCTTGCTTGCCTCGGACTGCTCCAGGTCTTGACGCGAAAGAAGCTGGGCCTGGTACAGCAGGCCCGCCCGGACGTACTGCTTGCCGGTCAGGTTGACCTGCGCCTGGGCCTGCGCCACCTGAGACTGGGCGGTCACGACCCCGTCACGGTCGGCCTGGACCTCACCGCGCGCCTGGGCGGCGCTGACGCGGGCGCTTTGGAGGGCGGGGCGTCCGAACTCGCCGAGTCCGCCGAGCTGCACCACGCGGGACAGCGTTTGCTGCGCGGCCGTGCGCCGCAGCAGGGCGTCGTGGTAGGCGGCCTGCGCCTGGGCCAGCTCGGGGCTGGCGACGACGGCGAGTATCTGCCCCTGGCTGACCGACTGCCCGACGTTGACGGGGATGCGGACGATCTTGCCTGAGACGCGCGAGAGCACCTGGGATTGGGCGTTGATGTTGGGCGTGATGGTGCCCAGGGTCGCCAGGCGCATGGGCAGGGTCGCGGCCTGGGCGGACCCCAGCGCGAGCTGCGCGTAGGCGAGCTGCTGCGGGTTCAGGGTCACGGTCGGCGGCCCGGCGGGCGCGGGCGGCGGCGCGGGGGCGGCCTTGTCAGCGGTCTTCGCGCCGCCGCGCCCCACGGCAAAGCCGCCGGTCCCAACGCCGAGGAGCAGGGCGGCGACCCAGACCCAGCGCGGGATGCGCCGGACGGTGACGACGGTCCGGCGGCGCAGGTCGCGCCTCCTCCCGGCGAAGCTCATTTTTCCAGTGGTACTCATCTTGGCCGCTCTTCTACTAATAACTGCATATCCCTGATAAGCACGGACGGAATGGAGCCGACGGCACGGTCGAACGCCGCCTGCGCCAGCCCGGCTTGTGTGAGTGCGGCCAGCCGCTCGCCAGCGACGGCCTGATAGGTGCGCTGGGCGTCCAGCACGGCGATGATCGTCGTCGCGCCCTCGGCAAAGCCCAACCGGGTCGAGTCCCGCACGGCACGGGCGTCATCGAGCAGGCCGGCGTCGTACTCGTTTAGCACTTCCCGCGCGGCGGCGAGACGGGCGGTGGCCTGGGAGACGTCGAGCCTCACCTGTGCCCGCGTCCCCGCCGCACGCGCGTCGCCGGCGCTTGCTGTACTCTCCTGCTGCCGCACGAGGTTCCGGCGAGTCCCGTAGTCCAGCGGGAGGGTGATGACGACGCCCACGCCGGCGTCCATGTAGGTGGGCGTGATCTGGCTGATGCGGAACTCGGGGGCGAGGTCGGGCCGCCCCTGCGCCCGACTCAGGCGGGCCTCGGCAGCGGGGATATCCCGCGCCGCCTGGGCTTCGGCGATCTCGCCGCGGGCGGCGAGCGCCTGCCGGGCGGCGGCCACGGGGTCTGGGGCAGGGCTGCGGGCGGGCGAGTCGAGCAGCGCCTCGACCGGGTCCTGGGCAGCGCGGCCCAGGTAGGCGTTCAGGGCGGCCCGCGCCGCCTGCTCTTCGCCCGCTGCCTGCGCCTCCTGGATGCGGGCGCGTGCGGCCTCGACGGCGGTCTGGCGGGCCTCGATGCCGGGCCGCGCGCCCAGGGCTACCTGACGGCGCGCGATGTCGTTGAACTGCCCGGCGACGGCCCGCGCGTCGCGCGCCAATCGAAGCCGCGCCTGGGCGGATGCCAGCGCGTAGAAGTTGACGCGGGCCGTGTAGACCAGCGCCTGGAGCTGGACTAACGCCTGGGCCTGCGAGAGCCGGAGGCGGGCGCGGGCGATTCCGGCGCGGGCGTCGCGCGTCCCGTTCAGCTCCAGCGACTGCTCGAAGATCAGGCCGTCGGTCGTGCCGCCCATTTGCAGGGCCGGGCCGATGGTGAACAGGGGCGGGGTCAGCGCCGAGGCCGAGCGGACGCCGGCGCGCGAGGCGAGGATGTCCCGCAGGGCGGCCAGGATGCCCAGGTTTCTGCGGGCGACGAGCGTGACCACGCCGTCCGCCGTCAGCATGAGTGGCACCGCGCCGGGCGTCAGGGGCGAGAGCGAGACGGGGGGCGCGGAAGGGTATGTCTGCGCGCCGTTCGATGTGGGCGCAGGCTGTGCGGCGGGCGGGATGCCCAGGCCGGGTGCCGCAGTGGGGACCTGGGGCGAGGTCGGGGCCGACAGGGGAGGCAGGGCCGGGGCTGCGGCGTTGGCGTTGGAGGAGGGCGGCGTCGAGGCCGGCGGCTGCTGGGGCGCGGCCTGCCCGGCCCCCTGCCCTATCTGACCGCCGCTCGGGGCGGGGGTCATGTTGTCCGGCATGACGAATCCGGCCCCGCCCGACATCGAAGCGTCGGGCGTCTGCGCCCGGACGCCGGCAGGAATCAGCAGAAGCAGGGAAAGAGCCGCGTGACCCAGACTGATGTTTTGTTGTTTCAAGAGCGTGCTGGGTTCTATGGGGAGGCGCGTACTTTTACCCGCTCGCCCGGTGGCGTCAAACGCGAGTCAAGTTCCAGCGGTGATCTGCCGATGACACAAAAAAGTGCCGTATCATAAAGCCCCACTTTTAGATTGGAAGGTCATCATGGACTGGAAAAAGACACTGCTGACGAGCACCGAAGTCTGGACCGGGGCAGGCCTCCTGCTCGCCGGCCTTGCCGCGCTGGCGGCGGGGATGCACGGCGCGCTGGCACAGGCTCTGGCTCCCTTCGGCGTCGGCCTGATCCTCAGCGACGTGCTGACCAAGACCGCCGGCGCCGCCCGCGAGCGCGCCCGTGTCCGCGTCCGCCGCGACGACTAGGCCTGCGCCTCACCGTGATCCCCGGATATGCCCGCGCCTCGCCTCCCGCTCGCCCGCCAATGGCGGTGCGGGCGGTCTTGGTCAGCACGTCGCTGAGGCGGGCAAAAGCGCCCTCTTCTTTATCTTCCACCACCTCGTCATCATCCCCGGCCCCATACCTTAACGGACCGTGGCCGGCGGCTAAAGTCGGTGTCCGTGCTATAATAGCGGCATGGAAGCAACAATGACAGCAGCGCCACCCACAGCACTGCCTCTCTTGGAGGCATGGCGGCAGGCCGTGCGTAAGCTGGAAGAAGAGATCAGCGGTTGGTGTGAGGGCCAGGGCTGGACCGTGACATCGTCAGAGACGAACGTC
>JAABUO010006236.1_pt1 | contig 13769 bp, 9 predicted proteins | sample 5559291 | NCBI WGS metagenome assembly JAABUO01 (sample SAMN10711878, study PRJNA513372) | rock metagenome | isolation source: Antarctica rocks | place: Antarctica: Victoria Land, Finger Mt sud | reverse complement strand
GTTCGTATGCAAACATATGTAAGCTGGATACTAGACTCAGCCATGGTACAGAGCCTGAGCCTGACCTGACAAATAGCATCTTGGCAGGCCGATGAGACTGCATTGTGATGGCTATTAGACATGTACAGATGGGCACAAATGTCTTGAAGTCAGGTTGACAACGCTGGGCGTCTGCATTGAATCTTCCCAGACACTAACCTAAGGTTCATCAACTGGGCATGCAGTGCAGTGCACCAAACGGCAAGCATAGTGATGGCAATGTTGGATTTGCAGCAATGCTCAAATGATGTGCTCAACACGGCAAATCTGGGTATGTGCAATAGTAGTCAATGTTTTCTGCAGCCCTTGAGCTAGGTATCAATGAGATGGGCGAAAAACATCCTGCTGCAATAATAAGCACCAATATCCGCATGAGGCAGCAGACAACTCTAACTGTTTGTAGGACTAGGAGAGCAAATTGGAGTTGCTTGACTATAGAGCGCGACGACAACAACTCCCAAAAAGGCGGCTGCTGAGCAACAGTGAGGGGGTGGAAAGTGGGCGCTTAGGCTCGCGAAAGGATTGACCTGTGCTTTCAAAGTGCGGCCTGTCTCCCCCAGCAGGGTTATGCTTCTTCACGGCGAGGGGACAGCACAGTGTGGGAAATTAGCCCTCACATGATGTGCACAAACAGGTGTATGCGGTCTTAGCCAGTTTTGACATGGCGAGCAGTGCTGACCTGGTGCTTGGGCTCGCAGGAGAATGGTCTGCTGCTCACGCAGACTGCTCACTTCTTTGCGCAGGAAGTCTACTTTAGCTTCATCCCCTGCCTGCTCTGCTGCAGCCAGCTCCTGCTTGGTTGCTTGTATCTCTGCCTTCACATTGTCTATTTCCTGCTGCACTGCCTGCATTTGACTGTGACCCTGCAACAGAACATTGTGTACCCCCTTACAACATATGGGGGCGCTGGCAGCAGAAACTTCAGATGAGCAGCAAAATGAGGATTCTTTGAAGCTAGAGTAGAACGTCAAGTTGTAGCAGGGGTGTGGCAGGCTGCAACAGCTAGCAGCTGAAATCAATACCTGAGAGTGCTAGCTTGGCAGCTTTCAGGGTGCGTAAAGGGGAACAATTGGGCCTTCAGCACTTGACCACAACCTCGCCTGCGTCAGTTGCTCAAACTCTTTTCTAGTTCAGGATTGATTGCGATAGTCTCACAACAAAAGGACCACATTTGGAAGCTTGCCTAGCTTTGGATCATGAGGTGCATGCTTGCAACACGTGAGATTCCACATGAGAAGCTGCACAAAACCGACAAGATACTGGTGGACTGAGCGGCTGACTAGCCTGCCTATTGATGTTAGAAGGCATTAATAGCTTCATACAAGGCTTGCTATACATGTTTGTTGCTCCAGGGGTTTAGCATGCGCCTAGGTTCGTAATCATCATTAAACACTGTATTGGGCTGCATCACAATTCAGCATGCTCCAAGTTGAGCCCAGAGGGTGACAAAAGCAGGGACCACATACTGGCTCATTGTTTGCTGGACACAGTAGCAAAGGGCTCACAACAGTGCTGCAAACAGGCTGGACAATATTGATATTTGAAATAAGTCAACCAGGAAGGCAATGGAAAGCTGGTAAGTTCCTTGACATGCAACACAAACTCCAACTTTGGTGACAGAACAGACCTGAGGGTGAAGCTTACCTGAATGGGACCCAGGAGAGTGTTGAGGCAGCATTTTGGCAGCTTGAAGCCCAGAACAGATTGCTGAGTTGATTTCACAAAGCAGCTCTTGCAATAGTATTTACCTTGCAGCATTAGCCTGTGAATCCAGAAATGATCTGAGACACACGAGAGAATAAGCACTTGCATGACCAGTGAATGGAAGCTGCAGTATGCACAACATGCTGAAGCAGACACCCTAGGTGGCAAGGCATGTGAATCACTGCATTGCCCCTGAGATAATGCTTACACACGCCCTGAAACTAGAAGCTCATAGCAGTGGCACACACACTACATTGTTTTTAACAGCAGCCTATTGCAACTGCTTGAGTAAACTACACCAACAAAGGCTGTCAGGCAGCAGCTCACCAGAAGTCAGGTGAAGGTTGAGCCTTGTCGGATGGGAGGAGCCTTGTCTGTTGGGAGGCGCTTATGCTTGGAGATACCTGCACAGGCAGAGTATATCTTGCTCACTAAGGCTTGCTATTGCCTCTGCAAGCTGACAACCAGACAAAGCAGGTTTGCCATAGAAGTATGTGGCTCTTGCGTAGCCTACAACTTGCCGCTGGGAGAAGCAACGCCTGGAAACCTTGTATTGCGCTCTGCCGTCCGAGCTCTGCAATCTTCAGCACGGCTAAACAGGCGACTAGTACAAGGATGCTTCACCGCCTGCAAGAAGACAGGCGCTCATGAACATAGCCGCAAGTCGTCACCACACTCGAGTCCAGTGTTATTTTGAATGCGCAACGGGCGTTCGAAGTGCAAGCAGTGGTCGAGGAAGCCCCACAAGATACCTATCTAGACTTATTCGGCGGTTTGCAGGCACTGCCAGTGACGCCAAGTCAGTAAAATCTGGCAGCTCAGCGTTTGTTTATTGCTTTCGATCGTGTATAATTTTACTGTCAGGTGCGACCCGCTTCAGTAGTTAATTTGCCTAACTGACCATTGACCATAGGCTTTATTCTGTGATTTGTCATAGTTTGTCAAGCATAGGGTTTGTGTATGTGACTAAAAGCCTTACAAAACAGGGCCGCAATGTTTTAGAGATCTGAAATCAGACCCTATCTGTCAGGCTAAATAGCCCCTTTACAGCATTTACATCATAGGGTTAATGGTCAATTGATGTTCTGGTACTTAGCGCTGTAGTTAATTCCTCTATAATACCTATTTACACATTTACTTGCAAAAAGTACAGAGACCTATGCAAAAAGTGAGCTCCTCAGAAAGGATTTTGCTGAGAGTGTAAATGCGGCTCAGCCCACACACGCAGACCTACCCCTGTTTTCCTCAGGGGGTAGATTAGGGCTTTGCCAGCGTATGCTCCAAAATCTACCACACAAGAGGCACCTTCCATCATAATCCAGAAAACCGTAAAACATGTTTTCTGCAGCTGCAAACCTACACGTCTCTTCACGCAAGTAATTAAAGTTGTAAGTGCAGACTCAGCAGGTAATGTCAACAGTCAGCAAGGCACTGACACACATCAGAATCTTTAGCGGAGCACTTTAGTTGCACAATGCTATACACAGCAGTAGGCAAACTTTTGTGCACCTACATAGTTGTTGTGAGGTCAGAGTGCAGGGTTCCTCAGATCTTAAACCCATGCTGTGATTTGAGTTGAAGCTGGCGCTCACAATGGTAAAATGCCAGAAACTGCTGGTTTGGCAGCTCTAAAAGGTATGTTCCCTGGCGCTGCCTGCTGGTGTCTGTAGTGTACTGACAGTAAAAATGTATTTTGATGTTGTGTTGTGTTGTGTTGAACAAGTTCCCTGAATTTTGGATTTTTTTCGTAATCAACACTTTGTAATCAGTATTTCTAGTTTCTCACTAGTACAGTAGGATGTTGCACAGTCTTCTGAGGCCAACCTGGCCTTTGGACGCGATAGTCATAAAGTAGGTTGTGGTCTGATTGAAGCTCGAGCCAGTACTTGGTGAAGGCGCCAACCAACAGCAGTCTCACAATGACCTTCCCTTGCTGGAGGACGTCTAGCTTGACTACTACCATGCATGCAAGAAGACACGGTTGATGTTGACTTTGTTGACGAGTTTATGTTTAATATTTAATTAAGGACTGTTTTTTATATGCACATAATGGCAGCCGTCGTGTTTACGACCTCTGATCCCTTCATAAAACCTGGGATCCCTAATTTTCTGATCAGATTTCATGAATCAGTCAAGGTGGGGGATTATTCCAGCTGGCGGATGGCTAGTTTGAGGTGTTTTACCAGATTTTCGTACGCCGTAGCCATAATTTACAGTAGATACAGAGTTCTGTCAATTGAAGCCTTGCAAGGTCCTACAGACCCACAGTGCTCTGCGTACAGAAAAAAATAGAGTTATGCCAGGTTTAGTCAGCTGTGACATAACATAGATTAAGTCTATGACTAACTCTGCACGATCTGCCCTAGACATCTGTAACTTCTAGCCTAGATGAACTGCGCAGCTCAGGCGCAGACAGTCTGCAACTCTGCCTCAGATCATAGCTCAGAGCTTCATGCAGAAGAGGGAAAGTCTGCATGCAGAGTTCTGTGGCTCTAGGGTTGCAGAAGAAGGTTCTGGATTTTTCTGGATTATGATAGACTTTACTAATCTTCTGTAGAATTTCAAGGGTATGTTGGGGAAACCCCAACCCACCCATGAAATTAAGGGCAAGCAGGGTAGGTCTGCGTGTGTGGGCTGAGCCGCATTTGCACTTTCAGCAAAATCCTTTCTGAGGAGCTCACTTTTTTAGTAGGTCTCTATACTTTTTAGAAAAACTTGTAAATGTGTAAATAGGTATTATAGAGGAATTAACTACAGCCTCGATTGGCCATTAACCCTAGGCTGTAAATGCTGTAAAGGAGCTATTTAGCCTGACAGATAGGGTCTGATTTCAAATCTTTAAAACATTGCTTAGTAAAGGCCCGTGTTTTGTAAGGCTTTTAGTCACATTATGTGACTCACATACACAAACCCTATGCCTGACAAACTCTGACAAATCACAGAGAAAACCCTATGGTCAGTGGTCAGTTAGCTAGGTCTCTGAGATCGCTGACTACCCAACCGTAACTGGTAGTAGGTATGGTGTTAGGCATTCGCTTGGTAAGTAGGAGCGAAGAGACAAAGGTTAATGATGTCCAACAGCGATCGGATGGCTACTTTATCCTCGGTAGATAGGGCATTTAGCGACGTCGTGTTTACGATTCCCTTTAGGGCCGCAACAACTTCCAATCCCTAGGGCCTTCATGATTCCTAGGATCCCGGGGCTGTCGATTTTAGTAACAGACCACTGATTTTCTCAAGCACGTCGAACGTCTCCTCTTCGATAGCGTAGATCGTTTCTGCGCTTAATACTTCCAGGTGTTCCAACGCCAATTTTAGATGATGTATCACGTTATGGTCACGAGGAGCCATCGAATTACAGAAAATACAGAGTTCTGTCAAGGTCCTGCAGATACAGCCTACTCTCAGACTGTGTCCAGAAACAAGCAGAGGTATGTCAAGGTTAGTCTACTCTATCATAATGCAGACAATGTCTTACGTAATTTCTGCAGCATCTGGCTGCACATCTGCCTTAGATGACTGTAGCATCTGCGCTAGACCGTCTATGGATCAGCGCCAGAGCACTGTAGGGTCTGCTCCAGAGTACTGTAAGGTCTGCATGCAGAAATGGATAAGTCTGCGTGCAAAGTTCTACAGGTCTAGGGCTGCAGACGAATCTTCTGGAATCTTCTGGACTATGCTAGCTATAGAGTTGACTAATCTTCTATAGATTTTCAGGGTCGGGTCGGGGAAACCCCAACACAACCCTGAAAATAAGGGCAAACACGCAAGTTGAGTGTGTTGGGGTCAGCCAGGGGCTTAGTCATGATAATACCATTCAGGGGAACTCCCCCTTGACTATAGAATTAACTGTTATAAAAATTGGTATAATGGTATTAGGACTTGAGTACAGGCTAAAGTACTGGAAGCCTATTTGGCATGGAGACCCTGTGATTTAGGCTGACAGATAGAGTCTGAATTCATATCTTTAAAATATTGCTTACTAAAGGGCCTTGTTTTGAATGGGTTTAGTCACACACAAACAACCCTATGCTTGATGACAAACTCTGATACAATCAGGGGAAACCCTGGAATCTGGATGTGGTCAGTGGTCAGTCACACAAATATATATATAACGACCTTTCTGCCACACTGTAGACATGCGCTCAAATTTGATGAGCCACAGCTTTGCAGGTCGCAGTGCAGATGGCTGCCATGCGCAGATCACATGTGCATGGGCCACACACACGTAGGACATGTTTAGCAAGAGTGCAAATACTTCGACAGCTGATCCACACAGAGCACACATAGATCAACAGAGCTTGCAATGAAAGGGGCTACTTTGGTGTATGTGAATGCGCAGAGTGCTGAAGCTGCAACATGCTTGCAGGGCAACACTGCTCCGCCCAAACACACATGACTAAAAATCACATTACTTGAAACAGTTGCACGATGCAACACTCCAAAAGGTACACAGATCATGACCTAGCAAGATAGTCAGGGTGTGCAAAATGCGCTGCAGCAAAGGCCTCAAGCATGATCACCGTCAACTAATATGTACACATGTCCTATGTTGCTCCGAAAGGCCAACTTAATGTACAGCACAAAACAAGCAGACCATTCACAGAAAATTGGGTGCACACAGGGTACTAGCTCCTGCTGGCCAGATACAGTAGTGATTGACATGCAGCAATGTTATTTATAGCGGCGGATTTCGGTTCAAAATCTGCGCTAGAAGGCACAACACCCAAGATGACATACCACCCATGAAAGCCAACGCAACGAAATCGAAGGTCGGCTTGACTTTTAACTTTCCTATATATATTCCAGGGCTGAGCATGCTGGATCTTACGCATGCCACAAGTCCAAGTCTGAGACCGCAGTGCAAGCTCAGCGCTGCATGCCAACATTCATTGGGTGCTGCACAGGGTGACCTGATGGCTGGTTGATCCCTGCTGATCCAGCCTGAGCTTGCATGAACCCTGCCCTGATCTGTCCAGCTACATCTGCCACGGTGGCAGGTGAGTGTGGCATGAACACAGTGGAGCTTCCCTTTGAGACACCGATGTCCTTCAGCATGTCAAAGTACTGCGTGATCATCATCATCTCAATGACATCCCTTGAGCTGATGTCTGTCACATCACGCTCAAAGTTCAGCACCTGCATGCCAACAACAGCAGCATCAGAGCACAGACAAGGCAGCAGGCATGGGGACCTTGCCATTGTCAATAGGCTTGCTGTACTCACAGTGTGTCTAGCCATAGTGAATGAGGCACCATTACGGGAGTCAACAGGTAAATACTGTCAGGAAACAAACACAAGCAAAAATACTATGTACATATATTCACTAGGCTAGTGGCAGGCAGTCATGCCAGCAAAACTCACCGACTCCCTCAAACCATTGACAATGGCTTGCCTCTGCCTTGCAATACCCTGTGTAACAGCATCAGCTATCAGTGAACAAGCTCTTGTGGACCGACGACATACAACCATGAGTAACTTGACCACGGGAACATCAATGACACGACAAGCTAGTAAACAGTGTGATACAGCAGCAAAGCCTGCATGACCAAGCACACACAATCATGCAGAGGCAGACTCATGTGCAGAGCTGCCTGATTAGGTGCCAGCTAAGTGGCAAATGAAGGACCAGCAGACTACACACATCTGCCACAAGCGAGCAGGAGTCAGTCTAGATTGTGCAGGAGTACCTGTCCTTGCAGGTACTTGCTTTCAGCATCTCCCTCAGCTGCCTTGACCACCTGGATCTTCTCAGCCTCTGCCTTCTCCACAGCAGCAACCCTGCAGCATGCAAACACATATCAGCTCCTGCAGACTGGACTGCAGTATCGCCTCAGCTGCTGTGCAACAGTAATGTCAAATTCTGATTCTTATATTGGGAGTCCATGCTCGACTGGTGAAATGCAAACACTCACGCAGCAACATGCTAGGAATGCCTTGCTTGGATATCAGCTGGTGGCCAAACGATGAGCAGCATACAATGTTGTATGACAAGCTTGTGCATGGCTGAGCAGCAACAAGAGGCCTACCTCATTCTGGATGCAGCATTGATCTCATTCATGGCAGCCCTAACACGCTGATCAGGCTCAATGTCAGTCACCAGAGTTTGGATGATCATGAAGCCAAATGTGCTCATGCTCTTGGTCAACTGATCCTTCACCTCATAGGCAATCTCCTCCTTGGTCTGTGGCAGAGGCACAGAGTCAGGTTGTGTATTTGATCACAGCCAGCTTTGCTGCCATGCACATTGCGATTCTGAGCAGATTTGAGCATCAGTGGGTCTACGTGAATACATTTGTTGTCGTACACAGTACCCACAGAAATGCTGATTTGCAACAGTCCAAAAAAAATGTGCCACTCAGGAAATTGCAAACAGGAAGTTCATATGGGGCGGTGCATGAAGTGATGTGGGAGAGGAGACTGGTGTCACAGCTTGCACCAGCATGTTTGATACAGAACATGTCACTCAAATGCCATTCGTATCAGGGTGAACTGTTACCGTAAACACATCATCAAGATTAATCTTGGGGACTGTGCCCCGAACAACATCAAACACGTAACTCTTGATCTGCAGGGTGCACAAGATGTCAACACCCACGACCTTAAGGCTCTGCAAAGATATATACAGCAGCACAATGGGTTGCATGACCATTTTCAGCACATCAGCTGCTTTGCTCACCTGTGATTTTGAGTCTGTGAGCTTGTAGAAAGCATCATACAAAGCCTCCTTCACCACCTAAAGAGGCACAGAAAGGTGTCAAGCTTGGACTGTGAAAGCACCAGCAGCCATATATGTGTACACTCCAGACAGCACCCCTATGTTCTTGCCTGGTACTGCACTGAGACAATGACTGTCACAAAGACGTTGTCTCTTGTCTTTGTCTCGCACCGCACGTCCAACTGCTGTACCCTCAAAGACAAAGTTCCAGCAACACTTTCACCTGCAGAGGTGCAGACAGGTCAGTAACCAAATTGCGGGTAAAGCAAGCCTTTCGAGGAAACGACAGTCACTACTGGCAACTTACCGCAGCATGGGATGATGCAGTTGAAGCCCTGCACAACAAAGGTGAAAGTCAGCTGCCAGCAAAGCTGCACAAACGGTCGCAAAACAACTCACGGATGACGCAAGCGAGACGTACCGGATGGGCAGCACGAGAAAACTTCCCAAAGCGCTCTATCATAGCCACAGTGGCCTGTCCGGGACATGTAAAGCACGCCTGCGGCAAACAAAAAGCCTCAAAGCCGAAGACAGTCAGTGATCACAGTCCAAACATACGACACTTCCCGCTGCATACCATGATGTCAAGCTTGGTGTGCAGCACGAAAAAACTACAGACGCAGGTGACGACAGCAAATGCAGTCGGTAGCGAAATTGCTTGGTCGAAGAGCGCGGTGTGAACTATCAGCTCATCCCTAGTCGCAGTCAGCAACGGAACGAAGGCACGGGCAGCGATGAGTAAGAATCAGATTTGAAATGGAAAAGCAGCCACGAGGGCTCAGAAAGGGCTCAGGCGTGGCAGATTATCTTGATAAGCCAAAGTCAACTTGCATCTTTTACCTCAGCCTCGTAACACAGAAAATACCCTATATATATTTGCCTAGCTGACCACTGATCTTAGGGTTTATTCTGTGATTTGTCAGATTATGTCATTCTGCATCGGGTTTGTGTATGTGTAATCCTCTTCCATAAGGGCCCAAAAACCTACCTGCTATTATAGTGATCTAAAAACAAACCCTACCTATCAAAGCTAATTCTGCCTATATCACCTGTTGTAACTAAGTTATAAGGTCCGATTGCCATCCTTGTACTTAGTGCAGTACCTGTACTCTTAATTACTTGATAACACTTTTTTTGAAAAAGGTATGAAGGCTTGAGAAAGCTTAGTAAAACAGCTTTCCAAAAGGGATTTGAAAGATGATGTAACTAGGGGATTAGGGCACTACACACCCTGACCCCCATGCTTGACCTCATGCTGGGGTGTCCCCAACATACCCATGAAATTTTAAAGAAACCCAGTAAACTGTATCACAATCCAGAAAACTCTGGAAACTTCCTCTGCAGCCCTAGAGCTACAGAACTCTGCATGCAGACTTTTCTTCTTCTGCGTGCAGAACCTACAGTGCTCTTGGGCAGAGTTGCAGAAGGTCTGAGCCTCAGCTACAGTGCTCCTGAGCTAGAAGTTGCAGAGTCTGGGCTAGAGGCCTGCAGAATCAGTCACAAAGATTATCTGTGTTATGTTACAGTTGACTAGTCCTGACAGAACTCTATTTTTTCTGTGTACAAAGTACTATAGCTCTGTACAACCTTGACAAAACTGTGTATTTACTGTATTTGGGGGCTACGGCGTACAAAATCTTGCATAGTTTCCAAGGTTTTTCGAGACTGGGTGCGGCGGTGCGCAGTGTTGTGCCCAACAGGTGCGCCAACAGGATTACGCGGCACAACACTGGCGGCACAACACTGGCGGCACAACACTGGCGGTGCGCGTACTAGCGTTGTAATACATGCACAAGTCGCAGGAACTACCGTAGCCACCGTAATTGCATGTTTCAAAATCAGCCCAGGCAGGCAGACAAGCACTTTGCGACGATCCTGACCCGATGGCAGCCCCTACCTGCAAGCAGGAGCTTGCGCGTTCACACGTAGAAGTGCTAGCCAAGACTACAGGAGGCAACACGAAGTTTACGTGCAAGTATTGTCAGAAAACGTACATCGAATACTAACTAGACAACTTGCACTTCTCACCGGCACATCTGGCACTGGTGTAGCTGGTGTTAAAGATCCAGATTCTTACAAGATCACCGTGATGCTTTTAAGCTGGACGTAGAGCGGTTGGAGCGTTTAGAACGCACAAAGTCAGGGTCTAAAGCTTCCAGTAGTCAGCTGAGCATTTCAGGTAACTGTGAAAGTCTTTAAGGTGCTGCTTCCAGAAATTCACTGTATTGCTAATCCACTTGTTTGTACAGATTCTGTTGATTGCCCCCTGCCAAAAGGCTCAAACAGACAGCAATTGCGCAAACACTGGCAGACAAGAAAGCCACTGATATGTTGTCGCTGAGTTCTTCTATGGCTGTAGATTGCCGATACACCTTGTCAGGCAAGAGTGACAAAGCTTGCATCGTCAGTGTCCCCTTGATTTCTGCTAACACAGTTCAGCGTTTGGTGCAGGTCATCTTTCTTCAAAACCATGTATGAGGTCATCAACAACAGCAATGTGACATACAAGGACCCTTCTCATGAAGCAATGCGTAGTGCATTGCTGGACGCTGTCAAGTCTAAAGTACAGGAGGGTTCATGGCTAGCTTCAGACACCCCGAGAAGTTTGCAGAGTGGGTGGAAGAGATAGATGAAGAGTTTGTGCCAGCCTATGAAATGGAGTAGACAGTGGTGCAGCTGCCAAGTCTGGTGACTCTGATGAGGAGTAGAGTAGCTTTACAGTATGCCCAGTGTTTGTTGATTACCAAACAATGCAATAGGTGGATCGGCTGTGTACGTCATATGAGATGAAGCCAGTACATACACTTTGTTCAAGCACTGGCTGGCTTTGAACCCCTTTAGCAAGCTCAGTGTTAGGCAGAATACAAGAGTATAATTATTCATGATAGTCCTGGCTCTTCTGCTGAGTACTGCTGAGTACGAATCACTGATTTGATTCATTTGCAATCAGCTAGTTGCTGTTGCCGAAAACCCGGTGCGCGGGTGCGCGCACATGGTGCGGCCCGAAAGTATGAAATCTTGGTGAAACACCTCAACCTAGCCATCCGACAGCTGGATTAATAAGAGGAGGAATCTGCTGTAGAGGGTCGAGTAGCGATTCGCAGCCTGCTAGACATCATAAAGCTGTGCCTGTTCACTCCTACCTACCAAGTGAATGCCTAACATACCATTAGCCCCAATGACCAGCTACGGGTGGGTCTTAAGCGATGTCAAGGATCTGGCAGAAGACCTTCATAGGATAGCATGGACTGTAGAGAACATCACACCGCTTGAAGCAGCCCTGTGTCACTTTCATCTGAACAAGGTGCTGAAGAGCCTCTTACTAGCCACGAGGGTCAGCAGACGCCGATGCGCGTTGCTGTGGCTAATGGTGTCATCCGTCTACTGGGGCGTGCAAGGTGCGCCTCAAAATGCAGCAGTTTTCTGCTGATCTGACGTGCCATGTTGTTATGCTTGCTGATGCCTATGAAATTATCCTTGGTGAGGACTGGCTTTGCAAGTATTCTGCTCTTTGTCTTGGGGCCACAGGTCCTGTGTGCTTACCAAGGGTAGGCAGAGAATCACGTTGGTCCTGACTGCTGTGCAGGCTGAAAAAGCATTGGCCAGTGGCTGCCGTGCTTCCCTTGCTGTGTGCACTGATGCACAACCTGTCATTGTATGTGTGTTGTCTGTGTTTGCAGCAGTTTACTAATGAACGTAGTTGCAAGCATAGACTTGAGCTGTTTACAGCAAATCTTTGGGGTGCCTTGACTGGTGTGGCCACGGCGTAGAAGACAAAAGGAGTGGAAAGTAGGTGATAGAAGTAGCTGAAACAGAGAAGTATAGCTGAAGCGGCAAGTAGAAGATTGTGAGACCCGCTCGGCAAAATCGCGCAGACAAAGCAAACTCGGAACAAAACTAATACTCGCCAAATCAGCACAACCAAAAGTCCAGATAGGTATTTCCTTTTTTGCCAAGCATAGGGGTCAGGGTGTGGGTGCCCTAGATTCATAGTTACGATCCCTTGGAAATCCTTTTGAAATCCTGGTTTTAGTCATGTTCTCCTGTGCTTCTATACAATCTCTAAAAAATTGTAATTAAGTAATTAAGGGTTTATGTACAGGCTCAAATACTAAAAAGTGAATTGGACCTGAAAACCTAGTTACAACCTGTGATTTGGGACCAATTTGCTTGAATTCAAATCTTTTAAACGTTGCTTAGGTTTAGGGGCCATTATGTAACAGAATTACACACACACAAACCCTATGCTTGATGACAAACTGTGACAAATCACAGAAAATACCCTATGGTCAGTGGTCAGTCATGCTAATATATATATTTGCTGCTACTTGAGGTCCTCAAGGTGCAGCTGCTAATGTGTGTCGGATCCACAGATACACATTCCGAAGGATGCCCTGATTTGCAGAGCGCAGTGACATGCCCGATCATAGAGGCATTGTGATACAGTATGTCAAGCAAGGTTGTATACATGTGTTAGGCTGCGTGATGCACTGATTCAGATGTGCATTGAAATGCATCTCGGAGGCTACAGTTACAGTCATGGTGAGTAGAACCTCTGGGTTGAAACCTGCCGAGAAAACTTCGTAGAATCTGTTGCTGACTATTTAGCCAAGGCTGTTGCTGACTGTCAAGTCAAGGCTGACAGTCCTGGCGGCCGGCCATGCTCATGAGCGCAAGAACAAAAACATGTAGAGCTGAAACTGGAGGTTGTGTCAGTGGTTATACTTCAGACCAAAAGAAGATAAACAGCTCCAGCAGGAGCAGTGCCGAGATATTCTGTTTTGTGGCCTCCAGCGCAAGATCTGTGCATGCACAATGCTGTCACGAGTGCCACTCTTTGCCTGCGAAATATGCATATGTAGGGCTCATTGCAGCAATGAGTGACCGGTGAACATCTACCAGACAATCAAGTAGTTGCACTTGATGTCTTGAAAGGTAATAGTTGAGCTTGCTGTGTGCAGGAGCTTGCAGCAAGTTGGAAGAACAATATGACATACGCTTACATAATATATGGCATCACATTTTATTGACTTGAATTTGCTCATTGAGACCTACAGCTGTTGCCAGCAGCACTGATTAAGCATACACATACAGTGCACGGCTACACTAGGTATTGACGCATGGCATACTATGTGTACATGCCTGACAGTGACATATATCATATATATGCCGTTTGTGTGGTTGCCAGAACATTGCCAAAGCACACGGCCATACTGTATATAGAACCTGCACAAAACTAGCCCAAAGATGAAAAGGGACAATTGCTCAGTGTAAAGTCTGGGATGCGCATAATGGTCTCTTCATCCCA
>JAABUO010006232.1_pt1 | contig 13776 bp, 16 predicted proteins | sample 5559291 | NCBI WGS metagenome assembly JAABUO01 (sample SAMN10711878, study PRJNA513372) | rock metagenome | isolation source: Antarctica rocks | place: Antarctica: Victoria Land, Finger Mt sud | reverse complement strand
AGGTGCTGGCGGGGTCATCGAAAGAACACCCGCCAATCCCTAGTCGGCATCGTTTATGGTTGAGACTAGGACGGTATCTAATCGTCTTCGAGCCCCCAACTTTCGTTCTTGATTAATGAAAACATCAACCAATGCTGGAGAGGCAAACGCTAGTGGCTTCGCCGACAACTTGGCAGATTTCGGCAGATTTGGCAGATTCGGTCTCCGACCGGAACCAATAGGCAGTTCCAGTTGCGTCCGAAAGGCGACACAGCCTAGTCAAAGCCACCAAAGGGCGTTGCCGATAAGCTGAAAGGCATTGCCCTTTGATCGATTGCAAGCCAGAAACCTCCTCTGCGTATTGAGAAGCAGCCTTGACGCGTGCGCTGACAGTGCGTGATTCGACCGTGCGTTTGTGGTCATGAGGGCTCCGAGGCCAGTGGTTTGTTCTTGCATTGACAGGACATCTTGTACAGCCCGGGCAGCTACGTTGAAGATCACGTTCAACTACCCGTAAAGACTCGACGACAGTGCGAAACAGCTCTGCGGTACCAGAGCTGCAAAGGTTAAGGAACAAGAATCGATGCACCAGCGCAGTGTTGTTATGCTTTAAAGTTGCTGCCAGCCGCTGTGGTGAACGCCGTCAACCCTTGCACTGGATGCAGAGGGTTGCACCAGCCAGCAGAAAGTAAGCTGCCTGTCAGAGATCAATTTGCGGCAACAGCAAAGGGAGTGGCAGCAGCAACACCACTAAGCAACAGCCATCAGCAACAACAACAATATCAAGTGCCAACTTCATCACGCTGGTGGTATTCAGCGATACTCCAATGAGATATTTGAGTTAAATAAGCTCAACCCAGGAACCTGGAATCACAAAATGACCCTTTGGCATACACATCAGACAGACGCATGCTAGCAGTGTTGACATTGGTTGTCTTACACCGCAAAACATAGGGTGGCGCAGTCAGGATGCTGCAATTCCTCCGCACCTGAGTACTGGATTCTTAGGTCCATGAAGTCAAGCCAAAGGGACACTGCAGATAGCAGAAGATTAAAGTCGCGCCAAAGCATCACTTATTTAGCATACGACAGTTGATCAGTCCTCAAAGACTTCTGTAAGTATCAATACAACTCCCTCACTTCATGCGCATCAAGCACTATGCACCCAAAAAGTGGCATTCCCCATGCCTCAATGAGGTAGCTAATCTCACAGGTAGCAATGTTCCGCATGTGATGGCATAGAGGTCGCACGTTGGCAGAGTCATCTTCAATCTTGACATGCCGACACTTTCAAGGCAAGGCAAGCCAAGCCAATCAGCACAGCACAAAAGCATACATTGCAAATGCCACCAGTAGGCACCAGCTCACAACTGTCAATTGAGTGATGCTGATCAGTGCAAACATTGCTAAGTAAGCAACAGAACGCATTTGATTTGCCTGAGCTTGAGTACCTGGGTCAGATTGTTGGCTCTGGGGGAGTTGACACAAAAAAAGGTTGCTGTGGTCAGACACTGAAATGTGCCCAATTGCCTTTGTGTGTCAATGCTGCTGAGCGTAACTTTGGTGTAGATCAACAGAAACTCTTGGCTGTGGTCCATGCCATCAGGGCGTGGCACTGCTGTTTTGAGGTGGTGATTGCTGATATGCTTACTGTTGACAACCCTCCCTCCTGTCTGCAGACCCAGACAGTGTTGTTTAGGCAGCAAACAAGGTGGTCTTAGCATTATGTTCACTCACACGTCATTGTACAGGCAAAAGCAGTGTGGCTACACATCCTCTGCGCACCCCCTGGTGTTGTAGCTGCTATGTTGCGTGTTGCTAGACTTGTATCATTATGCGTGTGTTGCCTTGCATTGTGAAGGGTTCAGCCAGCAGCCGGCATTCCATTGCATGCAGTCTTCAGGAGGATGCAAGGTCAGTGAGCCTCTACGTACTTGACCCTAGTGGCGATCATGATGGCTTCTGGTTTGTGCGCTGTAGTGACATGTACCCAAGTAAGCAAATTGGCTCCATTTAGCAGAGCACCAGAAACTGGGCCTGAATTGCCAGCAGCTGAATCTGACTCTACTGCCCAGAAAGCTACGCCTTTGACTAACATGTCTGGCTTCTAGCAGAGATGTGCCGCCGCCTAAGACAGGAAACCTTTGATGATGTGTCTCCCAGTAGTCAGTACACCATCAGGCATGGCTTGTGGTGGGCATCTGTTTATAACTTGGTTTTCCAAATGCTGATGCTTTGAGGCAAAATGTCATTTGTGAGTTGCGTGACTCACTGTGGTGTGGCATTGTTGATGTCAAAAGGATCAAGACAGCTATTGAGCGGTTGTACATTTGGCTACGTTTGATGTTCAGTATATGTGAGAACATGTCCCGGCTGTAACCTCACCAAGGCAGCAAATCAGAGACCTGCTGGTCTCTTGCAAGTGCTGCCTCTGCCTACCAGGGAGTGGGGGTGTGTCAGCATGGATCTGAATACTGCCTTACCTGAGACAACCTCTGGTACCTCCACCATTGTTCTATCTTGACAAAGTGCTCAGGCATAAAGGTATTAGGCTGCATGGTACAGTCTATGAGATTGCGAGTGACTGTGATGTAAGCATTACTGGTTGCCGCATGGGCGAAGTATGCCGTATGCTTAACATTAAGCAGGCGACGTAAACTGCACATCACCCTCACTCTGATGGCTAAGCTGAGCACACCAATAGTAACCAAGAGAGATGCTGAGGAGTTTTTGGGAGCTCAGTCAATGATGCTTGGCAGGAGTCTGCAAGAAAGGTTTGTGACCCATGGCCAGCATTCCGCGAAGAGTTCGAGCCTGCAAACTCACTCTCATGTGCCTGCTGCAGTTGAAATCACCAAGTGCTTGCAATGGCACTGAACGCGCTGTCCAATGCCTGCAGCATGCACAGCCACGCAGAAAGCTGCGCAGCAAGGTATTCCAGGCAAGCCTTTGCCTTGTCCTGTTGCACACTGCTTGCACAGCTTTAACCATGATGGCCTCACTGAACATCGCCAGACCCCTGCTGCTTCAGTTTCATGCTCAGGCATGAATGATGCAGCACAACTTGCAAATGCTCAGCATGGTCTTGAGCGGACACGCGTGCTGAACACCAAGATGTCTTACATGACACAAGCACAACTTTCCCAATTAACGGCCTACAGATGTGTTTCAGCACAGCTTTAAGTGATACAGCTGCGTGAGTAAAGCTGAAGTCCAGCATTGAACTTGTAGTGCCAAAAGGGGTGGGAATCCTCCAGCAATATCTCACTTTACTAGTTATTCATTGACAGCTGGTCAAATCCAGCGAGGAAGATACCTTGGAACCCAGCAGTTGGTCCAGCAAACCAACACTCAATACAATGAATATGTGTTTTCACAGTCAGTTTCAAGCGTTGCACAAGTTGTCAACATGCATGCGCAGAGACCCATCCTTGTTCTAGATGAGCAGAGCCAAAGAAGAAAACCGTGAAGTATCAAGCATCAGCAATCTGTGACATAGCCTCAGCCAGCTCACTGGACTCAGCCTGTGAAACGCCTGACATGAGGCTTAGCACCAGGCTCAAGCAGACTTGTATGGCCAATGTTGTGTGTTTGCCATCAGGGCAGGCTTGCTAGACTCCTGGCCTTTGTCACCAGGATGATCCAGAGGATTTGCCACCCTTGCTCTTCTTCTGTATCTTCCCTTGCCATTCTCCTTCCCATCCCCATCAACGGAACGCTTCTGGCCTAGTAGGGGTAATGCGGGGTAACGCAGCACTGCGACCACATTTCCCATACCTTTTACGTCCCCAACACGTCCCTCATACTGTGCAGCTTCTGATCAGGTGCGCAAGAGATCGCCTTTGGTCAAGTTCTTGCCGCTTGCAACACCTCAGTGACTTCACAGATAAGTGTTGCGCAAGTGCAATGCGGCTGTATGCTCTGAGTCGCCCTGTCTTGTTGTCTGGGACCTTTGCGGCAGCCCAGCTCACTTGCAGTGATCACCCAGTCAAGCTGCGCAGTTGACCAGTGTGCTGAGATAGCTTCCACTGTACTGCAACTGCATGGCTCGGTCCTCAAACGCTCCAGCACCTCGCAAAGATCGTTGGCAAGCTGTTTTTCTCAAACAACACCGTCCAGAATGGACCTTGAGGCAGGTTGCTGGCAAAATTGGCAGAAGTCGTGCCATTGTCAAGAAGTGGAACACCTGTTTTGAGGTGCATGGCACTGTTGCTGACCAGCTCAGATCAGGCAGACCCCAAAAAGTGTCCACAGAAGCAGCACAGCAAGCTACAACAGCAACACAGGACCTGGACTGCAAAACTGCTGGTGCTATTGCAGTCACAGCTCAGCAGCAGTCAGGTGTGAAAATGAGCCTCAGCACTACAACATGCTATCTCAGAAAGCCAGGTCTTCAGCACCTCAGGCCCAGGACTATGCCAATCCTGACAGCCAAAGACAAAGCTGCAAGGCTTGCCTCTGCCAAGGCAGTAAGGTCAAGCTTTCAGCGTGCGCTCATCACAGACAGCAAAACTTCAGATTGGCTCCTATGGGAAGACCATCAGGCAGGTGGTGCACTCCAGCTACAAGAGGCACAGTGGGCAAACCAAAGCACAGTGAGGGTGTACATGTCTATATGGGCATGTCCGGCAGAGCTGTCACCACCCTGAGGTTTGTGACAGGAACTCATAAGCATATTGACAGATACACTAATCCCAAGATCCAGCAGCTGTACAGGGACGTTGGGTTCAAGGAGTACAATGATGTACTACAGTACCACCTCATCCCAGAAGGCATCAGGCTGGTCATTGGTCAAGGATTTGGCAGCTTCAGCAAGACAATGCTCCAGCTCACAACACCAAGGAAAACATGGCTTGCATTGCTGCCAATGTTCTAGGAGGGCATTTCCTGGCATGGCCCCAAAGTCTCCTGATCTGTGACAGTTCCCCATTGAGAACCGACGGGCATGGATGAACAAGAAACTGGGGGACATGAGTGAATTCAAGGACACAACAGAGTTGCAAGTCAAGCTGACTGCAATTAGGGACTCAATCACCACCAAACAGCTGAGCAAGTATTTCATGGGTATGAGGAACAGATTGAAGTGTGTTGCTGAATTGCATGAGGCACATACAGGCAAATGATTGGGGCTCAAGGATCAAAATTGGATAACGAAAGGGTGGCTAGTTCGGACCGTGTTACAGTCTCGTAAGCATGACGTTTCGTCCTCTGTGCAAGTCCACGTACAGACTGCATAGGGAAGCAGCTGTGCTCAAGGCACTGCACCAAGTTAAGTAGCACATCAGACTTGATGACACTGAATGCAAGACACACCTCAAGGCATGTTGACAAGCTATCAGGGTGCAAGTCAGGTGGAACTTAGCCATGCTTGCAAGCAGTTGGCAGCAGTGCTAAACTCACAAAGCACTGTGCGGAGACTGTTGAGACTGTATGTGTGCTTCTCTGGCTTTCTTGGCTGCCTTTCTGGCTGCCTTTTGTTCAGCTCTCTGCTTAGCCTCTTTGGCAACCCTCTTTGCTGCCTTCCTAGCAGCCCTCCTTTTCAAGTCAACAAGTTCCTGTGTCAGCGCACTTTTCAGTGCACCCAGCTGACCTGTCCTTCTGTTTGTGGCAGTTGTGTTTTGCAAGCGCTCCTCCAAAACCCTCAGCTGGTCCTGCACTGCAGCTTTGGACCATGTGTGCCACAGCGCAGCATATGGGCCAGGCTTGTTGCCTGACATGGGCATTGCAATGCCAACTTTCATCAACACCCAGCCAACCAGGCCATGCCGCAGCTTTGACTGCTGCTCCATGCTTCTGTTGTCCTGGTAGCTCCACCCCTGTGCCAGCTGTTGCTCTAGACGCCAGAACTGGTCCCACACTGGCTGCACAGATGTCAAGGACGGGTTGTACACCACCTTATTGCCCTGTTTCAGCTCCCTGACAGCTTGCTTCTGAGTCAGCAGCTGGTTTGTCACCACTGGGGCTGCTTTGGCAGCTGCCAGCTGCTCCTGAAAGGTTGCAAGTTTATCTTGCAAGCCTTGCATTTGAGGCGATTCTTCATCATCATATCTGAGGCGTTGCCGCACATTCAGTCTCCAAATCTGAGCTTGCGCCTGACCCACCAGGGTTTCTAGTGCAAAGCACTTCCAGTCTGGGTGAAGAAGAAGATCCCTCAGATGCTCATTGGCCTGCCAGTACTTCTCTGCTGGCATGTCCAGTGAGGGAGCAGCCACACTGCTTTCGTACTCCATCATCTTGCTCGGTGCATCCTGCGAAAAACAAATATGGCAGGTTACATTGCAGATATTGTCATTTGCAATCTACCAGCGTAACTGTCATTGTGCTTGATGGCATAGCGACAAATGGTGCACATTCCATGCTCACAAAGACCATGCTGATTGCCGTTGATGGCCAACATAAGGACACTCTCCAAAGCTGTTACTCATGAAGGGGATTCAACCAGTACACTGCAAGCTTCAACCCACTGTCATGAAAGTTTGTTGCCATCAATCAGGCTGTTCATCCTGGAGCAGTCAATTGTTTCTTAAATGCTCAATGAGATGCAGCAAACTTTTGTAGCTTGTGTTGGAGGTGCTGGTCTACATGTGCACCTGCAGCAGCTGCAGCAAATTTGCACAAAAGCCGACCAAAGCTGCATGATACTGCACCATTTAGGGCACATGTGACCATGGCTTCACATGACTCAGCAGCATCAGGGCTGCTTTTTGCACGCTATCCCTGTCTGGCTGACATGCAGCCATTCATGCACTGCATTGTGATTTAGCGCCCACAGTAGCTTCAGCAGCAGCAGTAGTAATCACCTGAATCATGACTACCATAAGATGCTTGAAGAGGTGCAGCTTGCCGGGGTAGGCCTCCATGAGGTGCGGCAGGCCAGGGCACAGAGCCTCCATCAGCTCATCTGGCACCTGCACGTCTCTGCCAATCCTATGGTGGTTCTGCCAATCGGGGCCGTGCCCAGCTAGCAGAATGGCAGCAGGCACAAAGCTCTCTAGGTAGTCCAGGTGGGTGGTGTCCCTCATGTGACTGAGGAAAGCCCTCACGTGGTCCACTGCAACGCCTTTGGATGCTAGGCAGTTGAGCAGGTTTCCGGCAAACTTCTTGAGCAGATGGCCAGACACATTCTTCAGGTGCCTGTACAACATTGCAGTGCTGGCCTTTGAAATGCTATGATTTCAAGCAAGGACCACTGCAATTTGATACTGCAAGTGCTGACAGCAGAGTGGACAAGCAGCAATGCTGTCAACATACACCTCAGATCAAGGTCTATAGCTAGTGCTTTGCATACATTGGTGATGTAGCAGCTGTCCCGGCAACACAGTTGTCAATGGCAAATAATGAGCAGTGAAGCCTGTGATGCATGCATATGTAGGTACATCTCCGACATGAGCCTCACCACTCAAAGTCATCAGACACTGGTGCTTCCATGTCCACACCAGCCCTCAGTAAGCACTGCCGCATATACTGACTCAGATAGGTTCTGTTCATGGTTCTGCCAGACTTGCCAGGTATGACCTTGCATGCATCAAAGGCGCCCGACTCAAGATCTTGCTGCAGCCGCTTCATGCCATTGGCTCCCCCATACATGCATGCAAGCACTTCTGCTGCTGCTCCATGCACGCACAGGTCTGGGCGCGCATGCCGCGCATAGGTAGCATGCGTCGCATGGGAACTCTGCACGCACACACAAGTCTCTGACTCAGCAGTTGCCAGAGCTGGCCTTCACCTGCAGATGAGCATCCCGAGGAAGTGCTCAAGGCTGGGTATGCCGCACTGCTGACAAGCAGATTGCAAGCAGTTCAGGTGTGCTTTATCCTTGGCATCAATGTATCATGTGCTTCTGCAAGCACTTGGTGAAGTGTTCATTGATCTGGAGCCTGCTTGCTGACTCCTACAGTAAACCATGTGCTGTCAAGTTGTGAACGACTAATCTGCAGCAATGCCTCTCAAACCGCACAAGGAGTTGGGGGAGGAGTTGGGGTAGGAGGCGACTTCCATGAAATTTTGATGTACAGTGCTGAGCAGGACAACTACTACAACAGACAAGCTACAGAACTGCTTCTGTATGCAGTCAATCATGACAATGGTGTTGACTGTACTTGCCTTGTTCAACGTCATTGTGAACTTCAACAGAGTGGCCGGTGATGGCCCCACAGAGTTGACCTGGTCATCAGTGTCTATGGGCTGCGCCTCCAGCTTTGTATGCATGTAGCTCATGTTCAGAACATCATCACTTCTGCGGCCTCCAAACAGCTGCAGGAGGATGGCCAGCTGCACCACCAGACCTATGAGGCCCTTGTTCCCGTTGCAGATGCTGGGGTTCTTGGGTAGGCCATCCCAGTCCTTGAGGTCTGTCCGTGCGTATGCCAAACACAGCATGACCTGCAGTAAGGGACATGACTGACTTGAGCTTGCAGTCACATGCAGATACTGATGCTGGAGCAGCAGGTGGTGTGCTTGCTGCAGTTTACATGTCCAAGCCAAGCGCCTTGCAGCTCCCTGAAAGTGCCAATTCAGCTGGCAGCACTCTTGAGGTAGATGACATGCAAAGTGGTGGGGCTGGTGCATTCTGCTCAAATTTTGACAACATGCTGTAAATTGCATTGCTGCTGTGCAGACACAGATGCAACATGACATTCCTGTCATTCATTAACATGCTGTTGTTGATCACGGCAACACCAATTCTGGAATCAAGCATTGCCAAATATTGTGATGAAAGACCAAAAAAAGTGACTGTACATTTTCACCTGATTCCAAGAGAGCGTGCTGTTCTTCTCAGGCACCTTACTCTTGGCTGCTCTGTGCTCGTTCACGACGCTGCCAATAATTCGCTTGATACTGGTGACCTTGTACAAGGATTTGCTGATTGGGCTGAGGCCGGCATCTTCTTGCTCCTGGCGCCTCCTCTCAAGCCCGCTGATCAAGGTGAAGTAGGCAGACGGCCCGTTCCTCTGCAGATTCACAGCTTGTGCAGTCTCTTTGATGGTGTGAAGAGGTGAGATGCATCTGACCAGACCAGCAAGCTTGTTTCACCTCAACAGTCATCTTGACAACATGTACAGAAAGAGCACGCGTGCCTCATCTATGCCTCATAGAGTTATGACTGGACTTTTGATGTCATGTAGAATCTTCAGCATGGTGAGTGGTGTTTTTACAATGTACTTGAGAGTGCTTCAAATTTTGCTGTGGTGCTGATAGCTCATGGGTTGATGATTTTGCATTATACCTTGCCATGAATGTTGAGTGCCTTGCGGAATTTGAGCAGCATATACTTGGTCACATCTTCCGCCTTGATTACGCCATCATGGTCTTTGATATACTTCTTGGCCCACTCCTGTTGAATGGCCACCACAAAGTTGTAAGTGACTTCAGGAACTGGGTGGTTTGCTGCTTGGGAAACGTGCCAATCCAACATGGTGCACTTACATCAAATCCTTTTCCACCAGAGCGATAGGTCCTCCTCGTACGAGGATTCTCAAACTTCTCATGAAGAGCATTCACTTCTTCCATAAGCACATCTCTGCACACATCACGAGCTTTGGCTGCTTTCCTGATTTGAATTTGAGTCCCTGAGCAAGCAGCATGGCTCACAATGGGATCTCCATGTCAATGTCCTCAGCATCAGATTCCTGCTGTTGCTCTGCTGGTGCTTGCTCACAGTGCAACATGGGCTCAATCAAGCTGCCAGGGCGTTCAAGCCTAGGCTCTGGTTCAGGTTCTGGTGTGTGTGGTCTCATGTCAAGCTCTGCATCGTTCAAAGCATGCACAGCAATCTTGTTGCCACCATAGCTGCATCTAAGGCGACCTGTGCCAGCCGGATCGGGTTTGACTGCTCCTTGGCAGGGCTTATTCCATGCACCCTTGGCACCTCGCCTGCCGATGAAAGCGACGCGGTTCACACAAGCAGCGCAAGCAAAGCTATTGCGAACAATACACTGCCTTGCGTCGTAGTCTGCGTCGTAGCGCGGTGCCATGATCCGGTCTAGTGCAGCAATAGAAGCCCGTCAAAGCAAAGAGTGACTAGTCGAGTCTAAAGGCGAGCTGCCTCAAGCTCGCCTACTTCATTATCGGCTTGCCCTATACAGTTTTCCACCTTGCCGAAGAATGCATACGGAATGGGTGAAGCAAAAATGGCTAGATAAGCCCTTTTGCTAGGGTGAGCCGAACCTTCAACGCCGATTGTAACTGTGCCCATTGGAACACCGCCACCGGTCCAGGGTCTCGCCGGGAGCCAATCAGAGCCTACTGTCCCAGGCATCGCCGGCAAGGGCTTGCGCGCCCTAATTTTGCTGTTTCGCTCCAGGGTTGCCAGATCTTGGTTGATGAAATGCAGGTGGCAGTGTGCTGATGGCTACCTTCACTCATCGCTGGCTCACATAATATCAGCCTAGTACATCGATGGTGCCGCACGATGTTGATGTCTGTTTGGCTGCCAAACCAAACGGCGTCAACGCTTTGTTTCTTGATCGGTCTGCCAAAACCTGTGTACAGATACACATAATCGACAAGGTAGCACCACATGTAACAGACTGCTTGGACAGCTGGAGCGAGATAATATGGAGGTGTGACGAAACGAATCAAGCTTGTAGCATCTCAAGCAACCACTGGCTCATAGCAGTCCAAAATCCAGTGCAAGCTTGGGCCAAAAGCCATAGTATTTCAAGTCATTGCTGATTGTAAAGACAGCTCGACCTCAGGAGCACGTGGAAGCATCTGTGCATCTTGAAGCAACAGCTGTGCATGACATGCTGCAACTCATGTCAAATCTATTCACTCGACGCGTCTAGCGTACAACTGCTGCATGAGTCTATGGCCTGAAAAAGCTGCTCTGAAATGCTACTCCGGATCCTGCCACATCAGCTGCGCAGCTTGTGGGAATGACCATTGTTCTATTGATGCTTTTCCTTGTGATGCCACGTGACACAAGATTATCCCAAGCCGCCAAAACCCCGCCTCGATACAAGCTGCCCAGAAGCTGCAGTGGGACACAATACAGATGACATGTATATTGGCTGAGTGGAAATAACACAGAGTGCTGCATGGCCACTCCTGAATCAAGGACACGTAAGCAGGTTCATTTGATATAGTGTAGCATCAGATGCGTTAGATTCTATGCAAAATACCTGTACATCACCATGACACATGTGCAGCAATTCTACCTGCCATCATGATTCGTAAGGTCTGAAGGCACACCCCACCTTCATTTGAAGACTGAGCAACGAAGCAGTCATAGGAGATGCATCAAGATCCTGGAACATCACACATTTTTGCTTGCAACTGGTTTCCATCCCTAGCCCTCTTGCTTCCATGCTGGTCATCTGGCGCTAATACCATACGAGTATTGTAATTCTGCCAGCAATCAGCTGCAGATTCTCAGACATACACATGGACAAAGGGAAAGGCATGTACCTAGTTCAGACAAGGAAAGTTATGGGCAGGATGTGTGTGCAGCAACTTGCATACCAAAAGGTCCAGCATGCTTGTGCACCAACAAACATATAGGCAGACTGACCAAGGGGTACCAGCAGCCAGGACCAGAAAGATGTACAGTGACAGATATATGATTCAATACCTGAGCATGTACAGTTCAACATCTGCATGATATTAAATGCTTCAGAAATGTGATGCTTCTGCGCAAAGTCATGTTCTTGCTGTTGGATCATTAATGCAAGGCCAGAATGACAGCATTTCACTTGCCAAGATGCATCAACTTGCATGGCAGGCTGGTACCTGGAGCCTCACATCCACATGCATCAGCACATTGGCTTTGCACAGAACAACCATTGCATCCCGCCAAGCTTTTGATGCACTGTACATTGAGCTTGGCAACCCCTGCAGCCATGTGGCATGCATGTGACTTATGTGACATGCATGACCCATGCCAGTATCCTGGCAACTCCTTCCAGCATTGCACATCCACATTAGGCCAGCATTGCACATCCACAGAATAATTGTGAATCAACAAACTGGCTGTTGGGTGCTATGTAAGCCTGCTCAGTATCTTACTTGCATGCTGTGATGACAAGGAAGTCTTGTACACCTGCCTCCTTGGCAACATCTATGTCACTTTCCTGGTCCTGGAGCTGTGATGAAGAGGAGCAGGCAAGACTGCAGGATCTAAGCCAACAGGGAGCAAGGGGCTGCCAAGTGCAGCCTTGCTCTGATCCTTGATAACATATATTTGGGACTTTGCCAGAGATCCAGTAGTTGCACCCCTAGGGAGGTAGCCATGTCCACCGCAGGCCCTGTGAAGTTACACTGCAACATCACATTCAAGAAGACTTCAGGCATCAAATGACAGCAGTCCTGCAATGTTGACTGCAGCGTATCACCATGTAGCTTGTTTTGACTGTAAAACAGCTGCATAGTTGGCATCACAGACAGTGCATAACTGAATGCAGCTGCTCCATGCCCAAACACAAGCTGACCTGGAAAGGCTGTGATGGTGTCTTGGATGCCTTGTTGCCCTCAGACACAGTGCTGCCATGACTTTGGCTTTGCGCAAGAGTCTGCAGCATCAACAGACGCGCTTGTTTCAGGGACAAGAGGTCAGACCCTATGCAGAACTCAGAAAAGGGATCTGGCAAATCAACCACATTCAGACTCAGCACCAGGGGCGGGTACAGGTCCCTTCAAAAGTGCAGCATGGGTTGTTGACAGCATGGGTTGTTGCCAGCTTGTGCAGAATGGCATACCCTTGATACTGATCTATTCAATGTCAGATGCATGGCATAAAGCTAACTAACAAGGCATGGCACAGCATGACACAGAAGCAACAGCACAGTTCTAGTTACACATAGCCATTTTGCTGGGTAGGCATTGTCTGTACCTTACAGTGCACAGTGGTTGTTCAAGAGACAGACGCAGAAGAGGCAAAACTTATATACTGAATTGCCAATTACTGCTTCACTGATGCCAGCTTTGTGTCCTAGGCCTGCGACCACGCTGCTGTCAAAGCCGTCAACCCCAAGGTGGCTGCCACAAGAGGAGCCGGGCTGTAATCAAACTTAACAGCACAGCGCAGAGCTGGGTGCGATGGCATCTACGCATAACAAGGCGTCGGTCAATGGCATACCTTTGAGCTGGTCTGATAAAGACAAGCGTTTGTTAGCCCCCGCGGGCTAACGGCCGGATCTTAAACCTGACCTACTCCAGTGCATGCCGTACAAGCGGTTCCAAGGAAGAAAGCTTGTGCATTGGCGATGCAACATCGACAGGACTTCTTGAGGTCGCTGGTCAATTGACGGCGATTCTCTGGTGCACATTGCAATCCGATCGAAATTGACTTCATTTCTTATCTATCCCATATACGATTTTGAGGATTTCAAGGTCGAAACTTTAGGGAAAGACACTCAAATCCTTGTTAGGGTCACTGATTAAATCTAATGTCCTTTAATTCTGTATTCTTCCGCCGGCACATCAAAGATTGAGTTCCGCATGCCGCATGCCGCAAAAACCAGGCAAACGTGTTGAACAAACTTTGACATTGAGGCCCTTTCCACACGTGAACGGAGGCAGCTCCAATTAACGGATTAGTGCATTCATTGAAAACGGCAAACGGAAATCATGAACGGAGGCTCAGTCCACACCTGCACCTCCGTTGAGGCAGATCTCGCCGTTGAGTTGCCTTACTCACAGTACCAGAGTGCGAATAGCTTCAGTTTAGAGCCTCCGTTATGTTAAAACGTACCTCGGGTGAGGGTTGAAGAACGGAGGCTCAAAACGGAGGCAGATTTAGGCCCTTTCCACACCAGGAAAACGGAAGCTCTGTAAATAGGCCTGGATTAGCGGAATTCA
>JAABUO010006231.1_pt1 | contig 13777 bp, 21 predicted proteins | sample 5559291 | NCBI WGS metagenome assembly JAABUO01 (sample SAMN10711878, study PRJNA513372) | rock metagenome | isolation source: Antarctica rocks | place: Antarctica: Victoria Land, Finger Mt sud | reverse complement strand
GATTCAAGGTGACAAAACTGGAGAACTGCACGTGAGTGACTACAGTCTGCTCTGCGCATGGTTTCGGATCCAGTCCACGTATTTTATTTCAGTCAACACAGCCTTGTGTCGCAGTCAAAGGGCCGTCTGCGCTGATACACAACTGGACAGAAGGGTCTGTGGCTGTCGCAGTCAGCATGTGGAAATTGACCTTACCCTCGTACTGTCTGACAGCAAATAGGCTGGCTTGTCATACTCCGTCCACTGCAGCGCAGACTACCGTCTGCTGTGTTGGTCAGGGACGCAGCTCTGGGCACTGCAAGCCATCACATTTCAGATCAACTTTTTCGTCTAGCGCTCAAACGACAGGTGGGTGACTAGTTAGAGGAAGATGATCAGTGCTACACTGCAAGTTGCAACTAAACAAGAAGCGAGTTGCAGGCAGGGCTGGTTCTGGGATACGCAATTCACAAGGTGCAAAAGTGGGCCGTGGAGGTGTTGCTTTTGCTAGCTACGCTGGCCAGCCTCTTGGTGCAGGCATGTCTTGCTCATGCAGTAGCAGTATCAATGTGTTGCTTGTTGCACTAGGTTTTGACTTACTTGTGGTACTGGTGACTTAGGGTTTGAAGGAAGCTCATCTCCCAGAATATGCATCTTAGGGGGTGGCTTTGGTGGTCTATACACAGCTGTCAGGCTGGAAAGCCTCATGTGGCCACACTCTAAGCGACCACAGGTACTGGTGCTGGCATCAACCGCCTGTTGCTGCTCAGCAGATACGGATAGCTGTGTAATACTGTGGAATTGCTGATGTGCAGATCACACTCATAGACCAGAACGAGCAATTTGTGTTCAAGCCTCTGCTGTATGAGCTGATCAATGGCGGAGCAACACCTGAAGAAGTGGCTCCTATGTTTGCAGACCTTCTGGCCCCCATGAACTCAACAAACTTTATTCAGGTAGGCAATCATGCTTGAGCAAGAGGCACCACTTGGCATCTTGTGCATCATGATTCTCTTGATGAGCCAGCTCTCCTGAGCTGTTGCTTGCTTGCTATTCATCAGGTCTGCAAACTTCAGGGATGGTGATCACACATAATCTGCTCAACATCCTTCTGTTTGCTCACAAAATGGCCATGACTTGTGCTCATACTACTTAGACAAAGCTCATTTCCCAGAACGTCTTGCACTGGCATGGCAACATCCATGCCTCTGACATGTGCAGGGAAGTGTTCACTCAGTCCATTCAGACAACAGCACAAATGGTGCTCATAGCAGCAACACTTCAGGTGCGTCATCAGGCCTACCTCGTGCAATTGCTTCCTGTCGCAAACTACTCACTGGCCATCTACAGACTGCAAATCTGCGGCATCATCAGACAAGCTTACATGTGTGCACTGAGTGATGCAAGCTGTGGTACCCAAAGGCATCGAATCTGCTGCAAATTCAAGGCAGGTCCAGGAAGTACTGCTGTTTGTGTTCAGGAGGCACAATCACGCTAGCAGATGGGCAGCGCTTGCAGTATGATTGGCTGGTGTTAGCCTTGGGCAGCAGTACCAGTTTCTTTGGCATTCCGGGAGTCAAGGACTTGGCTCTGCCCTTCAATGACTTCAAAGACGCATTGAAGGTAGACCACAGCTTGGTCACGCTTCGTGTGGCGCCTTGTGCATTGGCAGTGCCAAAAGCGGCAACAGCATCTATCACCACCTGGCAGCTTTCCTCAATCCTCCACGTGTCCAAACTCACAGCCCTTGTGTGCTGGGTCTATAAGTTGCTGTGTGTGGCAGCCAGCTAGTTGTCTGTGAGTGGTACCTTGACCAGCTGCAGCACAGCATCCCCTGTCAGCAAGCACTGCATAGCTCAGCAGGACTGACACAAGAGACACTTCACCAATGGCATGCTGGTGGCAGGTCCTAAGGCGGGTGGAGGAACTTGAGGCACGGTCATCTGGTGAGCCTGCTGGGGTGGTGGTAGTGGGTGCCGGGTATGCTGGTGTGGAGCTAGCCAGTACTGTTGCAGAGCGCCTTGGCAGGCGAGCTGCTGTGCAGCTGGTCTCTGCAGGTTAATACCCTCTTGCATATCTGTTGAGTATCTCCCGAGCCATGGTGCACCCCATTGATGCAGATTGTGAAATCAGCTATACAGTTGACTGTTCATCATTTGTGAGTAGTCCAGCTGCATTGTATGTTGTGTATGCAGGTCACTATCCTGCAGCATGCTTGACGGCCAGATTTGCAGTGTAATGCATGTCTGATGCTTGTCCCTTCTTGTGTTTATTCTTTCCAAATGCCCAACATGTCAGAAGATGTCTGGAGTAAGACAGCAGATCTTTTGGTTGGTGGTGACGGAGATTGGTGCATGGTGCAGGAGGAGACATACTGGAGGGCATGCCTCCAGGGCAGGTCAAGGCTGCGCGCAGCATGCTGCAGGATCTGCGCGTCACTATTGTCACCAACGCTATGGTGAGACATTGCACAAAGCTCCCTCATGTTATTCTCACATCTGGCATGCTGACAACACCAGGTGCAGACAGCACGTGCGCCACAGCTCAGTGCGATGCAGTCCCAAGCCCTCAACCTGTCATCAATAAAGATGTGCACCAAGACCTTTGTTTTTTTACCACTGCCACTTTGCCAAGAGCCATGCTTGCTGAAGTTCTGACATTGTGTTCTATGTGTCCAGCTCAAACCGTCTAAAACACACACATACACACACACCATGGTCATCAGCCAATTTCTGCCTGTAGAACACATGCAGCATCATTCAGCGTTAGCCCATTCCAGAGGCCTTGAGTAGGTGGCAACATGCAGTATGACCAGAGCACAGCTGCACCACCTGTTGTGCTTACGCAGGTCAGCAGCATACGTGAAGATCATCAACAACCATCATCAGCAGAAGCCAGCACCTCCTACTCACCAGCTTCACTGCCAGCCAAACAGCAGGTCCATGTCAAACTGCCCGGCAACATCAAGAGCTCAATCCCGGCTGACCTAGTGCTGTGGACAGCTGGCAGCTCTCCAGCCAGTCATGCAGCCAGGAATCTAAAGCTGCCGTTTGAGACAAATCAGAAAGGAGCGCTGCTGACAGACAAGAACCTGCGGGTGCTAAAGCAGCAGCGAGTGTTTGCTCTAGGCGATGTGGCGGGCTCAGAGATTGAAGCTGAAACTGCAAACATTCCACCCACGGCGCAAGTGAGTTGTTTGTGATCTGTTGCCACACGGTTGCCAGGGCATGTGCATTTGATTGAACAATCCTGAGTTGTGGCAATGCCCGATCACTCTGGCTCGTGGCTCACGTGTCCTTCAGCTTGCAGTTGCAGGACAATGACTGCAGAGTATGCTCATGCAGGGCAATCTATGTATATGATCTTGTTCAAATGCACTAGGCAAATGTTGGCCTGTGCAGGTTGCCTTTCAGCAAGCAGACTATGTGGCGTGGAACCTGTGGTCAGCCATCAACAGCCGTCCTCTTCTGCCCTTCAAGTATCAGCACCTGGGGGATATGATGTCCCTAGGTGAGCCTCTCCATCTTGCTGTATAGCATGTACATTTATCCTTGGCTTGTCACATGCTTTGCATGCTGTCAGGTATCAGTTCAGAGCATGTTCATCCAGCGTTGAACACTGTAACAAGGTAGCGTTTGCTCCTGTCACTGGCTTGTTTGCAGCAGCACAGCATCTAGGTGAGCCAATGGGAGGCATTTGAGACTGTGTGGGTGTTTCGTGACCACATGCTGATGTTATCAACTGCCGAGGCCTGAATTGCTGTCTGAGACTTGTCATTTCAAAGCATGCTGTGCCTGTTGGACCAGGTCGTGTAAATGGAGCAGTGACACTACCACTACCTGTGTCCCAGCAACTGGCAAGTGGCTTGCAGTCAGGGCCTCTTAGCTCTCTGCTTGGGGCAGCTGGTATCAGGTCAGTTGTCCACTCTGCCACTATGGCTCCTGGCAATAATGATTTCTCAGAAACATGAATGCTTTTATCACATTTTGCTTGCTGCATAGATGTGTGTTGCTTGCATCAGAGCTTTGCCTTGCTTGCAGCAATGCAGCCTTGACAGGATATGTGACATGTGGACTTTCATCCCAGCTGCATGCAGTCATACACAAGCAAGCTCAAATGAGGCATGAGCAGCTTGCTGCTGCATGCACTTGACGTATTCTTGCATCATTTGATTGGCAGCTAGTTTGAGCTGTTTGCAGTTTGCAACCGGATGATACTGGCAAGGGGCTAACACTGCAAGGGCCATTGGCTGGCTTTGTGCGACGGGCAGCATACCTTTATCGACAACCCACGGATCAGCACAAGTTGCGTGTTGGCCGAGATTGGCTGCAGCAAGCTGCTGAAGAGGCTCAACGAATGCTTTCTGGCAGCAGACAAAATTGACATTTAAATCACATGATCCAATTTCATGGCCCTGTGGTGCACCATTTAGTGCAACGCTAAGTATGTATAAGGATTTGGGTTCGTACACTTTTGCTCTTCCATACTACAAAGTTTACATTGTAAAGGTGCGCTGCATCTGCAGCAATCTTGCACAGCAGTACCTTGGCATCGCAATAGGGCCTTTTTGGCGGATAAACGAAGCAAGTACCAATGGAATTGTGCGCAACGGTAATGTCTCTCTCTCTCTGACCCATTCGTTTGTGCAAACATTGGGCATGTTGCTTTGCACATGAGCGGTCTCGGTCCTGAGCTGGTTTGAGGTCAAGGTGGTTGTAGTTCTGAGCAGCCACACTCTACTTTGCTACCTCTGCATGCGTAAACTCAAGATGTATTTTGGGTTCTCTCTCAGCTGCATTTGCTGTGCCTTGCTTTTGCTACCTGCGTCAGGGTGAGATGTCATGACAATTGGGAACTTTTGAGAAGGGCAATCAGGCTTGTATGCGTAATTTACAGCGATCTGCACCTCGCGGTTGGTTTTCAGATTACGAAAGTTGCACAAAAGTTGCAACCCGCTACTCTCGAGCGCAGAAGGCAGTACTCTTTGCTGTATCCACTCAAAAAATGACGGCATGTGCTTGTCTGCAGGTGGGCTGCTCCGGGCCCAGGAAACCAATTGGGCGGTCCGATCCGCCTCACAGCCTGCTGTTCCCAATGTCAAGCTAGAGATCAGCTACAAAGGTCACGCAATAAAGAATGGCTCTGAGCTTACGCCATCTCAAGCCAGTGATCCACCAGAAGTTGAGTTCGATGGGTCACAAACCTACTCGCTGATGCTCGTTGACCCAGACGTACCTTCTCCACAGAAACCTACAAAGAAGGATTTGCAAGCTCATACCAGCGTCTAGGTCACTATCCTGGAATGTCTGCGATACTGTACCCTGCAAAGCCTCAGAATGTAGCAAAAGGCATGCCGTCGGCATGATGGGATATTCGCAAATGTTTAGCTCAGAAGTGTTACACCAACTGTCTATCTCAGTATGCCACATGCACAGGCTAGCGTGTGATCTTCAATAGTATCAGTGCCCAACTGGGTTGGATGACTGTACAGTGTGCACTGCCTGGTCATCAACATTCCCAAGGGTGCAGTTGACAATGGCCAAACCGTTTTAGAGTACATGCCGCCAGCACCACCTCCAGGCACTGGCTACCACCGCTACATTTTCAAGCTTTATGGACAAGGCCAAGATACGATTCAGGTAAGTAGGAGTTGGTTCTGGTAAGTATCTTGGTCAAGCACACGTCTGCCTGGCAGGTGCTGTGAGAATGAAAGACTGTGCTGAACAGTGTGTGTTGAAACTCAACAGCTCTGCCTTGCTGCCTCAGCCGCTGCGTACATTTGCTCAACAGCAGATATATTCAGGTCAAGCCATTTACGTCTCGCACCAAGTTCAGTCCAAAGCACTTTGCAGATCAGTATGATCTGGGTGATCCCCTTGCAACCTTCTATTTCAAAGCTGAGAGGCAAGGCTCCATTGATGAGAGCAAGTAAAGGTCAATGTCTGGTTTTGAATGCTCAAGCTGCGTGTTGTTGTAAGTGTGCAGAGTGTCGGTGTCACATCAAACATCAGTTGGAATGCAACAGAGCATCTACATGGAAAAATGCACCAGGTAACTTGCCTGCTGCACCAGACAAGCAGTACTGTCGATGGTGGTTGGTACAATACACAGCAAATGGAGTTCTAAGGATGAACAGTGTCTTTCTGCCACTTATATATATACTTGCCATGGCATGAATGCTGACAATTTGTTTGAAGGCCCAAGCAATGTGTACATTACATAGAACCTACGTCATGTGCATTTTTATTGCTTCCAAGACCAATTTGCCTTGTACCATACTGCTCCCTCTGCCCTTTGGTGCAACTGCAAAGGTTATGCTTCAAAGAGTGATGTGATGTGGGGAGAACCATGTTTACAAGCTGTCAGTGTTTCTAATTGAGAATTAAATAACACGTGCAACAGTGCAGACTGAAGACGCTAAACAGCATTGCAGCATCAGCTGTATGCTATGCATGATAGGACCTTTACTGTTGATGCCTTGTCATGTAGCGCAAGCGTTGTGATCAAATTTAAGGCATGTCTTGTAATGTCCCAGTTGGGCAATGTACAGAGACATGCGCAGCAGCCTGCTGGTTCAGTGTGATCCAGCAGGAAGTTATCTCCGTCCTCCCAAGAGCACTTTTCGTTTGTTGGCTGCAATGCTAATGGTTCACTACCATGCACTGTATTAGTCATCAGACCACTTCAGACCAGTCTCGTGCTACATTTCCTGCTCAAGGTCAACATAGAATCCAGCTGCAGCGCGTGGTCACGACGTGATTGTGCGCTTGCCTGCACATTCACTGAGCCAGGACTCAGCTGGTCATGTTTGCAGCATCACAGTAGTGCCGGCATGACCAGCTTCCTGAAAAGTAAGCTCAAGGGCTCTACTAAATCGACACCACCGGTCAGCAACCAGTCGAGCTTTTCCGAGACTAACGATGACGATTTTCACGACGCCTCTGAGGAGGTGATCTATGCAACTCGCATGGCTTCCTGTGGACTTCAGCTGCGTGTTAACGAGTCTGTGGGGCTTGGATTGAAAGGCATCTTTTCCCTTGCACAGCTGTGTGGCTGCTCGTGCCGGAGCCTATTTGTGTGTTGTCAAAGCCAAACTGCCGTTGTCAGGCGAAGGGCTTAGCTGAGCATGCTTGAGAAGCAGTCGACCCAGGTTTACTCAGGCTGAGTCTGTGGGTGTGTCTGCGCAGGCACTGCCTATGCAAACATTCTTGCATCCTGATGCTCATGCAGATGGTGGACTAGCCTTTGTAGACAAGCAGCTGTTGGAGTCGCAGCGTGCTGCAGTGCTACAGCTCATGAAAGAGGTGGGTATTCAGCTGAGTTGCATATTCCGCCATAGCCGAAGCCATCTGAAAACATGCAGACATGATGGTCTGACCGTTTGCAGGCTGGCAAGAAATTGCTGACAGGTCATATCGACCTTGTCAACTTCTCTGTGCCTGTCAAGATGTTTGAGCCGCGCAGCTACCTGCAGAAGCTGGCAGATGTCTGGGTGTATCCAAGGATCATTGCTCAGGCCGCTGATGCGGTAGACCCTGTGCAACGCATGAAATTTGCCATCACATGGTGCGTCTTGTCAGTGTTGAGAGGCTGCTGTTTATTAGCTACGTTTCAGGCTGTCTTGCATCTCATCATCATTTGCCCCAAGTACAGCAGTTTCAGTCCATCAGGATTTGCCACAGAGCGCAACACAGTATTGTCTTATTTAACTTGAGTGTGTGTGGAACCAAGGTGAACTTGTGCAACATCCAGGATTTTTGCATCAGCTAAAAAAAATTATGGCCCTGGCCATCCCAGGGCCAGGGATCCTTCTGTCCCGGGGACTGCCAGCTGGATTCTCAGAACCGGTCTCGGAAACTAATTTTGGCAGTCTGCTTGGAAGCTTCTCACCAGCCGGCCCTGTGCGCTCGTTGAACCTTATGCTGCTCGTCAAGGATCCCGCACTTACCCACGCACACAAACAACAAGGGAATTCACAGAGAGCGGTGCTGCATAGGTACTAAAGCAATCGTATCGGCCTGTCTTCGGTATCGTTTTCGTTGACCTGACTTTGTCCTCTGCTGTCGATTCGCGGACCATGTCGGGCGGCCTACACCTCAGTCACAAGCTTGATTTCTCTGCGGTCGCCTTTGCATCGGAGCGACCGTCGCTACTGCTCGCTTCCCTTGCGGCTCCTCAGATCACAGGACGGAGCAATCGACCCCCGATTGACCTCGTTGCTGTCCTTGACAGGTTGTCATCACTCACAACTCTTGCATTTCAAACCAGGCTTGTTATTTTGCCAGTTTGTGTTGCGTCTGAGTATGAGCAGCCAACATTTTTTTAAAGGCAAGTGCACCAGGCAATCTGCTGTCTTTCAGGTCTGGTAGCATGAGTGGTGCAAAGCTGACATCTGTGAAGGACACTACTAGCTTTCTAGTTCAGCAGATGTCTGCTGAAGACAGATTGAGCATTGTCACCTTTGGGTCTAAGGTGAGGACAACAATCGTCCTTTGACCTTGTGCAAAGCCAAGGCTACAGCTATCTGCAGCTGCCTTCTGCTTCAGTACTCTTGCAAAGATATTGCTCAAAGACACGGTCCTCCAAGCTGCAAGAAGTGCCTTGATGTGACATGCAGGTACAAGTTGACTACCCTTTGCAGCACATGAGCCCCAGCAGCAAGGAGGCAGCTCAGAAGGCCATCAGCAGGATCAAGGCAGGTGGAGGAACCAATCTGTCTGGAGGTCTGTTCAAGGGTATTGACCAGCACCAGCAGGGAGCTGCTGCAGCAGGTGCACCTGCTGAGCAAGCCTTGGACAGTGAAGGTAGTCTTGGCTCTGATCCAGAGCATTCCAGCCTGTTTAGGGTGCGTGTACAGGGTGCTGTACTGGGTGCTTGCCATGGTTTGGGTCCAGCCATGCAATGCTGCATATACCATGAACGCAGTCAAGTGTAGTTATCCTGCGTGCAACTGAAGCAATGGGTCATAACCGTGGCCACGCTTCATCAGCTGCAGGCGATCTGCGCTAGTGAATAATGTGTTGCTGACATTGGGGAATGTCTCATGCAATGATTCACACAACAGCCCACACAATGACTGACAATCTAGTTCTAGCTCCTGCTTATACATGTTCCCTTACACCAGCACAGATTTGTGCAACCACATGTTCCCTTTCACCAGCATGGATTTGTGTACCCTATTGAACTGGGTAATATATGGCAATGAGTAGCAGACTGTTTGTGCCACTGATGACAGGGAGCTCATCTGCCAGATCAGAGCGCATCAGGTCACTCTTCCTCTTCACAGATGGTCAAGCAACAACAGGGGTGACCAATACCCCACAACTCACGTCAATCATCAGCGTGATGCTTGAAAACCCTATCCGGCCAACCATCCATTGCTTTGGATTTGGCCAAACGTATGACTCAGCCTGCCTGGACAGCATTTGCCAGGCGGGCCAGGGCCAGAGCTACTTTGTTGAAGATGCTGAGTCCATCCCTGGGGCTCTTTCAAGCGCCCTTGGGGGTCTGATGAGCACGGCTGCACAAAACGTGGAGCTCAGTTTCACCCCAAAGGTCTGGACAGGTCTCCCAAACTCTCCACATCCTCACCATGTCATGGGGCTGCAAAGCCTGTCAAGGCGCATAAAATCCTGCAAGTTGCCTACTTTAGCATCTGTACAACCATTTGCAAGAGCACCCTGGCGTTAGCATGCACATCATGAATGGCGTTCATTGAAATTCAATTGAGCAGCAGTGCTTGATGCTCAGTGTCTTATGTGGATCAGACTGTTTCTTGACACAAGCAGGCACTAGGAGTTTCTGTGGGGCAACTGCTTCCATCTGTATGCTGCTTGTAGGAAGGGGTTGTCATCAAGAGTGTCGACACCGCATTCCCAACATGCAGCCATGATGGGGCATTCAAAGTGACTGTTGGGGATCTTTATGCTGAAGAGAGGAAGGATATTCTGGTCAAGTTTGCAGTGAGTCGATTGCGCTTCAGCACTGATTGCTGTGTCTGCTGGACGCTGTCACAACTGTGTTTGCACCCTTTCACAGTGTCGTCTGTGTTGAATCTGTATTGCATCAGCTCTGGTACATTTATTCTGACAGGCCTGGCCCGGAGTCAGAGCAGACACTGCTCACGCTACGCCTGCTTTGCCCTGCACTCATCCAAATCTAACATCAAATGTCACTAGACTCAATGTGATGCTCATGTTTTGATCTCAAGCAAGCAGACAGTGTGAGCACAGAGTCATAGCTGCAGTGGGCCGCATCAACCTCCAATCAAACAGTGTCCATGCATACTGTAGGTAGGAGCTGTACAGAATGCTCAGGATAGTCAGGAAGTCATGGATGTCTCTGTACGTTGCCTTGACCTGAGCCTTGGTTCCATGAAAGAAAGCAGCATGAGTGCAGTCATGTGCCGTCCTGCTGAGGTGCCGCATGACGTGCTGATGGATTCTGAAGTCCAGGAGGCCGTGTACCGACTCGGTACTGCTAAGGTCATCAAGGATGCAGTGCAAATGGCAGATGCAGGAGATCTGCCAGGGTAATCTGTCAGCCTAACATAGCAGGCTTTACCATTGCTGTTGTCATACATGGTGTCTATTCATGCAGGTCAACACTACACGTGTGTAAGTGCAACACTACCGCACGAGCTGGCATCTGTTTGTCGATTGCAACATGTAGCCAGCTGGCAGGCGTCATTAGCACAGCACGAACTCACAGGTTTGCAGTGTTGACATGCATGTGTAGGCATCACGCCATGGCATGGACTCAACAACTGATGTTGTGGCTGTAGGGCAAGGAGAATGTTGACAGAACAGTTGTCACAGTTGCCTGCATCATCAACATCATCCATGGTTGTCTCGTTGCGAGAGGACCTGCGACAGATCCTGAGCACTTACAGAGACCGAGGCTCATTCATGTCAAGCCGCAATGCCACCTTGTCCAGATCCACAGGCCATTCCTCACAGCGCCCCACAATGTTTTCATCAAGGGGGTTCACAGCGACAGGGCCTGGGGGATCATCCCCTTACATGACCACCAGGCAGGCAGCCTATGCCAGTGCAAGCATGACAGCGCCTTCAGCACGCCAGTCTACACCTGCTTCTGCCACAGCTGCCACTGAACCAAACAGCCTCAGCAGAGCTTCATCAGTTGTCTCTGCTGCAGGTATGCGCTCATGCTGCTCATTACCCCAATACCTGGATGGGCTTTTGTTCTGCTGACACAGGTTGCTGTAGGTGCCGCTGTATGATGTCTTATGTGCCAGCCTGGCTTGAGATTGTTGATAGGGTTTGTCACATTGTGCAGCTGTAATGTGCCGCCTATGCACATCTTGTCGTCCCCTTGACTGGAATGGCATATCCCACATGCATGTTGCAGGTACAGAAGTGTATGCTCCAGTACTGGGTCATGATACACTAATGTCAGGTCACAGACAGGGACAGCCCGGGACTGGATCACATGCTCCTCCATCAGCAGCTGTTGCAACAGAGGAATGGGGAAGCTCTTCGTTGGATGATGAGATGTTTGACGATGATGGATGTTTCTTGCTTTATGATGAGTTGGGAAACCCCCTTGCTGATCAAGTGCTGGCCCAGCAAGGCAGGGCAGAAGAGAGAAGTCCTGTGCAGGCTGCAGATTCTTTTGGCTTTGCTCAGGCCAGCAGTGCGGTTGGAACTCCATCTTTGTCGGCCGTCAACGAGCTGACAAACACCCAGGCTGGGGCATCAAATGGACAGACGGCTGCTGCATGGGCAGGCAGAGATGCCTCAGAAAGCGCTGCTGATGCTGATATCCAAAATCTGGTACAGTCTCTGAATGTATTTCACATTCCAGAGACTGTGCTAGATGCAGATGATCCTGTGGCTGACCACATTCAGGCTGGCTGTGAAGCCTGAAGAGCACGGTTTGCTTGACAACAAAACGAATGCAGCCTTGTACAATACCATATTCGTCTGTAGGGAATCAGCTGAATTTGCTACTTAGCAACTGAGAGGACCCAAAACACATCCCAGCAAATTTATCAATAAAGGAAATACACTATACCCTCAGTGCTTAGGATGTGTGATTTGCGTGCCTTGCTGTATGTCCTTACAAGAGCACATCATTACTACAGCAAGCATGAACGCTGACTAGGTTGACGTCAACCAAAATTGTGCACAATTGATTGTACAAGGCTATACAAACAGGGAATGCTGCCAAATGAATGACAACAAATATAGCAAATCATTGAAGTTTGCCAATGTACATGAATGCATTTCATTATGACTTCGAATTGATGTAATTTCTAAGCTGCATACAACCCCCAACAATGCACATCCAGACTATTTGTACAGAGCAAAAAGACATGCTTTGACTTGTGGGCAAAGGGTGTACACAGTCTGCCATATGGTACATGCTGCAGCAAAGCAGCCTGCTCTGCAACCCTGTATTCGCAAGCATAGAAGCTACAGACCACCAGGCTGCCTTCACATTTCACCACTCAGGTGAGTTTGTACTGGCAGGGCTCTTTCACTCAGGAAGGGCTTTGCGAGCTGCAACCTCCCGCAACATGCCTCTGAGATGCGCATACAAAGCACACGACTCTGCAGCAATGAGATCTCTCTGGTGGCTGTTGAGGCTCTTGTAGCCTTCAGTCAAAGATACAGCTGCATAGTGATGGACAATATAGTCCAGGCATACAGCTCGCAGCTTAGTCAAGCCTGACTCGTCAGCCAGCACCAACAGTGCTGCAGCTGCCTCATTGGTTCCTGCAAAGAAATGAAAAGTGATAAGACATGCAGCAAACTGGAGCCACATGAGCTGCACAAGCAGTTATCAAACAGGGACAGCATGCCAATGTAGTGCAAACACTTTGAAGTCTGCATAGACAGTAAGCTATTGCAAATGCAAGACTGACCATACAAATTCACTATGCTGATGAGCATGTAAGTCAGTCAGGCGAATACTTCAAAGCTTGCAGCAGCAAATGAGCAACATGCAAATACAGCTGGTAAGAGCACAGCATGCAAATGCAGCTGGTAAGAGCACAGTATGCAAACGCAGCTGATAAAGGCATAGCATGCAAATGCAGCTGGTATAAAGACAAAAGCAACACAGACCTTCATCATCACGATCGCCCCGCTTCAGCTCTTTGGCCAAGATGGCCTCGCACAGACCCACCAGGCGGCCGGCTCCATAGTAGTGTGCCACATGCAACACTGCTACTGCATGCTGCGGAGATGTGCGCGAATCTACCTTATCATAGTACAGATAATGTAAGAAGGTCTCGATGGCATCCTGTGTGCAACAGAAGCACCTTGTAGTCATGCCATGTGCGTTAGTCTGGGTGCATGGCCTGACGGCATGCAATCAATCACCACTGGCAGATGCGCGATGTGACATGCCTGAATAGCACATGAATTGGTACAAAAACCAAAAAAAGACAATGAGTTGCTCAGCCATCACCTGACATTGTGCCATGCTGATTGATGTAAGGGCGCGGGCATGGCAGTGACCTGAAAGCAGGGGTGCTCCAGATGGTCTGACTCAGACTTGTATGAGTAAAGATACCTTGGCAAAATGCTCAGGGACGTGCAGCTCATTGTCCTCAGCGTCTCTCATGCCGCTGTCATGCCTAGCTCGGCAAAGATCAGACCTGTTGTTCAGCACGTGCCTGCAAGTACACCAAGTGCTGTCGCCAACCCTTGTGCACTGGCAAAACATGTACTCGATCATGTAAGGCATCTGGGTGCAAACACATGGCATTGACAACTGCTTAGGGCCAGCAGTAGCTATGCATAGTAGCCACTGACAGTACACACTATAT
>JAABUO010006229.1_pt1 | contig 13782 bp, 24 predicted proteins | sample 5559291 | NCBI WGS metagenome assembly JAABUO01 (sample SAMN10711878, study PRJNA513372) | rock metagenome | isolation source: Antarctica rocks | place: Antarctica: Victoria Land, Finger Mt sud | reverse complement strand
GTCTTCCTCTTCAAGCCCAGCCACAGCACGCACAATCTTTGCTACGGCGCCTTCCAGTGCTGAAAACCACTCAACCTGCTCTGTCTCACTGTCGGCGACATAGTGAACCTGTAGGAAGAAAGCCAGGCTGCAAACAGGTTCAGCAGCAGCAACAGCTGAACAATGAAATGATGGGGTGGACAACTTGACGAAAGCCTGTGGAATTGTGCTTGATCACACAAAGACCTGGTGTTTACCTGGCTTTGGTGGTCAAGCTGGAAAAGGAAGAAGAGAATGGCAGCACAGAACACAGTGCTTCTAAGGCAATTGCATGCAAGCACAGCATGCATGATAGATACACATCACAGACACTTGTGTTTACAGCAGGGCATCACAGACACAAACAGCGTGCAACCCAAAACGAACAGGAAGAGACTTACCGAGCCATTCGCTGTTGACAGTGTGATGGAGTTGTTTTTGCCAGTTGCTTCCCTGCCGCTGACAACATCAGTGACCTTGCTGAGGTCCACAATGCCTCTGGGCTTGGTTGATGCCACCACATTTTGGTCAGCGAAGCGGAACAGGAAGCCCTGTTTCAGCACAAACCAGCGGCGGCGCCAGGTGCGCAGGTGCTCCCCCTGTGACTGCAACCAGCCAGACTTCTCTGCCTTGTGCCAGAACTCCACCTCGTCTTGACTTGGCAGCTGCAAGACACGAGTGACACACTGTCGGCTTCAGACTTTCAAGCTGCCTCGCAAGCAGCTGAATGTAACACAGGCATGACACAAGTGCTTATGAATGCCAGCAATGGCAACATGATGAAAACATTGCTTGAAAATTAGGGGGAAGCAGCGTTGTTGAATGTAGTCAACAGGAAGAGGAGCAGGAATAAGGGCAGGTTGAGCTCAGCAGTGTTGACTCATGTCAGTTCTTTCTGAATGTCAGGCTTGCTCAACACAAAGCCAGCGTTCCCACTGTTGCACACTGTTTGTACACTGTTTGCAAGGGGGTATTGCAGTGCCCTTCTACAGCAAAAATGGATCACATGAAGCATGCAGCTGCTACAGTTGCATGGTGTGGTGTTTGGGGTGATGCCTACCTCTGCTCGCTTTCTTGAACCGCCGCTAAGCAGAGCAGACAAAGAATTAGCTGCCTGAGCTCTCTCTCCGCTTTGCTCTCCACTTTGCAACAACTCACACATCCTGCACAAGAAGGCCAGCATGACGCGCAGCAGCATTGATTGTTCGAAAGTGGCTGACAGCATGCATCATTGAAGGGTTGGCGCTGTTGCCAGGTGTCCTGCTCAGAAGTGAAAGCCAGGATCACTTACTGCATGCAGGAGCAGGTGAGAGTGTCCAGCACAGATCGTATGACGCTGTCTCCTGCTTGCAGAGTGACAGTTCTCTCCTCGACATCGACAGGGGTCTTGGTATACAGAACAAGGCTTGTGCCTCTTAAAGCCCATCTGCTGATATGGTTAAGGGGGTACTTCTTGAGAGTCCTCTGACCATCTGTGGTCTTTAGTACCACCCCTTCGAGCCCGATCTCACAGAGTACCCGTTCGCTACTACCAGAATCAGAGGCAAAAGTCAAGTGAAATTTTTCTGCCTGCCCCTTGAAGCTGTCCATGCGTCAAGTTATGCTAAAAATACAGAATTCTCTTGCGCTGCGCAATGCCAACAGGCGACGTGGGTTTTATGGGTGTTTTGTGTGCAGCTGAAGGCAAGTTGGGCGTTGTCGGTGCGTCGAGAATTTGGTTGCACACGAAGCTGCAAAGATCTTCTGCATGTGCCCTCATGCATGTGCACGTGAGCTAATATGGCGACATGACAGCTTACGAGCTTGTGCCGTGCGCGCATGCTTGCGAACTGCAGACAACACACGGAGCTATTGAGTAGAAATTACATCACCGGTCCGCAAGATCCTGTGACGTACTTGGACCGAGCCATCGCTGGCGCAAGCCTCAGGTGCACATAACTAAGAAGGTGAAGATCAGTCATCTTAGGTTCGTAGGCACTGGAGTCACCAGACCGGCCGCAGGTCAGCAGCCAAAATGCCTGAAAAGAGGACTGGCGTTGGCGAGTACGAGCTTCAGTCCCTGCTTGGTCGCGACACCAGGGCGTCTGTTGGTGCTACTGCTACAGCCACAGTAAGTCCGGTCTCTGTCTGATTTGGGCACTTCTGATTGTTTGTGCACAAGTTCTTCTACATCACGTTCACTGACATTTGCATTGGCTGTACAGGTTTCTGTGACAGGCATGCATTGCTCCTCATGTTCCACTGCAGTAGAAAAAGCACTCAGGTCAGTGACAGAGACCCATATAAGCTAGCATGCTATTGAGCAGAAAGACGTTCAAGCTGATTTCTATTTCTGTGTGCAGAGCTCTTCCTGGGGTAGAGTCAGCCTCTGTTGCCTTGCTACAAAAATCAGCACAGGCAAGCTTGCACCAGTGCCTGTTTGTGGTCACATCATGACCTGCGCACACTGTATTGACTCTGTGCTTACATTGCCAATATTGCTGCATGCAACCCCATGTCACATTCATGACAGCATCATGCTGCAGGTTGCATATGCCAGTGATCAGTTGCAAATGGAAGACATATTGGAGAGCATCAGGGACGCCGGATTTGAAGCAGACTTGCTGTCGTCAAAGTCAGCAGAGCACAGCGGCAAGGTATGTTAGGCATGCTCAATACCAGCCAAGGTAGCTGAACCTCAAGACACAGTGGAAGCAGACATGGTCTATACAATGAGCCGAATGCACAAGATTGCCGAAGCATCTGATCTTATGCAGCTGGGTGTTTTGCAGATCAGTAAGTTCAGAGTGACAGGCATGCATTGCTCATCCTGCTCAACAGCAGTCCAGAAGGCCCTCTCCGTCACTCCGGGTGTGGAGCGTGCGTCTGTATCACTCACTCTGGAGCAGGCCGAAGTAGTGTATGACCCTGGGCTGGTCAAGGAGGTCAGCCACCAATTCAAATCACAAACAAGTGTGATGATCATCATAATGATTTGCGCCTTGCATATTGGCAATGCGCTGTGCATGGCTGCATCGTGACCTCACCTTAGGTATGAGAGTAAAGCTGCTGCTATGTGTCAAAGCAGGCCCACACCAGATACGCAGCATGTTTCAACAAAGTTGCAAATGCAATTTGTGAGTTCATTCACAGAGTGACTCACAAATCATTTGCATTGCAAGAAGGCGAATGACCTGCTGGTCTGTGCGTTGTGACAGGCTGTGTTGCTAGAAGCTATTGAGGATGCCGGATTTGAGGGGGAGCTCATGCAGGAAGCAGACAGCAACTGCCTGACCTTGCAAATAGAGGGCATGAATTGCAGCTCATGCTCGTCTGCTGTGGAGTCAGCTCTGCGCAGCCAGAAGGGTGTGGTCTCAGCTGCAGTCTACCTTCTTGCTGGGAGAGCTGAGGTGGTTACCTTTCCAGTTTCAGCCTGTTGGCCTCAGCCTCGCACTGCTGAGCATGCTTCACTGTGCATCTAGTCTGTCAAAATTGCATGCAGAATGGCTGACAACAGCATTATGCAATGGGTTGTTATGTGTGCCAGCATGAGCTGTACTGATATGATGGTCAATCGAATGTCAACTGCAGTTTGATAGCCGACCCTAAATGCAGGTACAATTTGATCCCGACCAGACCGGCCCCAGACTGTTGATAGAAGCCGTACAGGATGCCGGCTTTGATGGCCGCATTGTTGACACAGACAGGTATGTTCTCATCGCCCACCGTCTTAAGAGTATACTCTTTTCATTGCAGCAGTCAAAGCTGCTGATTGAGCAAAAACCAGCCTGATGGTATTTGTTTGCCATAGGTTATGTGACTCGTTTGTATACACAGGCAATCACTTACATGCAGAGGGTGTGATTGCATGAATAGCTTTCTGGTTTGGCCGCAGAGCGCTAGGGGCAGATGACCGTAGAGCCGAGCTGCAGTACTGGCGCCGTTTGCTGCGCTACAGCTGTGCCTTCACCTTGCCTGTCTTCATGCTAGCAATGGTTCTGCCCATGATGCCCGGCTGTGAAGCACTCTTCCAAGCCCATCTGCTGGGCTTCCCCTTGGATGAACTGCTCAAATGGGTTTTTGCCACCCCTGTACAATTCTGGATTGGCTGGCGATTTCATGCTGGTGCCTGGAAAGCCCTTAAAAACGGCAGGTAGATCTACTCCAACCTTGCATTGAAATGGCAACAAAGCATCAGCGACAACTCCAGTTGCGTCAATGTTGTGGGTTATGTGATTACATCAATGTCGCAAATCCCTTTGTTCAAGACCGGTTGCAGCCACCCACAGCTTCGTTTGGCAGCCCAACCAATCTGGGTGATATTCAGATTGCATGGAGGTAACTCCACCTGCTGTCATTGTTGTCCTTCACTACATTTCATGTAACCTGCAAGCATGGGCTGAGCACAGCTCCAATGTAATACAAAGCGCTTCGTCTGCCAACACAAGCAAAGGCTGCATATCAATTTTGATGCCCACTTTGTCATCCTCATTTTTCTCCTCCGCCTCAGGTTTCACTTGCTGCGTATTCATAAGTGGGCTCAGCATTTGGCTTGTGTGCTTGCAGAGCCAACATGGATGTGCTAGTCAGCTTGGGCACAAATGCCTCCTACAGCTACTCCATGATTTCCATCCTGCATCACCACATCATGCGCCACCACATCACCGGCAAGTACCGCCCCACAGACTTCTTTGAAACCTCGGCCATGCTCATCACATTCATCCTTCTGGGCAAGTACCTGGAAGCGGCAGCCAAGTCTCGCACCAGTGCAGCCATCACTCGCCTGCTGCAGCTGACGCCGCCGACCGCAGTACTGCTGACAGTGGATGAGAAGGGTAATGTAGTCAGTGAGCAGGAGCTGGCAACTAGCTTAGTGCACCGTGGAGATTTGCTCAAGGTACCACCCGTTGTCCAATGATCCTGTGCTTGCTTGTTGAACACCGCTTTGCCGTCAGATGAAGCTACAAGTGACATGTACCCTTCATTGTTGTTTCAATTTCTGTTTTGGCTATATGGCGAGCTTTGTGGCGTCTCAGCACATGTTCACCTGTATCAACTGATGATGCCAACACCTCAACGGGCATGTCTATCAGTACTATCTGCCTTCGCTGTGTGCCTGCGTGAATTCCATTCATGGCATCACATACAGTTCCTGAACTTTTCCTCAAATGCCCTCTTACGCACATGTTGGATGCTACATTTGCCTGTGAGCACACTGTCTACATTGGTCTGGATCTGAAATCAAACTCGGCATAGATCTGAGACTCGCCTCAACTGGTTCCAGGTACTGCCTGGTTCACGTATACCAGCTGATGGGCTAGTCACAGCGGGCCAGTCCCATGTAGATGAGTCCATGCTGACAGGCGAAGCCCTGCCAGTGTCCAAGCGACAGGGGGACACAGTCATAGGAGGCACTGTCAACCTGGCAGGCATGATCCAAGTGCAGACAACCCGTGTGGGCTCAGACACTGCCCTGTCCCAGATTGTACGCCTAGTGGGCGATGCACAGATGGCCAAGGCGCCCATCCAGGCCTTTGCTGACTATGTCTCCTCCATCTTTGTGCCCATTGTGGTGTCCCTGGCCTTCATCACTTGGCTCACCTGGTAGGTCTTGCTCACACTACCCTTGTGTGGCAGGGGTGGACCACGACAGACTGTTTATGCACCTGTGCGGTATAACCATTACCAGTCCCTATCAGAAAGGAGTTGGGTAGTTTGATAGCAAGATTGCATCAGAAGAGGACAGCTGCATGACTTGAGTCAAAATCCTGCTTTGTGGCACCTGATTACAGCTGCCCTGGCGTCAGGCATCCTTGTTACGCTCAATGCTTCTGCATTCTGCTTTGCATGCAGACGTACATCATCTCAATTGAAGTTGTACTAAGTTCAGTACTCAATGTGGAACCTCTTTGCTCTTCACGCATGTATGTAAATGTATCAGGAGTGGTGCAGGTATGTGGCTGGCATGACAGGCAGCTATCCAGATTCCTGGCTGCCTGAGGGTCACACCCACTTCCTGTTTGCCCTGCTGTTTGGCATCTCAGTGCTGGTGGTGGCCTGCCCCTGCGCCCTGGGCCTGGCCACCCCCACTGCAGTCATGGTGGGTACTGGGGTGGCTGCCTCCAGTGGGATCCTGATCAAGGGGGGTGATGCACTGGAGAGGGCTCACAAGATCAAGACCATCGTCTTTGACAAGACTGGCACATTGACAAAGGGCAAGCCTGCTGTCACACATCACAAGATCTTCCATGACAAGGTACTGAAATGCCTTGTCGTGCGGTATTTATTTGACATGTGGTACAGTATAATGTGTCGCGCCTGCAAGGAGCCACGCCTATATGGCGGTGCTTGGGTTACATTTTGGCATGAAATCCCTTTGGCACAGCGTCTGATATGCTGTTTCATGCAGTCCCTGCAATTCTGTATATCCTCTGACTGCGCCTGTCATCACCACAGGCTTGGCGATGAGTACACACGCATTCCACTACAGCTGCCAGATACGACCGAGCCTCCATCCTGATGTCAGCATGTCATATGCTGAGTCATGTGTGATCATGAGAAAGCAGGGTTGCAGGCACAGACAGCCGCACATGCAGACCTTACATTTTGTCTATGCTATCGACCTCCAGCTTGTCTACTTTGTGCAGTTATCCCTAGGCGAGGTGCTGAGCCTGGCCGCAGCTGTAGAGACGTGCAGTGAGCATCCGCTGGCAGGCGCTGTGCTCCAGTTTGCAGCAGCCCACCTGGCAGCGCCTGTGGCCAGTCTTGACGCAGACTTCACTGCCGGCCTGAACCAACTGGAGGAGCCCTCTGAAGCCAGCCAACTGTTGCCTTCTCCCACCAAAGCTCAAAGACACAGCTCGCCTACTGTCACTGCCACTGACTGGCTGCAGCCTGCCACAGATGTAGAAGTGGAAGAAGGTGAGGTGGACATTGCATGTGGCCTACCGTACAGACTTGCATGATCCCATTGGCATTGTGGTGTTTGCACGTGTCTTGATGCCGTTAGGTGTTCCGCACATGTTTGGTCAAGTACACAGTCAGGTTAGTCTGTGGCATGTCAGCGCTGCAGCATGATGAGATGTTGAGGCAGTGTGGTAGCCCCAGGTACAAGTGTGAAAGTCTGCCGTCTAAGTGCATCCTGCACACCAGGTAGCATACAGCACAGGTAGTAAGCTGGGTATGACAGGAGTGCCATTCTTCCACAATGGAGGGCTTATGTTGAGTGAGTGGGTGTGTGTAGGCAAAGGGATCAAGGGCTTTGTGGCGCGCCCGGGGCAGCAGCCGCAAGCACGAGCAGTCAGCCCTAGCAAAAGGAAACAAAGGGCACTGGTAAAGGTTGTTGTGGGCAACAAGAAGATGATGGCCCAAGAAGCCATTGTCGTGAGCCAAGCAGTGGATGACTACATGCGAGAAATGGAGGTGAGTCAGCCAGCCTTGCTGGCGTTGCCTGCTTCCATGCTCAGCGTGAAGCTTCTTGCCTTCTGACTGCCCAGTCGGTAACAAGGTGGTTTGTCATTGCACAGAACAGACTTTGAATTGTGCAGAACAGACTTCAGCATGGCTGTGCATTGTGTCAGAGGAGGACAAAACTGTCTGCACTGGTGCTGTATTGGGACAAGTCTTGATCTGCAGACGTCTTCAGTGACATGACTGCAGCATAACAGCGCATGTGCAACATAACACCTGGTCTTGTACTGCACCCTGTCTTGACGCAACAGCTCCAAGCGAGCTCCATTGGCTGCAGAATGAGTGCTGTACATGTGTGATGGTTGGGGTGGGGGACAGCGTGGCAGGGGTGCTGTCCATCAAGGACCCCCTGAAGCCTGAGGCCCGGGGGGTGGTGGCTGCCCTGCATCAGGCTGGCATGGCCTGCCATCTCGTCACCGGTGACAACTGGCGTACTGCCCGCTCCATTGCAGAGCAGCTGGGCATCATCAATGTCTCTGCTGAGTGCCTACCTGCCAACAAGGCTGAAAAGATCAAGGTGTGCACACCAGGCAATGTTTATATAGGCACATGTTTACTCATTGCAATGTACTCTGTGCAGGTCCGTCTGGTCAGCAGTGAGACTTTGATGTGAGAGTGGGTTTGCTTGTCGGTTTGAACACTAGTCAACCCTGAGTTTCCATCATGTAGAACGTACTTCAAAGCCTGATGGTGAGTGAAGCCTGACTGAAGGGTCTACCAATTTGGTACAGGATCTACAAGGGCGGAAGAAAGTGGTGGCAATGGTTGGGGATGGCATCAATGACAGTCCAGCGCTAGCTCAAGCAGATGTGGGCATCGCAGTGGGGTCAGGCACTGACATTGCCATTGAAGCAGCAGACTATGTGCTCATGAGAGACGACTTGGAAGATGTCTTGACTGCAATTGATCTGTCCAAAAAGACATTTGGCAGGATCAAGCTGAATTACATCTGGGCCATGGGGTACAACATAGTCATGATCCCTGTGGCAGCAGGGGTGTTGTACCCTGCCACTAAAATGCAGATACCCCCTTGGGTTGCAGGTCAGCCTCGACTTCAACCCAGTTCTAGCATTGCTGGCATTAATTGCTTGCATCACAGGTTGTGTTATGCTGATTGTGCTTGTATCATGTGAATTGGAGCCCTGTAAGAGATGGATCGCCTCAGGCTCACAACATTGTTCCTGACTAGTTGAGGCCCAAACATCAGCCTTATTTGCCTTAGCGTGCATGCTGCTTGCTGTTGGCAAATGCTTGATGCTCATGTTGATGGGGCACTTAGCTATGCCTTAGTGCTTGCTTGAATTGCAACAGCAAGTCATTCACTCAGTAAGGCTTGTTGCAGGTGCTGCCATGGCATTCAGCTCTGTCAGTGTTGTGGTGTCCTCCTTGATGCTGAGAACATACAGGAGGCCGCCTCCAGTTTTGAGAGATATTGCTTTGCAATGAAACTTCATCATTTTGCGTGTTCCAGCTAAAGTTGCCCAACATTTAGGATCTCAAGTAGAACTCATAAGTGGGTTTGAAAGCAGTTACACAACTCAGACATTGGGTATCTCTGAGCGCGGATGGCAACAACCTCTCCACTTTCCCAGAAAGGTCGTTGCATGGGACCTTGAAAGTGCAAAATGTAGGGTGTTCCATCCACATACTTGCTGCATCGTGTGACACATGCTCGCCATCAGCCATTACCAGTCAGTAGGTCTTGCCAGTGGTGCCACTTCTTCAGTGAGTACTCCTTCAGCAGACACCCTGCCCAACATGGGTCCAGGTGGTACCCCTCTGGGGTCCCTGGGTGCCCCCCTGAGCATGCATCCGAGTTGCGTTCACATTGGTTTGACCCAATCTGAGGTGCTGACCCTGAATGCCCTGGCACTGATCAAAGCCAAATCAAAGCTTGGCTGCCTTACGAAGGCACATGTGCAGTACTCAAATGGAGGTTTTCTTGGAATAATTTAATGCTTTTGCTTCCATCATGTGATTCCAACTCGGCACATACAAAAGTCGTGCAGATCTGCTCTGGTACCAGATATGGCGTCCTACATGTGGTGTACTGCATATGCCCTAGCAGTACCACGGTGTCCGAAGTCCTATTGCCAAGGGCCCTGCTGGAAAGTTGAACATGCTATGTTCTGTAATTTGCTGTCTCAAATTGTCCTGCTTATTCATCAACATCAACTGTTCATTAGCAACATGCTCACTACTCTATTGATAACTTGTCTACGCTAGTCGAAAATCGAATAACTCAATGTTTGGTGATGACAGACGGTATCTTGAGCATACCATAAAATGAAAGCGGTGTCTCCTGACTTAACCAAGTGCACCTGCCAGACAGTTTGCTGCATTCAGTACATGGTGGTTGCCGTGGTGATCTTTGTGTCTGCCTCTTCCTGCACATGGGATTGCTTCTGGGACACTTTTCTCAACACATCACCTAGCCTGTTGATTCCCACTGGCAACTCCTCAATAGAGGCTGTGGCGTAAGACAGGCGGACAAAGGGACACCGTCTGGTTGGGTCTGGCCCACCACAGTGAGCAATAGTACCTGCTGGTCACCACCAACACTCAAGATCGAACTCACAAAAAGGCAGGCTGTGCTGATGATATCAACAACAAATGCATGTTATGGGCATTCTTGACATTTTGCACTATATGTGCTCCCAAAAGAAGTGGTCTGATCACGAGTGCCTTTTATTTTGTAACCTTGTGACTTTGCAATGCAGTAAGGGTTTGCAGCCTCAGCCATTTGCATGGCAAGAGTATGGCCTGGAAGACAACAATGGTGATGTGTGCATTGTTGTGTTTGACATGGCCGGACGCATTCTGTTTGCATGAATGGGGTCACCTGGAACCACAACCACCTTGGCTGCTTTCAATTCCTCAAAGATGTCCATTGAGTCGTCAACCTGAGTGAGTTTGAGCCACAGAAACATGCCTGCCCTGGGAGCGGTCCACTCTGCATACTTGGACAGCTGCTTCTCTGCAGACATGCCAAAACATCAAACCAGAGTTCTGCAGTATCATCTGTGTAGCAGACTATGCTTCATGCATAGCTACATGACAGTATGATTGGATGGCAGGCAGCTGCACAATGAGCTGCAAATCATGCTACACAGCTTGACATCAGCAGCAGAAATTTGTCATTGCAGTCAACACACCATGAGCAAGCAATCAATACATCCATCATCTAGACAACAGAAGAATAGACCTTACCAGCAGCTTCCTGCACAATAGCAGCTCTCTTCTTGTACTCTGTCTGCATCTTCTTCACATGAGTTTGCAGACCCTCTTTGCCCCATGCTTCAAGCACCTCATGAATCATGACCTGTGCATGCAGACACTGTTGCAGGCAAGCTTTGACTGATGCAGCTGTGCTGCTGCATGATGCCATGATCAGAGACAAAAAAAATGTCGGGAGAATGTATAGTAAGCAAATAACCAGCATGTAGGCATAGGAGTAGCACCCTGTTGCAGAAGGCATTGCCAATATGACATATCCCATTGCAGCTTGTGCTGGCAGCTGATAGGCAGCCAAAAGGCAGACTTAAAAAGCAGACAGACCACAGATCCCAATCACAAGCTGAAGGGCAGCTCAGGCTGTAGCGCGCAGCAGCAGTACAGGTGAGCTGAAGAGCAGCAGACAGGAGTCACACTTTGATGCACAACAAACACAGTTTTCGTGATCAAGATGGCATGTTCAAGATACTGACCTGAGTGTAGCTGCAAGGGCCCATGGTGCTGGCATGCAGTGCAAAGCAGATTTTCTGCAGCATGTCTGGGTGGGCGGTCACCCACCCCAGCCTCATGCCTGGTAGCAGGAACTTGCTGAAGCTGTCTAGCCTCACCACCCGACCATCAACATCCATGGATAGATAAGTCTGTCCTAGCCCCTCTAGTCCTTGAGCCTCAGCTGCAGTATATACACTGTGTTGAGAGTCTGATACAACACTAACCAGAAGGGTCAGTCACACATTTACCAAAAAACGCTTTCACGCCAATGCCTGATGACAGCACCAGTACATGAAGTTGCAACGTTCTGTTCAAACAGAACATTGCGTAAGAGACCTGTGTCCACTTTGATTACTGCTCAAGCTCAGCCGGAGGAGTGACTGCAGTCCACCAATCTTCAACATATCAGCATGCAAGTTGGTTTGTTGGCAGCATTGATGGAAGCAGATGCAAGCCCATTACATACAAAGCTGAGGATGATGCACGTGTACATGCATGGCAGTGGCGTATGCAGGAAAAGATGATATGCTGATGACTGGCCAACCTGCGCCTAGGGAGTATTGCAGATAGTAGTATGGGTCATCTTCAATGATGACAATGTCGTGCTCTGAGCAGATTTGGTATACCTTCTGCTTGCGCTCCAGAGTCGTCACCATGCCTGCAACATGAGACATAGATGATGCATACAAGGGGACAGGCTTGCATGACTACAGATCGCGCAAGCCCTGAAGCATTGCTGACTTGACCCTGCACTGCATGGAGCAATAGGAATCAGGACTTACAAAAGCAAGGGTTAAGGTCATTACCTGTGGGGTTTTGCCCTGTTGGCACAGTGTACAGCACATGTGGAGGCCGCCGCCCTGTAGCTTTGTGCTCCATTATCACCTGAATGGCCATTGTATGGTCAACTCAGGCGTGAACAATCAACTGCCCACCAGTCCTAATGCTTTGCTGTGAGACAAGCTGAAACATGAAACAACAAATGGCTGGCATTGCATTATTGCAGCACTGCCTGCCCCAAAGGTCACTTGAGCTGTGGCTATGTCGTGCACCTGCAGCATATGCGTGATAGCAGCATTGGTGGAGCAATGCACATATTCAAGCAGGGTCAGCAGAAAACCTTACCTCAAGCAGCGAATCTGGCAGGATGCCATCTTGATCAAGTTTGACACCAAGAGCCTTGTAGCCCTTTGGAATGATGACTGACTCGATGACACTTGGGTAAGTATATTCCTCTGTTAGAATGTAATCTCCACGTTCCAGCAGCAGCTCGCATACCATCTACAGGCCACAGCAATACCATTATACAGATACATGCGCAATGACTGCAAGCTGCAGAAGCACAGCAAGGTCTGCTTTGAGCAGTAGTCTGCATCCATCTGCTTTTGCCTGCTAGACTGCTTGCGTATCAGCACTGACACTGGTGTAGACGGATGCCTGGACAAGATTACCTCAAAAGTGTGGTTGCTGCCATTCGTTAACAGCACCTCATGCTGACCAGGAGGGCCGTGCATCGCCTTCATGTGTCCCTCACACCAGATGTGTAAAGCAGGATAACCTTGTACAGTCGTACAGTATTGCTGCGCACTAGCGACCTGTAGCACAGTACTAGTGTGGACTTCGGACGTGGGCTGCTTCTAAAGGTGCGAAGCAGCACGTGGCAAACGGACCTTCTTGTCGTCCACAATGTCAACGCTTTGTCCATTCCTCAATCTCAAAAGCATGCTGCTGAGAGGAAAGCTGTCGCTCGGCGGAAGACCGCCATGCATTGGGACCACGTTGTCTGCACCACTGAACTGGCAAATTATCTTCCGCAAGCTGGGATACTGCCTAGATCGGCCTTCTACAGAAAAATGCTTTGAAAAATCGACGGCATGGTTGTGTTTTGCGCGCTTTGCTGGCCTGCCGACTTCTGAGCGAGCAGCACTTGCCATCTTCTGAGACTTATCGAGCTGTACCATAAAGTTTGTGAGCTTTTTCTAATAATTTACGTGTGCAGCAGATCACACCGAGTCACGACGACAGAAGAGTGACCCCGTTCCGGGACTCGTGAAGCTGTTACTGATGTGAGCAGTTGATACATGCACAGCCAGTGCTGTGACCGGGTGCACGTGACATGACAGAATGACGTCACAATCATGCTCACAATCATGCAAATAAGCATGCATACAAGGTCTCAGGGCAGCCTGTAGCCCCGCTTCTTCTTCTTCTTCTTCTTCTTCTTCTTCTTCTTCTTCTTGCGCATTACATAATAGACAGACAGATTTTTTAGTTTAGTTTAGAGTGCGTCAGCTGTGGACTTTAGTGTTTTCATAAGTGCTTTAGAACATTTAGGTATCTTTGTTTGACATTTCAGTCTACTGGTCAAATGGTCATGGTTGGCCCCACGGACCTTTGAAATCTAATGAATGAATGAATGAATGAATGAATGAATGAATGAATGAATGAATGAATGAATGAATGAATGAATGAATGAATGAATGAATGAATGAATGAATGAATGAATGAAGGAAGGAAGGAAGGAACGAAGGAACGAAGGAAGGAAGGAACGAACGAACGAACGAACGAACGAACGAACGAACGAACGAA
>JAABUO010006228.1_pt1 | contig 13783 bp, 6 predicted proteins | sample 5559291 | NCBI WGS metagenome assembly JAABUO01 (sample SAMN10711878, study PRJNA513372) | rock metagenome | isolation source: Antarctica rocks | place: Antarctica: Victoria Land, Finger Mt sud | reverse complement strand
GTAAAAGATGCGTTCGCGAGCTTAACGTTTATTATTATTCTTTTTAAAAATATCGTTAATAAAATTATTAAAATCATTACATTTAATTAACGAGAAATTTTAAAAAATTAACTCGAAAATTAAAGAAGTTAAAGCGAGTTTATATAATTAAGATGTAAATGAGTTTTAAACGATGTAAAATAAATAAAAAACGTAATAATTTCGTATTAAGAAAATCGCTTTAATAAAATGTATTAAAATTAAAACGTTAATAAATAATAAACTCTGCGAGTAACTTATAAACGAAAAATTAATGACTTATTATGTATAATTAAATACAAGTTAAAATATTAATAATTTTATAATTATTAATAAATAATAATTAAGACTTATACGATTCTTATTTAAATATTAATTATACGTTATTTACTAAATGTTTAAAATAAAACATATAATTTAAAAAAATAACATTTTAATTATAAATATAAAATATGAAAAAATATAAATTAATCTTACATTAAAAATGTTAAACTTTACGTTAAATTAACGAGTTAATATTTATAAACTAAAATAATTATATCTTATTTAATATTAATAAGATAATTATATTTCGTTAATGTTATAGTTTATAAAACACGAATAAAGAAACGTTTATAATTTATTAACGTTAAATGTTTCTTTATTAATTCGTAATTATTTTAATATTTATATTAAAAAAACTTTATTAATATAAAATAATTATCGCATTTAATTTAAAAGGCTCGCTTTTATCGTAATTTTTAAAAGTTTATTAATAAATTAATAAAATGAGTAATATTAATAAGTAAATACGATTAATTTAAACGTAGTAATAAGAATTCATTTCGTTTACGACATTATTAAAGTAATATAAAAGCTGAAATAAAACGATCGTAAGTTTCTGTTATTATTTCGTAAACATTAAAAAGTTAACGAATAAAAGCGTTTTATTATTCTTATTATTTAAGAATCATTTAATAATTACGTCGTTATTAAATTAATAAAGTTAAATAATAAAAAATTATTCGTTAATCATGAAATTTAATACACGTTAAGAAAGAAAACAAAACTTACATTTAAAAACGTAAAAAGAGTTTCGTTATCTTTAAGTAAATTTATTAAAATAAGTTTTACGAGAATTATAATTTAAAAAACAATATCTTAATAATTATAAACGTCTTAATGTAAGATTAACGTGAACGCTTTTAATTTCTGTCGAAAATTTTTATATTTAAAAACTCGCTAAATATTAATAAATTAATACGCTGTTTAAAATACGATGATAAAAGAAACTTATAACGCTTAAACATTATACAAAAACGAGTTTTATTAACGTAAATTAATAATATAAAAAACTAAAAAAGAATGAAAGCTTCGCATAAGCGATTTAGAAATGCGCGCAAGTTATTTAATTTAACGATTAAACGTTATAATTTAAAAATAATAAGTTAATATTATAGCTATTATTATTCGTTTATAAAAACGTTAAAATCGCTTTAAATTCTAAGTTTTTTATAGTAATAATAATAAAAGTTAAAAAGTTATAATAAAAAGTAAAAATTGCGTACAAGAGTAAATATTAAGCTTAAATTAAGTAAAAGAAAAGAAGAATAAAGATAATTATTAATTTTATCTTATATATACGAAAAATAAACAGATTTCGCAAGTTAATAATTTTATTAGTTATAACGAAGTACGTAAGAAAGAAAAATATCGCGATCATTATTAATAAAATCGAGAAGAATTATTAAAGAGCTTTTAAACCTGTTATTAACTCATCGTATTATTAAAATCTTTAAGAATTAAACGATGAAAGCTTAAAGTTTAAATGAGTAAAAAAATTCTTAAATACTCATTGTAAGAATTTTAACAAACGTTAAAGTAAGTTTTTAATCTTCTTAATTTTATTAATAATGTGTTTAATCTTATGATTAATAAGTTATTTATTTTTAATATTATTATATATTCGCTTATTATTATTTCTTATTTAAAGATTATGTTTTTAATTATTTATAAAAATATTAATCTTTTTATAATAATTACTTAACGTAATAAAGCGTAAGATAAAATGAATACATTTAAGCTTAAGTGCGTAAAATTAATATTATTTAATTATTTAATTTTAAAACAAAAATAATATTAATAACGATAATGTTAAATATTAAAGTTATTACATCGTACGACGTATAGCGTACGACGTAATTAACTATCTTTATTAAAACTAGTATTAAGTGTAAAGTTTTCTTCGTATCTTCGTACGTTATAAACTGTACTTCATACATACTTTAGTTACTACATACTAAATACATAATACATACGCTGTATGCTAGCGATCTCGTTTATCATCATTATTATACATATACGACTAAATCTTCGTCGTATATTTAAAAGATTATGAGCTTAATTAATAATTATTTATCTTTAAATATTATTAGTCTTTCGTTAATACAGCACGTATTAAATTTATTAAATTATTTACATTAATCATAACATTAGTAAATGAACGAGATAATTATCTTCGTACGAAACGTATTATACTTATTAAATTTAATAATTAATCGCGATGATTTAGTAACATTAAGATAAGTATACAGAAAAAAAATATTTAAAACTTAATAAAAAATAAAATAATAATTATACGAATCGTAACAATAAAGAAAAAGATTAATAAAATAGCATTAAGAATTATATTAAAAATTATTAATAATAATTTATTTCGTACGATTAAAAGCATCGTTAACATAAAAGATATATGAATTAAACTTAAGATTATATACTCGTAAGTAAATTAAAAAGTAATATACGTTATGCTTAATGAGCTTTTTAAATATATAATAATAAATAAAATAAAGCATTACATTAAATTAGTTAACGTTATATTTAACGATGTAAAAAGTCTTATAAAACGACTTAAAACGATCGTACGAGATAATTAAGATATATAAAATAACATTTACATTATTATTATTCTCGATTTACTTTCTTTAAAATATAACATTATTAAAGCTTATATTATTATTTTTAAAAAAAGATGTAAATATAAAAGATTTAATAATAAATAACGTTTAAAGAAATACGTGTTAACTTTAATCGTTAAATAAATGTTAAATTAAAGCTAATAATGAATATGTAATATAAAGAAAGATTATATAATCACGATCATTCGTACGAAAGTAAAAAAGACTTTAAAAATACAAGAATATACTTTACATACGACAGAGTAAAACATATATCGCGAGATTATCGCAATGTAACTAAAAGATTAAAGTCGAAACGAAGACGCGAAGATGATAAGAAATCTTTCGTACGAAATAAACATTTAAGAAATCGTTTACATAAAGTCGTTAACATTAGCATTAACGAGAATAAGCTTAGCGAGAAAGAAGAAAAGAAATTATTACTTAAAATGATTAAATAAAGAATCTTCGCGAAGAATAATTATTAATACATTAATAGCTGCGCAGCATAACACGTTATTAATTAATTAAATTTATACGATGCGTTATCGTTTTACGAAAAAAAGTATAAGTTTAAAGCTGCGAATAACGAAGTTATACATAATACGAAAAAGAAAATAATAATAATTTACATTAACGTTATATTAAGCGTACAAATACGCGATATATGTTACGTGTTTTAAACATTCGTTAACTTAATTTTATTAAACATTTTAAAGAAAGATAAATAATTATAAATAAATGAAAACGAGTACATGTTATTAGTTAAAGATAAAATCTTTATAATTAAAGTTAAGCTTATAAAATAAAACATTTATCGTTTAATATTATACGATAATAAGAAAATCTTAATAATATTATATGAAAAATTAAAAAAACTTATTAATTTAAAAAAAGTAACATCATTATAATAATTATAATATAAAAGATTTAAATACGTAAGTTATGCTAAAATTAAATTAATCTTTATTATAATTAACGATTTATTTTTAAACGAGTTAAATGATTTATACAAAGTAAATATATTAAAGAATTTAATTCGTTAACATTAAAGTGCAGAAAATTTCTTAATAAAGATAAATGCTTTGCATTATTATTATATAAAACATTTAATAATCATTTTATAATTTAATAATGCGTTAAATGTTTATACGTTATACATTTAAAGTAAGTAAACACGAATCATTTATTATACGTTTATAAGATTTATTATTAAAATACTAAAAATATTACATTTAAATCTTTAAGAATTATACGATTTAATATCATTAAGAAAGTCTTCGTACGCAGTCATATTAATGAACGATTATATTAAGAAATTAAAAACTAATTTCTTAAAGAATAAGAAAGATTTTCATAACTAATTTATTCACATAATTTCGAGATTAAAACGACTTACTGAATAAAGATTAATACATTTTAAAGTCGATGAAGAAAAAAAGTATATTAATTATGCATTATTGCGCTAGTACAAAATTAAAGAAATTATCATTAAGTAATTAACGTTTTACATTTTTAAACATAACGCAGTAAGCGAACGAAATTAAAGAACGCTTCGTACGATGAAGAACTCGCTATTACTAAACGTAAAGTTATTTAATATGTTTTAAGCTAAAGCTATACACGTCGTTAACGAACTTAAAAATCTATTATTAATGTTAAAAAGAAATAAAGTTTTAAATCATGCGATCAGTAATATATAATTAAACGTGACTCATTTACGCGTATTTAACAGCGTCGCTTATGTATATATTTAAAAAAAATCGAATTAAATTAAACATAAAACGTACATGAATTAATATCTTCATGAGTTACACGAAATTTATTTAAAAATATTAAATATAAAGTTTTTAATAACGATTTATTTATAAAGTATTAGTAATTATTATTAATGAGTTATAATTTAACGTTTATTTATTTAACGAGTTTCTTTTTAATTTTATTAAAATTAAAAATGTTAATCGTATTATTTTAAATGCATCACGTTTTAAAGATTAATTACGTGTTAATAAATAAACTTAATAAATAAAATAAATAATGATAAAATCGTACGAGTTAATACATACTGAGACGATCATTATATTTATTTTAAGAGACGAAAAAAGCATTTAAAATAAGCTTTCGAGCTTAAAAGTTTTTAAACGAGATAAAAAACGTTTTAAAAAAAAAATTAAGTATTAATAATCGAAGTAACGAAGTTAAATGCTAAAGTAAAGCTTATAGTATTAATAAGAAAAGATGCTCGAGTAAAACTCGTTAACTTAATATTACTCGCTTATAAAACAGTAAGAAATAATCATCTTAATGTTAATCTGCGCGTTACACGAAATTCGTACGAACTGAATGTAAGAAAAATAGCTGACTCGTTTACGTATTAATTAAGAACTATTTAAAATATTAAAAAATATAACACGCAAAAGACGTTACGTATAAGAAAAATAATTAACTCGTCTGCGCATTAATTAAAAGCTATTTAAAAGTTATTAACGATGAGCGAATTTTAAAAAACGAGCGACATGTTAAATGTAACGCACTTTATAAGATTAATAAAGCATAAAAAAGCTTTACGTAATTAATTAGAATTAACGAATATAAAAATTTTATTTAATGAAAAGATATATGTATTAAATAAGAGAACTAAGCTTATAAAAATAAAATTAAGTTCTTCGTACGAGAAAGCTAAAGAACTAAAGACTTACGAAGAGATATTAAAAGATTTTATTCATAAAAAAAACTAACGAGATATTATTTAAACTGAACTGAAAAGTTTATAAGCATACGAAGTATGAAAATTAAATAAATTACTCGAAGAAAGAAAGTGTTAAAACCGTGTCTAGAATTTAATTACTGATAAATAAGCTGAGTAAAATGTTTAATTTATAAAGATAGTTATAACTAAAAGTTTAAGAATATAAAAGAAAGAAAGTTTCTGAAGCGATATTTATGTTTAAAAACTTAAAGTTCGTGTTAAACTCGAAAGAAAAATATTATAACACAAAGAAGATGTAATACTTGAAAGTGTTAATTAATTCGTGTTAAAGCTGTGTTAAAAGATGTTAAAGTATGTTAAAGCTTTTATTCGTGATGAGCTTAATCTAGCTTTAGTTAATTCTGATACACTCGTAACATTACTTTCTTTCTCGAATATTCATATTCGCATAAATAAATAAAAAGAAATTAAATTTTAAACGTCGTGTTTGTTTAATTTAATATAATTTGTTTAAATGAAGTTTATGAAATTCGATTAGAATCTTCTTAAAGCTTTCGAATTCTTCTTTATTAACATAATATTATTCATCGTCTCGATTTAAGTTTATTCATTTAATCTTGTATTATAATCGATCTTAATAGCGTTTAAAGTTTAGAATGTCGTTTATCTTTTAGTAATTCTCGTTCTTAATTATTAATAATTAAGATGATTTTAAATGTTAATTTAATAAAGAATCTTAATAATAAGAACGCAGTAACTTAAAGCTAAAGATTAAGTAAAGTAACTTCATACTTTCGAATAAACGAAGCTAATAAAAGATTTTTACATTAACAGTAATTTAATAAAGTTTTAGCTGCTTATCTTTTAAATTCTTACATGATTTAATTATTTTAACGTTTCGAGAAAATAATTAAACTTAATTACTTATCTTATAAATTACGTCTCGATAATGCTTATTAATTTATGTTTTAATAATTATCTTAGTCTTTTCTAGCTATTAACGATTAAAAATTAAAAGCTCTTTTATTTTAACTGCAATGTCGTTAATCTTTCTAGCTTTAATGCGTGCATGAGTAGTCTCGTAATTAATCGTATCTGAATTAAAACTTATTCGTAAATAAAAACTCTTATTAAAATAAAACGAAATCATTAAAATAATCGAGAAAATATTAAAATTTTCGCTAAATTTCATCATTAAAAGTCATGTTGCTTAATCATTCTGCATGTAGTTGTAATAAATTCTTAACTCGCGTTTAATATCTTAATTAGCTCGTTTTAATTAATCATTTATTTCGAAGTAATAAACTGTTAATAAACTAGCTTTAATTCTTAGTCGCTTATAAAGACTTTATTACATCGTTAATATAAATTAAGAGTTTCTGTTAAAAATAATAAAGCTAAATAAATTATAAAGTTTATAAACGTTTCATAACATGATTTAAATCGTTTCTTCAGTCGAGATTTTATCGTTTTCTTAATGACAGAGTACGTAATAACGTTTTTTAATGAAATAATAAACGATGATGCAGATTACGTTATAATCTTCGAATAAAAATAATCTCGTAATAAAGTTTATAATTATATTCTTTTAGCGTTTTTAAGAAATTAAAAAAGATTAATGAAATTCATTTATGTTATCGCGAGACGTCTTACTTCGTTAATAAGTATGATAATTTTAAATGTATTATTTAATCGTAGCTCGATAATTTAATTAATAATAAAATCATTAAACTAAGTTTATAATTCTTTAATTATTAAGATAAGAAGTTAACGATTAGTCGTAAATTTTCTGTAGCAATTTCGTATGCATATTTTCGAAAACTTACAATAAATTCTTTCTGAATAAAGCTTCGTTAATGATTTAACAGTTCTTTAGTTTAATGTTATGTAATTTAAGCTTATTATCGCTTATTACTTATCGATATTCGATGCACAGCTTATTAATTTTATTAACGTTTAATACTCGTTAATAAAGATTAGCTTTTAATTTCGTTATTAAAATATTTATTTTATTCGAAGTTAAAATAATTTAATAATAATTCTTAATTCGTTTAACGATTTCGAAAGAATTAATTATAAGCATTCGTGTTAACGCATTAACTTTAATATTATTCTTATCTAATCGAAAAATGATTTAAAAGTTAAACTTTAATAAAATATTCAGATAGTTAACTTAACGTTAAGTTAACTGTTTATTTTTCATAAAGATTTTTAAAGTTTAATGATTAATAAATATCTGAATCGATAATTTAATGTCTTTAAGCTCGAGTCTTTAGTGCTTAAAGCATCGAATAATAACTAATAATTTCTTATTATAAATATGATAATTACATTTAATAAAAATTATATTTTTATTATAAAAGATTATCGAGTAAAGAATATCTTCGTCGTCATATTAAGATAAAATAGCATCTTTAATATAATTAAACGCATCGATTTTTAAAATAATTTAACGTTTAAAATTAAAATGTTGCAGTATAAGAGTCGAGTTAATCTGTTTCTTTAAATCTTTAAAAGCTTAAACACAGATTTAATTTCATACGAAGAATGTGTCTTTGCGAGTAAGCTGAGTGAAGAATTTAGTTAGCTTTAAGAAATTCTTAACGAATCGTTAATAAAAGTTAATAAATCTCACGAAGCTTTAAATTTCTTTTAAATTAATTAAAGTAGCTTAATTAATTATGACTTTCATCTTAGCGAGATTCATTCGAAGACTCTGTTTTAACACGATGACTTTAAGAAAGATTATTTCTTTAACGTTAAATTTACATTTTTGAATGTTTATTTATAAATTAACTTTTCGTAAACGGCTTAATATTATTTTAACATGTTATTTATATTCTTGTTAAGTTTTATTATAAATTAAAATATCATTTAAATAAGTTTAATAAAATTCGTTTAAAAAGTCTTATAAAACATCGTTCATATATTATTAAAAAGAGACAGAATCATTAATAAGCTTAAAGAAAAGAACTCGTAATTTATAAAATTTTAAAACGATAATAAAAATCGTATAATCTTTATTATTAAAATGCATTTAAAGTTTATTAAACGCTAATATAATATTTAATCGAGTTAAATGTTTACAATTTACAATTTTATTAATAATTTTTTTAATTAAAAATAAAGAATATCGATTTCGTTTAATGATGAAATTAAGCTTTTAATAATTCACGCAAAATCGTAAATCTTCATTTACTTTTAAAGCGATTAGAACTAATAAGAAATAAAGAGCTTTGCTAAGAATAATAAAACTCTTAAAAAGATTCTCGTTTAAATATTTCTTTATTTTCTAAAGCTTGTAAAAAGACATTTAATATGCTTAACATTAAAATGAAACGACGTCATTAATAAGCTTTATCTTGTAATCATAAAAACGATACGAAAATAACTTATCGATTTAAGCTCGATCGAAGACGTTTAGAAAATTCTAATATTTCGCGAATAGCTTAACTTTAATATTTTCTAGATTTTAAGTCGTCTCGTTAACTGAAAATAAACTGATTAAATTTAATTTACACTGAGTGTTATAAATTAGCTCTTTATTAATGTTTTCGACTGATAAAGTAAAAATCTTAATGTGATTCTTCTTTAAACGATTAACTAAAGTCTGAAAAGTCGCGACACTTATGTTATAAATTAAATCAGCTTTTTTTTTAAAGTCGAAACCGATCGTTAAAGTACTTTAAGTGCTTTAAAAGAATTTGTTAAATCTGTTATTTTTAATTCGTACGAAATTAATAGTACTGATATTAACGTTTTTAGTTAACTAAAAAAAACGATGATATCGCGACTCATGTTTAGTAATATCTCATTTTTGTTCATTTAAGATTTTTTTAATATCGTTTCATAATGTTTAATGTTTACAATTAGCATTAATATTAAGAGTTTCTTATAATTATTAATGATTAAAATAAAAAGAATTTTATGAGTAATTGTTTTCTTAGCTAGCTTTTCATCGTAGTCGCGTATGAGCTTTTCTTTTAATAACGAAATAAGTTATAAATCGAGCTTCTTACAGACTTTCGTAACTAGGTTCATATGTATTAAAATGTAAACAGTTAACTCGCTGTTTATTAAAGATCGAATATTAAAAGACTAATCTTGCGAGATAAAAAACGCGTTAATTAAAAAGAGCTTTTTAAAGTAATTATCTTTTTGAAAAATTTTCGTTTTATTACATAAAGATATTATTTTTACTTTCTTAATAACTTTTAAAGAAATAATTAGTTTTTTAAGTTAAAATTCGAATCAGAATCGAAATAATTAAACTTATTTACATTATCATTTAAAGCATTAATCTTTATAACTCGATAAGAGCATTTTTTAAAAATATAATTAAGTTTGTAATAAACGAAACAGTTTTCATTCAGCATGTTCGTTTCTTTCGCGCTAGTTAAAATCGCGTCGCGCTGTTTTAACTAATTCATTAATATATCAGATTTTTTTTAATAATAAGATTTAAAAAGATCTTTAGCAAAAGTAACTTGTTTAGTCGAATTTAATTTCATGAATTTCTTTTTCTTAATTTCTCGCATAGCTCGATACTCGTTATTTAAACGTACTAAATAATTTCGAATTTTAACGAGAAAACTTAATTAAATTACTTAATTACTCAGAGCTGCTCGAAGGCGAGAAATTATCTTGTTCTTTAAATTAATTATTAATTACTTTTCTTAATATTTTAAGTATAAAGATAAACACTGAAATATAAAATAAAACTCGTTAAACTTCTTAACTTCTTAAGTGAGATTATTATATTTTCTTCGAAAATTAATTTTCTTATTTAAATCGTTATACAGTTAAGCGAGCTTTTTAAGAAGTTCATTAATTATTACATAAAGATTCATTAAATCTCGTTATCTTTAAGTCAGAGTTATCTTTAATATCTCTTTAATAATTTTAAAATAAACATAAGCTAGTCGAGCACGATCATTCTTATAGTAATTCGCGTTTATTTTCAGCTTATTCTGAATCTTTTCATGTTAATCATTTTAGAAAGATTTAACATCGTCTGTTAATTAAAATAAATTTAAAAGCTTTTAAAAGCGATTAGTTAAATTAAAATAAGTAAAAATCGATAAAATGATTTCTTTAAACTGATATAATTATTGTTTTAATTAAGTTTTCGCTTTATTTAATTACTTTGTAATCTTATAAAAGTAACGAGAAAGTTCGTTAAAACGATCGCAGACTTTAATATTTAAGTCGCGTTAAACTCGTAACTCGTTAAGAATCTTCATAATTTAATTCGAATCTTCTTTAATTTATTTCTAAAGCTAACGAGAGTTTTTTATGTCTCAGAGCGAGTTAACGTTATCGAGTTTATTAAAAGCTATAAAAATAAATACAAATGTGCATCGTTTTCGAACTGCATCGAATCGTAAATATTTTAAAACTCGAGTTAAAAGTTTAAAATAAATGACAGAGTTCGTTGTAATTAAGTTTTAAAAGAAGTTACTAATGACTTTAAGATTTTCGAATTAATCGAACTCGTTAAATTAAGTCATGATTAATAAGAACGATTAAAGAACGACGATCGTTTAAAATTTTCGTAAATAATTTATCGAAATTTAAATAAATTTACTAAGCGAAGAGCGATGCTCAGTAATATTATTAAAATAGAAACGATTTCGAAGTGTTTTAATTTTATTAAGAAGTTTTTATAATTCTTTAATAATTTAACGAAGATTCTTTATCGTTAATTTTATTAATTAAGTAAACGATGCGTACTGAATGAGCGTTAGATTTTCTAGCAATTTAACAGTAATTTAAGCTCTTTAAGCTTAGTTCTGTTAATTTTATTAATTCTCGAGTGTTATTTTATCTTTTAATTTCGTTAATTATTAAATAAATAAATTTCTTTAAACTTAATTCGTGTTAAACGAGTATCTTAAATGAGTATAAAGATTAATATCGTATAATTAACGAATTCTTAAACTAATATTAAGATCGTGTTAAGAATTTAATTACTAATAAATGAGCTAAGTAAAATATTTAATCTATAAAGATAATTATAACTAAAAGTTTAAGAATACAGAAGAAAGAAAGTTTCTGAAGCGATATTTATGCTTAGAAACTTAAAGTTCGTGTTAAACTCGAAAGAAAGATGTTATAATATAAAAAAGATGTGATACTTAAAAGTGTTAATTAGTTCGTGTTAAAGCTGTATTAAAGAATGTTAAAATATATTAAAGCTTTTACTCGTGATAAGCTCGATTTAGCTTTAGTTAATTTTAACACACTCGTAATAAAAAGCTTATTAAATGTAAGTAAATGTTTAAGTTAAAATATAATAAGAATAAAAGAATAATAAAGTATAAAGCTCGTTTAATTACTTAAGAATTTTCGTAATAAGAAAACATTAATTATAAAAAAACGTTCGCATTAATCGTACGAAAGAAATTATTAAGAATTTTCTTAGCTATAATCGCTGCATTAAATTTAAAGCTTTATTAAATGAATATTAAAACAGTATATTTAATTAATAATTTAAAGAAAAAAGAACGAAAGATTTAAATGCGAATTTTAAAAGAAGTAAACATACGACAAGATCGTACGAAGTTAATATAACGAATCGTGAAAAGTTTATATGAATTAAAATAATTAATACGCTTATAAAACAAGAAGTTAATCGCTTTTTAAAAAGATTAAGAATATAAGTTTATGCTAACAGATAAAAGCATTATGTACGCATCGTACGAGTTAAAATTCAGTATAATTAATATTTACGTAAACGATTTATTCATTAAATTAATAATAATGAACTTAATAAAAGAAGTAAAAACAGCGCTCTGTAAGAAATTTAACATGCATAATTTAAGAAAGATTTAAATGATCATTAATATGCGAATTATATGTTATAAAACTAAAAGATTATTAATATTTAATTAAATATTATACATTCGCGAAGTACTGTAAGATAAAGACTTAATAATATGTAACACGATATTCGTACTTATGATTTTTAAATCATACATTTCATTAAAAGATAACGATAATAACGAATTATATTAACAAATTTTCGAGTGCTAATTAATTAACCATTTACGACTAATCATTACGTTGGCATCGTTAATATCGTTAACAGATCGTTAATAGGTAATTAAATGAAAGGTTCATTTAATCATCATTAAATTACGTCATTTACCTTAAGTTATTATCTGTTCATTATGATTTACATTGTCAGATGTTCTGTAATAGTAAATAAATGTCGATAATTTAATTATTTAAAATTAAACTATTTATTAAACTAACTATTAAACCACTTATTAAACCACCTCATAAAACATTTATCAAACCACTTATTAAACCATCTCACAAAACATTTACCAAACCATCTCACAAAACACCTACCAAACCATCTCACAAATCACCTTTCAAACCACCTATTAAACCACCTACCAAACCACCTTACAAATCATCTTTTAAACCATCTATTAAACCACCTTTCAAACTACCTACACGCGTCAAAGCCAGCTTTTACTAACAATACACATACTGCAGAATCAGGTTTCATTAAACCACCTCACAAAACACCTACCAAATCACCTCACAAAACATCTACTAAACCACCTCACAAACCACCTTCCAAACCACTTACACGCGTCAAAGTCAGCTTTTACTAACAACACACGTACTACAGAATCAGGTTGCATTAAACCACCTTTTAAACCATCTCACAAATCACCTTTTAAACCATTTACACGCGTTAAAGTTAGCTTTTACTAACAACACACGTACCACAGAATCAGGTTGCATCAAACCACCTTTCAAATCATCTATCAAATCATCTTTTAAATCATTTATTAAACCACCTTCCAAATCACCTACACGCGTCAAAGTCAGCTTTTACTAACAATACACATACTACAGAATCAGGTTTCATTAAATCATCTATTAAACCATCTTACAAATCACCTTTTAAACCATCTACACGCGTCAAAGCCAGCTTTTACTAACAATACACATACTACAGAATCAGGTTCCATTAAACCATCTATCAAACCACCTCACAAACCACCTTTCAAACCACCTTTCAAACCACCTACCAAACGCCCTACCAAACGCCCTACCAAACGCCCTACCAAACGCCCTACCACACGCCCTCCCAAACGCC
>JAABUO010006227.1_pt1 | contig 13783 bp, 13 predicted proteins | sample 5559291 | NCBI WGS metagenome assembly JAABUO01 (sample SAMN10711878, study PRJNA513372) | rock metagenome | isolation source: Antarctica rocks | place: Antarctica: Victoria Land, Finger Mt sud | reverse complement strand
CGACGATATTATTAAAGGCTGCACGTTGTTTTACGTTAAAAGAAATAACTTTCTCATCGCGCAGACAATTCTCATGCAACACGTCGTAATTAAGCTCGATTTAAATTAAAGCACTTTATTTTTACGAAGCTTAATTCAGTAAATAACGAGACAGATTAAAGAAATTCAGCGTTTTATTAAAGTTCAGAAGGATTTAATTTAGTAAAAATAGATTAAAGTCGTAATGAGTATTCTTAAAATTTGCAGAAATATTTAACATGTTTCGTATACGACGTGATAAATCATCGCAGATTTAATAACGAAACTGCAGTTACAAAGCAGATAAATCGAACACGTTATTATGCATTAAAATCGTGACGAATAAAATTCGCAGAACTGTTTTAAAGAAATAATACTTTACTTTAACGAAGTAATATTATTAATTCGCATCGTTATTAAGTAAGTTTAACGTTAAATAAATTACACGAAACGTTAAATATAATGTGTCATTAATCGTGCGAAAATGTTTAAAGAATTACGAATCTCGAATTAACGTAAAAAATAAATATAAGTAAAACTTCTCGCTTTAAACAGAATTGTAATGATACATACGATTAATAATAAAATCACGTTAAAGCGAACTTCAGTAACGATTATCTTTTTTCTTATGATAAACATAATGAACGAGAAATTTTTAATATAAAAACTCGCGTTCGTTAAAGTATAATTAATTATAGCTAAAAAAGATCATTAAAATAAAATAAAATTCGTTCATGATCGCTTTCAGATTCTTACGAATTAAATTTAATTTAAAGTACATTAATTACTCGCTCGATAAATGTATATTTAAATAAATTACAGAAAGAAACTTCGCATGACTTTTATGTTTCAGAATGTCTTATGCAGTTTACGAAGATTTTATATAACGTTTTACAAGATACTGAGCGATCTCGTCGTTATCATTCTGAATCTGTAAGATCGTACGATTAACGCTTTTAAATACATACTTGTAAATGTACTTTATGATTTATACAGACGCGTAAATCTTCGTGTTAATATGCGTATTATATTTACGAATTAAATGTGAATTATAAAACACGATTTAGAAGTTATTCATAATCATATTAATTTCATGTACTCGTTTCGTTTAGATGCGATCATTTTAACGTCTTTTATACAGAAAATAATTATTCTTTATAATAAACGTTTTTAATTAAAACGACTTCGAAAAGCTTTTTTAATAAATTCATTAATCTGTGTGTTTATTATTAATCATGTAAGAAGTAATAAGATTATATCGTTCATAGAGTTCGTAACACATCTGAGATTTAACGATATTTATTAAGCTATCATCAGAATTCATTTTAAACGATGACAGCTTCGCGAGAATAACTTCATTAACGTTCGCTCGTTTAACATAGCTATAATTTCTTTGCAGAAAAAGTAAAAGATGTAGATATAAAAGCTCGCGTTTCTAATATTTAATAATTCAGACGTGACTTAAATAAGGCTTAAACATGTCTTTTAAATTTGTTAATAATGTCTTACGCTTTTAATTAAACATGATTATCATGATTTCAGATCTGTTATTAATTATTTAATTAAGCGATAAAGCATTAAGCATCTTTATTCACTTTAAATTTATCGTAACGATGATAAACAGAGCTGATTTACTTAAATAACGCAATATAGTCATGAAATTCTGATATAAATTATGCATGTATCTATCATTTCTCGAATAGCTTTTTATCAGAATAATGCGACGTTTCATAATTATTTAATCGATGTCATTTTTAATTAATGCATCTCGAACTTTGTTGTACAGATTTACACGAATAACATTTTAATTATATTAATGTTAATGTAAAACATTTTAATTAATTTAAGCTTATGCATTAACGATATATTATTAAAACAGACGTTAATCGTGCAGTAATAACGAAAATTAATCTGTACGAGAAAATAAATAATATTAATGAAACGCTCGCTCATTAAGACGAATCTTTTCACGATTGTTATTAGCATTTAGTAAACGTAAACTTTAATGTTAATCTGATTATTCGAACGAAAGTAAGAGCACATAATGTAATAAAAGATATATAGAATTAAAATGCTTAATACGAGTAAAATGCGAAGCTGTTCTTTCTGCGCGACGCTCTGTAAGAATAATATCACGAAAACAGAACGTATCAGTCTCGTTTAATATGAACACAATAACTTTATTACTAATGAGCATGTTATAACGTCTCTTATTAGATTTAATCTTTATAATTAAACGCATCTGTAAATTAATAAAAACTCGTACATTCTTATATTAATTTAATTAATGTCGTAAAAGCTTTCGTGCAGTTATATACATGTTAATAAAAAGATTATTAACGTCACGAATGATCTGTTTTAATCGTTATAATAACTCGATTCGTAAATTCGAATATTAATTTACTTTACATTAAATCGCGTAAATTAAATCATGAAAGTACAGATCTGTAAACGTTAAACGTTAATTAAACGAATAATAAAGTCGATTAATTAAATGATATACTTCGTTTTAAATTAAAAAGATTTAAATTTCTTTAATGTTAAAATTTATTCTTTAATCGCTTTTATACATGCATGATGTAAATGTAAAAGCTATGTTATAAACTCGTATATGCGTACGAAAATGTCGTATCTTTATAATTTAATCAGTAAATAATCTGTATAATAATGAAGATAAAAGAAGCGAAAACGTTAATGTTACATTTTCTTCGTTACAGTAATTCATGAAAATCGAGTTAACGTTAATGAATTTAATTCGTATAATTCGTTTTATAATTTAATGCAAAACTTAATAAAATTAATAAACTTAATCTTTAGTCTTAAAAGAATATGTTTATACATTATTATATCTGAAATTATAATCTTAAAGCTGTTAAGAATTACGTGAACGTTAAACATGTTAATCGCGTCGTTATTATTATTATTAAGATTATTATCTTTCAGATCTGAGTTCATATAATATAAAACGAACGAGTCGAATAAGCTCTGCGACAGAAAATACAGAAAATATTAACTTCGATATTAATTTTGCTGCATTAAATTTAAATAATTAATCATGACGCGTCATTTAGACTAATCATTTCTTTAAAGCGTTAAATGATTTCGCAATGAAGACGAAGACGAAAAAAGCTATGATGCTTTATTAATTTAAGTATTATTTAACGTTTGTCTTGCATCATAAAGATCAGAACTGCGTAATCGCACACGTGATTAAATAAAAATATATAAAACGAATGAAATTAATTAAGATGTCGTACGAGTTCGTTTAACAGAATAATTAAACGTGATAACGTTAAGATTAAGATTTATAAATAATCTGCGAGCAGACATGAAGTTAATAAATCTTCGTGAACGTGCAGCCTGTTTAAATTAAAGTCGCTAGCTGTGAAACATAAATTTTAACATGAACTTAATTCTATACTCGATACGAAACGCAGATTTAAAAAAAATCTGCGCTGAGCTTGTAAAAAGCTTTAAAGAGTCTGTACATGTAACATTTAAAACAGACATGACTTTCGTTATTATTTTTAAACATGATTTAATAATAAAAAGAATCGAAAGCGTCTGTAAGAATGCGTGCAGATCTGAATACATCTGAACAGATTTAAGTAAACAGAGTTTTCATGTTCGTCACGTGAAACGGAAAGTCACGTTACTGTTAATTTTCAGTCAATCGGATTAAAGGTTATGAAAAAAGATATTGTAGTATAGTATAAATATAGAAGATATAGATAGATGCCTTGATTTGCGTAATATATAGGACGTGAAACCCTATGATCCATGATACAAGTAAATAGGTGAGCTGCCATAATATTTGAGTGCATAGGTTGCGCTCGAGATTATGTCATATTTATTGCTACATGCACACTTTCCTCAGCATCTTTCACAAACACCCTGTGGCATTCGTATCCCATCTTACACGTCATAGCCGGGAAAGCTGTACGAGTTCCACCTGTACGGCTACACTGTCCCAAGCTCCAGGCCCCTATATTCATGTAATCGAACTTTCGAGATTTCTCAGGTAGAGTCCTAAAACCAGCCACTATTGCTAATCCTTCGCATCAGCCTGCAACGCCGTGTTTTTAAACGGATCTGCTCTATTCTCCTCCAGTAAATCTATCTTCCTCCCATCCTCCATTTCCAAACTCCACTCCTGTGTCTCAAACTGCACCCACATTGTCAGCAGACAAAGCTCTTAAACCTTCAAGCATTAGGACTCACATATCCCATCCTCGTCCTTCTAACACTTTTAAACCTCATCATCCCCCTCCCCCTCGTTCCCTTAACTCCAAACTGCACATCCACCCTCCCGTGTAATTGGTTCATCTCCCCCCAAATCCACGGAAACTTGTCTCTGAAATATATGTTTCCCCCCAACTCCCTCTTGCCAGCTTCACTCGTCCTCAATGCATATAACGTAGCGTTGACAATGCTGGAAGAAGCTTTTTGGTAATTGAAGATGGCGAGTGTGGAGGCGGTGATGATGGCGAGGAAGATTGGTAAGGTCCGGAACCACAGACGGGAGGATGAGGGGACGGAAGGGAGAGCGCGGTCGGAGCGGCGGGTCATGAGCGGGCCTGAGCCGTGGGCTGGGGCGGCGATGAGGGTGCGGCGCTGGGCAGGATTAGGGCGGCCATGGGGGAGTTTTACGAGGGATAGAGAGGAACTGGTAAATGGTCTGCGGAGGAGGAAACGTAAAAAAATTGAGTTATGCGGAGGAATCGGCATGGTATATTCTTTTTGGAGATGATGCTTTGGGTGGTGAAGGAGATGATGCGGGTTTGCAGATCGGTCTGAAGCGAGTTTCTTCTGCTGGACGAGGGGCCGAGGGCATCAGCACAGGCTTTGCTAAAATTGATCCGTATGGCGACTGCACAACTACGAAAAACATTTAGGTATCCCTTAGAATATAGTGATGATGACGATATTCCAGGTGACCTTGACGAAGAAGGTGAATTATACTTGTGCTGCTTGGAAATAGAACTTATTGACAAGTCTTTGAAGAACAGGAGAAGCTCGTCAAGAAGCTCAAAGCTGAATTTGAAGAGCGCAATGAGCAGTACAAGGTGCTATAGTTCGATCTATGTCTAGTATCTAAGGATATATCTGAAATTCTCTAGCGCATCTTCCTTGCTGTTCCCATCGTCTCAGCCATGACATTCATGCCAGCCCTCATCACATCCCATTTATGGCAAGCAAAGCTTATTAGCATGCTTAGTATGGCATCGCTTTTTACTACAGCATATATATTGATGTTTCTCCCAAACCCAAAGCCCGAGCCAGCCAGTCGCAGACATAGCGCTTCGAACAAGTTTCACATGGACTCAGCACCCGGGCCAGTCCATCGGTACCTAAGCCATTTGAACGGTGGGCTGAGCTTGCTTGTTAGTCTGAATGCCATCGCTCTTAAAAGCAGGCCAGGTGTGCATGAGAATTTCTGGGTGCTGTGTCTTCTGCCTGGTCGTAAGTGCCATGTGTCTTTTTGCTGCTGGCTGAGCCTAACGGAGAGCTAGTTGTATTCTCAATTATCATTGTCGTTAGACACTTGGAGCACTCGGTGGACTTTGAGGAGTTGGAACGATCCAAGTACGAGTATAAAGGGGCCTGATGAGCGCGAGGATCACATCCCATCAAAAAGCTGCGAGTCGTGCACCTCAATGCCAGTCATGTCTGGTTCAGGGAGGCAGAGATCCATGCTCTCGTTGAAGATCCTGAGGGTGACGTTGTAGTGGTAGAACGCATTCTTGCGAATATGAGCCTCTGCACCAATGCTCCTCTTGCTGGGCGTCTGTTGACTATGAGAAAATCTTAGTTGAAATTAACTAGCATCAGCAATTGAGAACGAACTGTTTCCTGTGTAGCCTAGTCTGTGCCTGCCACCATCGAACATGGAGAAGATTCTTCAAGATGCGGTGCTCCAAGCCATTATCTTTGCCTGCACTCTTCAGGAATTGTATGGTATTCTCGATCTTGCGTGTATTGAAATTGGTAGTGGCACCGGTGCGAAAGGCATGTTGAAGACATTCCTTCAGAGAATGACGCGCAGGCGAGGAATAGCGCACAGCTTGCAAACCATGGCGATATAAGTTGCGATATGATCGCAGTATATCTTGACTGCTGCGCGACATGAAATCTATCCGCCTAAGACAGAAACCTTTCGTATCGGTCTTCTCGAAAGCTGTAGCACCGGCACTTCCCTAGCGTGCCCGTGCTTCCTCCAGGGCCGCAGGAAGCCAACAACTAGAAGTCGACGGATTCATGTCACTGTTCTCATATAAAGACATGGCAGCAACCATCAGCCTTGCGCGGCCAGTTGTGAAATCAGATCTTAGTCTGAAGACTACAACTGACAGGCGGCCTTCCCAATGATCATGAACTAGTGCCGCAGATTGTGGAAGACTAACCTTTACAGCCCCTCTAGACGTAGGTATCAAGTGTGGGAGCGCTTCAACATTTTCTGCAATAATGGTTCGAGTAACCAATCATCGCCTTCGTGCTGCATCCGCCGGACCAGCTCCAGCGTCGGCGAAGCACAAAGCTGCACTTCGGGGTAGGAAACCTTACAAGGTCGTCTTGGAGCAAGTCAGAGAGAAGAAGAGGAAACTTGTGACGGTTGTAGGTACTACCAAGCAAGAGCATTGTCTATAAAGCTGAACCCAATCTTTTACCCCAGTTGTCTTTTCAAGCAACGCCTCCTGCAGGATATACATTCATCCCTGCTGGAGACCCGCAGCTTACCAACCGATGTAAACTGCTTGCAAGGGAAGAGGGAGTGAAAATTTTTATGGTTTCTGTGAGTATTGCCATTGGTATATTTCCATCGGAACTGACCTAGGAGCAGACTAGCAAACGCTCAAATATCCACATATTGTCCCAGGAAGTTCATCGCATAGGGTATCATTTTCCAAATCTCGTTGTTGAAAGAGCCTGCATGAGTCTTGGTGTATCTTTGACCCGTTTTGGTCATGTTATACTGAATGAGTCAAATCCATATCATATACATTCGAAGCGCAATGGGCCCACCACCATGCCAAAGAATCCGCAGTGCAATGATTCTCCTTCATCAGATATTTCACAAGCAACCCTAGATACGCAGGCTCGAGAAGCTATAAAGGATCTATTTCCTAAGATTCCGGACAGGGATGTCCACCAGATCATCGCTAGAGCCTTCCAAAAGGTAGGATTCAGATCTCTTGTTTCTCCAAATGCTGACCATTCCAGGGCAAAGAACGTGTAGGTACTGCCGCTGCGCTTACTTTAGTCCGCCGTGTGCAACTTGCTGTTGTCGCACACATCAGGCATATGTATACGCATTATGACAAACTACTCAAGAATGGAGATTGGCATGCTGCTCGGGCGCAAGTCGAGAAAGCCACTCTAGATAAGTTGCTAACTTGGCGTCGGGATGACGACGACGATCCTAATGCTATGGAAGGCATCCTTAGAGAAGTTATTGTCATCCCTGATGACGACGAGGAAGACGAAAGTCGGAACCCTAATTTCGCAAGGGGCGCACAACCCGATCGCGAGGAAAGCGTCGAGGTTATGTCAGACCATGCGATCGAGGATGAAGTGCAGACAAGACCTATAGAATATGGTACGATGGACGTTCATGCTGACCCCAGGCACCTCTATAGCCCAGACATGGACAATGGTGAAATTGTTGGATACGTGCGGAGAGAATCGCCTCACTACCAGCGGCAGATCCAGCACGGTGACGGAAGAGTTGACCGTATTGGGGTCTATCGAAATCGGATATGGGAACAAGCGTTGCACCGTCGCCGGAGGGACCCAGGATCACTTTATCCGTTGAAGCATCGCCCTACAATGCCTGAAGCTATAAGGTCCAACCAAATAGTCTTTCATCAAAATCATGCCGAGCCTCGCCCTTACTGGCCCGAGAGTATGCCACGTCAACCTCCCCTTCTAGACTACGTAGGAAATGCACCAACCAGAGAGCAGCTACAATACCGCGCCTTGCCGTCAGATGGCAAGCCTGTAGAAATTAGATATATAACTGACCACAGTAGGGAACTGCCAACACAACAAGGGGACCGACCGGCACAAGTAAGTGAGACCCACTCTATAGAGAGTGATATAAGCAGCCATCGCCGGATTGATATACTGGGCCCCTACCTGGATTCTACTAAGGTTGGGCAGCCTTATCGTCCGTCGCAGCAGCCAACGGGTACTATCAGACAGAAATTAGTTGATACGGTAAAGATACCGTACGGTAGAGAAGCCAACACGGAACTCTTAACATACCCCAGCAGTCAAGCTAAACAGCCAAAGATACGATACCCGGTAGAGAACCAAACACCGGAAGGTGCCCGACCTGTTCAGCGAAAACTTGATGACACTATTCATCATACGCCTTCTCCACATGTGTCGCGTCGCCATTCTGAAAAAGTTCTTCCCTCCATTGAATGTACTTCACGGAGTAAACGGGATCAGCCTATTTTTCTTGATGAGTACGCTGGGCAAGCTTCTCCTTCTTTCCAGAATCAGAATGTGCTCGTAAAAGCAAATTGTCCTGCGTCTGGAATATTGCGTCTGCACGACGACTGGGATCAACCAGATATAAAAAAGCGGAGAGTAGAAGGAATTTCCTCCTTTTCAAGGGAAGAAGCCCCCTTGGCGGAAGCAGCCTATGCACCTCAGAGGACCACCCTCATCCCTTTGCGAGATGAAATTGAATATACTGGGTATGGCACGTCCCGAAAATCCAGGATTGAGCAAGGGCAAATGATGCCCCTTCATAGAACGGAAGCGACAGATGATCTCGACAGGCGGCGGCCTTCTGAAAATACTCATACTTTTGATCAGGGAGCAAGCCAGCGACGGTATGTTGTAGATGCTGAAAAATCGAGATATGCGCCCCGGAAGCACTTCCAAATTCAGCTATCACGGCCAGGCACTGGTCAGCAGGCCGATCTCGTCTCTAAACCCCTTCACGTACAACCTGAGCAGCGTCAATCTTTTCCAACTTCTCACGCTCTTCATAAACATGTTTCTACATCGTATGGGCCTATTGACCCATACTTCTCTTTACATTATGATGATAATCTCAATGCACGTGATGATAGGAGGGTGGGAGCCACTTTTGTTAGCACAGTACCATCAAGGTTCAAGGAGCCTGAAACAATGATACAACCTGGATCTAGATATCCAGAGATCCGACATAGGCAGAATGAGCAGTTTATTGAAGAGTACAATGATAGCACTATGGTAAGACGAGTAGGTTACGTGGATTCGCAATATGGCGGAAATAACCGTTATATTACTACAAAGCCTCGGACAGATCGCTGTGAGCAGAGGCAGCCGAATTATAAAAACGCTAGATCAACTCTACGGGATTTGGAGCCTCAGCTTGAGGCTCACAATCAACTTATCCAAAATCCGGTGTCGGCCCGCTCAGACGAGAGACATGTAGTACGATCTCCGTCGAGATCACTGGAACCTCATCGGTACGAGATGCACAGGCCAATTATCCAGCTAGGCCTACGCTTCGGTCCCCTCCTTGATCAGAGCTGACACTCCAAACCTCTAGGAACCAAGGTATGCGATGGCTAGAGCAGCCCTTACGCGGCCGGTATCAGAGTGTAATGCTCAGTCCATCATTAGAGCCTCAAACAACAAGAGATGGGCGAGTAATTTATCCCGCGAATGATGATCGCTATTCAGGATTGGGAGATCAGAGAATGCAACGGGAGGTCGTCGTTCTCGACTAATGTATCTATATGGTGAGTCTCAATAGCTGAGTCGGCGGGCAGGTTGATGACTTCTGGCAGTCTGTAGTAAACGCGAGCGAGCATCGAGTGATTCGCTTTATAGCGTGTATTAAGAGCGAGCTACTATGATCTGGAGCAACGGCTAGGTTTGTATTTGAGCATGTACAAGGGCATTGCAGGGCGTTCGGAGGCGTCCGACGTTAACTGGTTGGTTTAATACCAGCAAAAGAAGGGGCAATGGGCCTCCTCGGCATCGAACTTATGTTGTACCATACGCTCTGGTGAGTCATATTAGCCATAAGGTACATAGGTGTACATAGTAGATAGGTGGCAACTTGACATACAAGCTTCAAGTTCTACTATGTAAAGCTCAGCAGATATCTAGTTAGGTAGAAATAATCTTTGCCGCCTGTAATTAAAGTAGGCGCTATCGGATAACCACGTTTTTCTTTCAACTGGTGGTTTCCAAAAAAATTAGGTCATCAAAGAAAGTCATGACTGGGTACGACTTGCACATGTCGTTAGTGGATATTAATTAAACTACCCAATTATACCTGCTTACACAGAAAACCCACATTTCATCTACGCCATACATTCACCATCTTTTATCAACATTCTCAAGCACTCGTGTCACCACTCCTGTACCCCACCTTATCGAGCCCCTCGACGGAGCAAAATCCTCGTCCGCCCATCTCCGTCGTCATCTCCACAAGCTTCAGGCACGAGAGTGCCTACTTATAAATCTCCGAATTTCGCATCCGTGCGGGATATCCTACGATTCTGGTATCCTGTGATGAGCTTCATGGACTACCACTGGATCTCAGCTTTATTGCGACTGCGTTGAGGATTCGCCTCTTCCTGAGCATCAATTTAGCTCCGCGCCAACCATAATGAACATGGCTGATGTCGAACGACGGCACAATGGCGGAGACGGACCTTCGAAGGACCCGGAACAATCAACGGCCTTGCCAATAATTCCTACCATCCAGCAAAGAAAGCATTGGGCAAAGAAGTATCGGACGGAGCTAGCGGCAAGTGGAAGCAGTGTGCTTTCCACTTTTGTTGCTGTGCGTAGTACCGAATCAGGGTATAATGAGACTGACAAGGCTAACAATTGAGGTTTCCATAGTACCCCTTGGACTCGGTCAAGACTCGCATGCAGGCGTACGTGGACCCTTTTCGTACCAGAGACCTGCAAAACACTAGACTGATTCAGTACAGCTATCAATTTCAGCACTTCACAGCTTGTGTCCAGCACACGTACAAAGCCGAAGGGTTCAAGGGTTTCTGGCGAGGTGGGTAGGCTTTTCTTACGGTCTTTGAGTTCCAGGGAGAGGATAGTTAGAGAGACTTTAACGCTAAGATTTCTATTACTCAAGAGAGTGGAGAAAGTGGAATGGAAAGAAGTGTCATGATATTGTCGTTTGCCTCAGCACCAATTTGTTTCATGAGCCGATTCTCCGCTCGATTCGTACTTCATTTCTTCTTTCAATTCGCAAGGCTGACAAACGATTCTCCGGTCCAGGCGCCTTGGCTCCCCTTGCAAGCGTCACCCTCGTCCGGACGGTCTCCTTTTCGATCTACCAAAAGGCCAAGTACAAGTATTCTGCTGCTATAGGGACAGCAACTGGGAACGATGAGCCTTTGGTGGTTGTGAATAGACCCGGTAGCATTCCGACGCTTGGCACAGTCGCATGTTTTGGTGCAGCAGGTGCTACCGCTGGGGCTATCATTACAGCCATAGCCTGTAGGCATTGATGGATCACAATATTGTGACGGAATTGCTAATCTTATTTCAGGCCCTTTTGAATTGACAAAACTTTCAGCCCAAATCTCGGTCCTGATGGCTAAATCTAGCACCTCCAGTGTGGACAACACACTACGGGAGAGTTATCAGAGGAAGGGAACATTTAGGACGGCAATGAATATAGTTACGAATCGAGGCGTTGGTGGCTTATACTCTGGATTTAGTTTGCATTTGTGTGAGTATCAACCTCTTCTCTATCTTAGAAGCTACGTCTGAAATCTTCGCTCTCTCCTAGTAAGAGACACGATCGGCACGGCCATATATTTCACAACCTACGAAAGCAGCAAACAGCTACTTGTCAAATTCCAGGGCAGTTCTTCGCCCACTTCTCCTTCCTCTGTGGCTGTCGCGGGTGGGCTTTGCGGTTTGGTTTCTTGGGCTTGCGTAAGTTTGTATTCCCCGGAGAAGAGGGACCTGAACGCAAGAGTTATGGCTTATACATGGGATAGATTTATCCAATCGACTCGGCGAAAACACACTATCAGCGTAATTGTTTGACCAAATCAAAAGGGCAACCGGTCAAGATGCCCCGAATTCAGTTTTTCAACAAGGGAATGTACAGAGGTATTGCCCCCGTACTGTCCTTAATGATTCACCCCAAATCCAGTTCCAATTGACCACCCACTAACACACAACTCTCATCAGGTCTCGGCGTTTCTATGGCACGCTCGTGCGTAATCAATACCATCTTCTTTTCATCCTTTGAACTCATCAAAAAACACATTAATCAACTTCCGGACATCCCACTCGGTCCAGTCGACTAGATCAGTCGGCCGGGCCATATATATTCAGGGAAGGGAGGTCGATTTTCTTCTATCAACTTTTCCATCAAGAGGTGTACATACATAGATTCGGTCTTAGGCGTTGTTGAACGGGTTAGTTTGTATCTACGTCACTAGTGACGGTAGGGGTAGGATGTTCTGGTTTTGGCACTGCGGACGCGACTTTTCTTGCGTTGGTATTATATTTATCTTATATTCGTTGTCAAACACCTTACTTGGGCATCTTGTCAATATGAGAGCATCATTATGGTATTTGATTCACCGAATATTCTTTTGTTGCGCGATGAAAACTCCTTCGTTTAGGGAAGACACAATACAGGGGAATCCTCGTTATTTGAATTTTGGGTTTGCTGAAAGGGCTCGTATTCCAGTTCGCTATTCGGAGTAATGGATGGTTTTCGTGATCCGAACCTTCGATGGCTGACCTCTCCAGTGGTTCGACACCTGGCCGGACGGACGAGGTACGTGTGAGAACGACGTTGGCTTATGGACTACACCCTGTCTACCAAATTGAGTAAGAATTGAAGTTATTTTTGAAGAACGTGAATACGAAATATCAACACGAGCTCCTTGACTTTTTAAACAGTCACTGTTCAGAACTTCGTCATAGTGTTTTTCGGCCATTGAAAGAGTATTCAATTGCTTCCTTGATGCCGTACAGGTACTGTCGACTTGTGACAATGCCTACAACACTTCCCAACCTTCTGGACAGTGGGAATTTGTAAAACACGTAGACGGTGTTCACAAGTAGGTATACACCGTCTTGGTCTAGAAATTCTATACACCTCGACGATCAAGATGGTGTTCGCGAATCGTTATCCATCATTGTTGTCTTATATCCTCTAGGTTCTTGTCAGTATGGCTTTTCCTATTTTATGTCCCTCATCAATCCTTACCATCTTCAAGTCAGAAATTCTATCTACAACGAACGAGTCTCGAGCGCACCTATCGTATCCAGAGCTGTACACCTCGGCGGTTTTCAAGCCTAGCAATCAGCAACCCTCGTAACAGCCCTTCGCTGGGACGTGAAGTCCCATACGCAGCTCGACAGGTCGACCAGGGATACTGGTGCCATGTCTGCCAATCAAGTCCACACTGGCACTACAGCAGCTACAGCGAGCATTGCCACCAAAGCTACTGCGTGTAATACTATCAATACGAGTGCAAAGAAAGGAGATGTCATACGTTGTCGCTGTACAGCAGTGTTTAATACCGCAAATGTGCATTATACGGTGCAATGTGCGAAATGCTATCACGAGCGCTGAAACTTGATGGTGTAGGGGGTGTGGAACATTGGGTTGGAGGACAGGAGATATAATGTAAGGCTTGAACGATGTAATGTGGGATGAGATGTGTACAATGGGAAAAGAAATGGAGTTTTTGGTTTAATAGCAGATAGAATCTCAGGTGTAATAGATTGAAAATGATATCATGCTGTCAGAGTA
>JAABUO010006225.1_pt1 | contig 13787 bp, 16 predicted proteins | sample 5559291 | NCBI WGS metagenome assembly JAABUO01 (sample SAMN10711878, study PRJNA513372) | rock metagenome | isolation source: Antarctica rocks | place: Antarctica: Victoria Land, Finger Mt sud | reverse complement strand
TAACAGGCTGATCGACATTCCACAGTCTCATGCATGCATTTATGTGCTGGACACAACATCTCCGTTGTGAGCAAAGGGGTTGCGCAAGACAAGCCGTTGCGCTGAAAACATGCTTACTGCCTCCAACACCGCAAGCTATAGATTCATTTGGCAAGACTTTGCCTTTGACACTCAGCCGCACTGCTGTCAACAGTACATTGAAATCGATGCAGAGCTTACACAGGTTTCAAAAGCTGCAAGTCAACAGCATGCAAGGCAAAGTTTGGGCTTCCAGCTCATGCTGTCTTTAAAGTTTACTAATGATGCTCTGGAGCTTACTTCACAGTGAGAGCAAAAACCTGAACTTCAGTAAGCAAAAATCATATGACCCAGCAAAGACATCAGGTGTGTTGTTGGTACACAAGCTTTGAATGACACTCCTGAGAACAACATTCTAAAAACACTGTTTCCGCTCAGACCTTCTGTAGGCGCATGCTGGCTGACATTTGTCATGCTGCTTGGCAGCCGTCAAGGGAGCCATACCCCTTATCTTATGTTGTTGGGGTGCCGACTGCTCTTGAGCTGTCTCTGATAGTGGCACAGGCAAAAAGTTGCTGCTGCAGCATCACCTGCCTCCAGAAACGCAGCTGCATCACTTATATGGCATAACAGACTATTGAGCTATGCTGACTACACCATCTTTGTCATCACAGCGTAGCTGCACAGCAATGTCAGCTTGCAACACCCAGTACAGCATATGCTCTGGAGTGATGCCACTTAAGCGCTTTCTTGGAGCTCTTCTGCCACCCCTCACCCCAACTTCTGGCTGTGCACGCAGACTTGATGGTACGTCAGCAATTTGGGCTGCAGCCACAAGGGCTAGCAAACCTGCATCCTGCAGAAACAAGCACACTGTCAAAACCAAACATCAGCATCAGGTTGTCTGAGACAGCATCCAAACAGCTCGCAGCAGCGCACACAAACACATGTCTGCCGCTAAGAACAATTATGCACAGCCCTGGATAGCTTCCTGTACCTGGTCCTGTTTTGGCTCACAACATACCAACAACAGAGTGGACTCAATACGGTCTGCACTGTGTACAACTGTAATGTTGAGATGATGACACCCACACAGCTGACCAAGCCTGGTCTGTGGATTACCTGGGCTAGGTGGAGGCTACTGGCAAAGCAGGGGTGGAGCTGCATGGTGCGGGGTCCATGCACCACAGGCTGCCTCCTGGGGCCGGTTGATGCACGTGGGCATAGAGGAACTCTTCAGGAAGTGGCGCTTTACACAGACCAGCCAGATGTGGCTGCCGGAAGGCCAGAATGCAGCAGCCTTGACCAAAGAAGCTGCATGACATTGCATGCTCTGAAAGACCTGCATAACACTGCACGCTCTGAAGCCCACCCAATGCTACTCAAGCCTGTACTCAGTGCAGTCAAGACTGCTGTCATGCACCTCAACATGTCAGTCAATACTCAGCTTGCTGCAGCCCACAGCATGTGTGGCACAATGACAACAGTAACAAAATTGCTGACGGGCACATGGAAAAGGCAGGGTGAGACAAATGAACAGGATACTTGCACACAACTTGCTGCATGTAGTGATGAAACAAGCAACATGGTTGCAGTGTTGAGCATGGTGAGTTCAGTGGAGATTCACAACTGAAGCATGATGGCTTAGGGCGATACCATGGAGATGTGAGGATGTTCGGTGCACCCTCCATGGCTAGATGCAACAGCATCGCCTCCTGCTCATTGCCTCTGCAGCCGCTGCAGAAGCTGCTTGCCCCTGCTAATCCACCGTCTCTTTCCATTAGTTCCTTCAGGGCTCCTTCATTGCGACAGGACGATCAGTGATGTTGACTTGGACACAGGTTCAATCAGATATAATCTTCTGAACAAATTAGTGGCAGCATTTCAGCATCAACACGCAATACTATAAACTTACAGGTATATACAGCACAGCATGCAGTAACACATCCACAATGAGTGCAGCACTGCAGCAAACTTCTGCCAGGCAAGCATCACGCAAACAGCACCAGGTGATGTACATCCAGCCGTTTCAGTAGACAACAGTGATTACCTGAGGCTCTCTGCAGATCGCCCCTCTGCTGGCTGCTGCAGCTGCTCTTCACAGCTGCTGTGTCTCCTCACGTCTGCTGCTGCCTTGTGATCTGTGAGCAGTTCCTCCCGCTCAACTTTGCCCTCTTTGTGACTTGACAGGCCTTGACCACAGCCGCTGATGGCTTGCTTTTGCTGCTGCAAGTCCTGCACTTGAAGCTCAGAAGGACTGCCTGGCACAGCTGTCACAGTCACAGCTCTGATGAGCACTTGCTGCTTCTTGTCTGCAGCTGGTGCCAGGGCAGACATATCAGCTTCCACAACCTCGACAGCACCTGGAGCAGCCACTGCTGGCGAGTGAGTCACACCCTTGTTGACTTGCTGGCGGCGGCGCCTGGATCTGCCTGCAAAAGGTTTCTTGACTTTGTTCCAGCAGGTCTGCAGGGCACTGGGGGCAGTCTGCATGCTGTCTGCTTGGAACTGGACACTCTCAGGCTTGTCTGTGTCTGCTGCTGCACTCTGAGATATCTTGTTCTGATTATTGAGCAAACATGGCTTTCTCTCGGGCAGACGGCTGCATGACAAGTCACCATCTCGAGTCTCGCTGTTAGGATGAGAGCAGCTGCCAGATAGATGAGTCTCAGCTTCCACGGTTGGGCTTCTACCACCAAAGCAAGGCATGAACGCGCACAGCCCCCTGGTACAACTCTGCTTGAACTTGGACCATCTACCTAATGCTGCAGAGGTGCTGCAGTTGAGACCCATCTCATCAAACATCCTGCTGATTGTGCTGGTAGTCCATGCATGATCCACTGCTGCAATGCGCTTGTGGGGAACAGGATGAAACAGGTGCAGAAAGAAAGAGGCGGCCTGATCTGGGTCGGCGCTGCACTGTCTAACCTTGTCCAGCAGTGGGTGCTGCACTTCACTTCCAGTAGAGTCTGCCAGATCACATGCATCAACCTGCAGACAACAAGCACTACTGTGAATCATGGTCAAGCAAGCACCACCGACAATCTGTTACTTTGCATCAAGAGATAGCCAAGACAAAAATAGAGCGCAAATGCCTGTAATCACGTGTAAACGGGCAAATAGTTATACAGCTGCATAAAGTGTGAGAACTGTCAACATGCAGGAGAGGCTCATCAATTTTGTTCTTGCACCACAAAACTGCAGGCCTTGCACAATGAAAATGGCAAATACACATACAGGACAAGGTTGGAGCAGACACACGCGGTTCACTTTTGTCCTTTATACGTGTTTGCCAACATTGGTGCTGGTATGAGCTATTCACCACATGGTGAAAGGCCTGCAGTTGTGTGTCTGATCAATCTCAGCAGATGCTCACCCATGTTTGCTGCCCTTCAAGGACACACTGATAGTCCTCCCACTGTGCCCTGCATTCTGAGGGAACAGTGACAGGCGCCTCCCTTGTTGTAGTGCCCTGCCCATCACTGAAAGGCAGCTCCCCAGTCAGAAGAGAGAACAGCACCACCCCAACAGACCACCAGTCCGCTGAGGGGCCGTTGACTAGAGTGTCGTCCCACTCTGCCCCTTCATGCTGTTGCTGCAGGGAGCGCAGGACTTCAGGGGCGGCATATGTTGGTGTTGTTCCTTGAGGGTGCAGATCTAGGACTGTTGGGTCTGCATACGGGTATACCAGTCAGGCTCAAGGCATAGCTTGCGCAGTGTAACCTCATAAACTTGTTTGTGCTGCAAAGAGTAAGCAAGCTACAGCATCATCCTGTGTACATGATTGTTGCAACTAACAATTTTAAATTACAAAAGGCCTGTGGTGAGCAAACAGAGCATGTTTACCTGCACTGCAGGACTGAGCAAAGCCAAAATCCAGCAGCTGATCCCAAGCCTTGCACTCATCTTTGCGCAGCATGATGTTGTTGCTTGTGACGTCCATATGCGCCACATCACATACATGGAGGCAGTGCATTGTCTGCATGAGACACAGCACTGCGTTAATGAAATGCAGGGCTTGCAGTTGAAGACATGTTGTTTGCTACATGACCTACATCGACCAACTGCACAGCCACCTCCAGCACCTGCTGCTCATGCTGCTGCATGGCAAGAGCACCTGCAGTACCTGATGAGCAAAGCTCACTCAAGGGGCTGTTTAGAGTGTCGCCTTCTACAAGCCTGCACAAGATCTTCACAGGGTCAGCGGCAGCCCAGTGCAGGGCAGCAGTACACATGTGTCATTTAAGTGCATTTCTGGTCAAGCGGGCTTACTCGAGGATCACGCGCGCATCGCCGTCAGGCAAAATGATGAGCTCTTTGAACATAACTACGTGACGGATGTTGCAGAGGTTGGCATAGGTCAGACCGGTCACTTCATTTTCCAGCAGAAACGGAAAGTCAACTTGCTGCAGCGGGCTCAGCCGTTTAACGGCAAACACAAGTCCAGTTGCCCGGGCAATACGCCTGCAGAAGGATAGCTATAGCGTGACAGGTGCTGCAAGTACCTTTGCGGCTGACTGCTAGTTTTTGGGCACGCGTGTCATGACCCACCTTTCCACGCCAGATGACGCACCACCTTGTCCCAGCTGACTGATGCACAATGCGTCGAGGCCCTCGCTCGGCAATCGATATTCTTCTGCGAATTCTTCGAAGGTCAATTGAGGCATGTTTGCAGTCACAAGCACTGCGTGACACGTCAGGCGTGCAGCAGCTCAGCCACTTCAGGCAATTACAGTCGTGTTAGCAAGCAGCGTCCAGCACCATCCTGCCTTCTGATGTTGACTTGTCAACATCAAAACTGTTGGCGTTTCCAGCAGGGTTTCATTAGGTCATTAGGTCATACATTAGGTAACATTAGGTAGGTTATTCAACAGCGAAGAACGATAATACGTGCGCACCAAGAATTCATCTGAAGCGGCACGATGATGCGGATGATGTACCAGCGGCTAGTGCCCACTTTGATCAAGCCAGGTCTTGCAAAGAAGGTATCGCACGCACTTATACACAAGGCCAGTTCGACAGGCGTCGGCGAAGCGTTCACATTTCATGTTTACACGGAACGATCTTCTGAATACTTAGCACGAATCTGTCGTCACTGGGACGTATCTGGTGTATACCGAGAATCTGATGAAAGCGACAAAGCCAGCTTTGTGGCTGGGAAAGTGTTGTTCGGCCAAACGCCAGCATATGTGGAAGACTGTGACGATGCGTTCCGGATATGGTTTCGAGACCGACAAGCTTTCCAAGCTCTAGATGCAGAAATGGACGCTAGGGAGCAGACCAGAGCGCAATCTTTGTACAGATTCGACTACAATCGTGAATATTGGGCATCAGAGGGCACCTATCGCTCACGGTCACCAGAAAACCTTGTCGGTTGTGAATATATTTTGGACACAATACGCACTGTATTGGACAAGTACCAAGATCACCATGAGATATTGCAAAAACTGGATGAAAACAAACCCTTGAATATTTTGTTGTACGGACCTCCAGGTGTCGGAAAAAGCAGTCTTATCATGACACTGGCTGCCCTGAAGTCATGGCCGATATACATGGTCAACGCCAATGGGTTGAACTACAACAACTTGCAAGCGGCACTGTCTCCTAGTAGATCTGCTGACGATACAAGAATGCGTGTACTTCTGTTTGAGGACTTTGATCGCTTCTTGAATCATGGTCATGTAGATTTGGTTATGAGTCAGGTATTGAACGCCCTGGACGGCGTGGACAACACAGACAGCCGAACTGTCAGGTTTTTCACTGGGAATGACTGTGAAGCTATATTTGCAAATCCTGCTATGATCAATCGTATGTCCTTTCGTTTCAGGTTTTCACCTCCTACTAGGGAAATGCTTGAAAAAAGGCTGAATCAACTGCTCCAGGCATGTGGACACGCCAAGTTGAACACCGATTCTCCTCTGCTAGACAGGGCAATAAGGTGTGGAATCAACATGCGACAGTGGACCGCATTTTCACTGCGTTTTGTATTCGGTACAAGCCCAACTCAGAATATGTTGGCAAGTATCGATCAGCTAGATAAGCGTGTGTAGCCGTCTGTGTCTTGAACCTCAATACTGTGGTGAATGCTGCCGTTTGCACACAAAAAGGTGAGCAGTTCTCAATATTGATGAAACTTTCCACACATTCAAGAGTCTTTCGTCATGAGCAACTATCTGTTATATTTGCGAGCATGTAACCACTTGTCCGGCCATCATAAGGAACAGAAACAGCACTCTGTCATTTGTTCAGGTGTTCCAGAGAGTTGTTGTTGTGAGTCAAGACTGCAATTTGAATTGCTATGGGCATGAAAGTAATCATAGCCACTTTGGCTTGGCTGGCGACAATTCTGCGCAGACAGCTAGAGAAGGACAGATAGCACAGTAGCAGTTGCGGCAGCAATGCGTTGCACTCATTGAGCTGAATGTTGACAGTAAGAATTAGTAATTAACGCCGAGCAGGGTTCTGTTGGGTTATGTGAAGTTGATGGCGTGATTGTGCTTCACTAGTCGCCACAAGCATCCCTTTTGCCAGTCGAGACATGCATCTGACTGTTTGTGCGTGGACACCAGTCGCTTGCCTCCCCCAGCCCTTCCCCCAGCCCCCTGAACGAATGCATTTGCGGACATGACCAACATGGTGACCAGCATGACACAGCTGTCTTGCTGCAGCATTTACTGTAACGGTCTGCACTGTTGACTGATTGATGCTGCAGCAAATGACTCATAGGTGAGCATGTCGGGAAGAGGTGTGCTGGCTGGCAACTGCCTGCTCACAAGGACACACTTGAACTGTGTGGATTACATGCGTTTACTGTCTCCCTGGGTTACCGTCACAAGCACTTACCATGTCACAGTACCCTCCCAGAAGAGGGCATCAGAACTATGACTGGACAGGAAATGATGGCAGGTCGTGGCAACTTTACAGCCGTCACTGATGGGCTGAAGAGTGTGAGGAAGCAAGGGGTCTTAGTGGCCAATGTCAAGGAAAGATGAAACCCTTCCTGGCAGATGAAGTTGTAGGCCAGCATGCAAATCTCACTGCTGCATGCTAGTCAGATTTGCACACTACAGGTACTCGCATCTTGATTACCTGTAGTGTGGTACAGTCATCCTCTTCTGCATTAGAGCATTGCAAGTACCCTGCCATCATGTTGTATGGTCTGCAGCACTTGGGGCATCATGCCCAGCATGCACATACCATGCATCTTGTCTCACAGCCGTGTTTGATATTTTATACTGCAAGACCACCACACCAAACTAGATCGGTGCCCAGCTTCCCACTTGCAATCTGCAACACCTTGCTGCTGGCCCAGATCACCTTGTGCCAACCGGCAGCTCATCTTCTGCTACATACATGCAGACCATCAGTCAAAATCAGCACATCACAATCATACCATCATGTCAGAAGCACATGCACATGTCAGTCATGTGGTTTGTATGATGTGCAAAAGTGGCACACAGAAAGCCTGCTGGGCTTTTGCTGGGTTTCACTGATGATCTGGCTGTGTGTCAAGCCACATGAGCTCTCAGTCTCATGAGAGCAACCAATTTGCATGAATGAATGCTGCTCATGCTTGTCGCTTTGCAGAAGGCACAACTGTACCATGAGCCTAGGAGAATGGCCTCACCATATCTGCCAACAGCAGAACATGCCAACAGAGTTGTCTTAGTATCCTCAGCAGACTAATGTACATGCGTGCACATTATTTACACCACTTTTGCTGATACTTGCTGATACCTGCTTACAACTGTGTACTTTGATATGTGCTTTCACTGATTGTCATGCCATGCATGGCACATGCTCATGTATGTACAGTAGGACAGCCTTGTCTCGCTTGCATTGTGCACGTGATGCATCAAGTGCCAGGCTGGCAGGCGTTTTGCGCAGCAGGTGTTGCTCTGTGTTTAGCGTGGGTGATCAAGCTAGACCTGTAGGACGGTCAGGTCGGGTGTTTACAGCAAGTTGTCTCATGAAGCTTCTCACTACTTTGCCTGTGCGAATCAGATAAAGTGCTGCTTTTGTACAGATATGCCGATTAATGAACACACTGGTCGAAGCATAGGCGCTTGTCATGGCTTAATATAATCAACTTGAATGAATTTTGTGCAACTCGTTTAGGGCAAAATTGGCAGTGAGGTGCACTTCAACTCCATGTGGTTCAGAGTTCTTGGAATGGCTGGGACTTGGACACTCAAAAGCAAGATGGCATTCATCTCCAATGCTAGTCAGGAAACAATGGGTGAAAAGTTCAAGGTGATCAACATAACTGCGGGGACACGGCAAGTGCATGTTGACACAAAATTGCATGCAGCAACATACCGATCTGAAATCAAGGGCCATGTCGTGCAATGTCTTTTTGATCAGCGATGCCTCGCTGGACCGCTGTTGCGCAGTCACGGCGTAGCCTTCCCGCATGCTGAAAGCTGGCTCGGCATCGCAGCGCGTCGCCGCTCTCTCGGACACAACACATGCACCGAATGCAGGGACCAGTAGTACTAGTCGGCTAGGTTCAGGCTGAGCACAGATGGGCAGCACGAGAGATGAGGCTGTTCAGCTGTTTAACGATGCCACTCTGACCGCCGAGGCAGCTGCAAAAGTACGCGTTTCCCTGACATCAGTCTTTGATCGACAGTCTGTTCAACCTTGTTGCATGCATACTACAGGTAGATAAGCTTCAGAGCCTGAAAGAGCTGATATTGAACAAGGATATTCAGCTTCTTCAGGTAAGGTACCACATCGAGCAGTTATGCAGGCTGCGATAGGAACACTGCATGTTGTGGGTTTTATGAACTGTGCGTGTGCTGTGCCATTCTGGCTACACTGTCCAAAGTCGTAAGTTGATTGCTCCGCAGGTGTTCTTGCCGGAGCTGGTGGTATTGCAGGCAGATTCAGCCCCAGCCGTCAGGAAATTCTTGCCAGAATTTTTAGAGGCCTGTCCACCTGCTGCCCTGCAAGTAGCTTCTTTGCCGCTGGTGCTGCAATGCTTACAGGGCCTCTTGCAAGACAGTGTCCCTGCAGTTGTCAAGGCAGCAGTCATGGCTTCCAGCTCACTGTTCCGCACAGCACTGGCTGTTGTGGCTGGGCAGGTCAGCTCATTGCTGCAAGTCCTGACATGTTTGTCACTGAAATTTTGCTGCTGCAATACATTTGTTGTTGTGCTGCAGGGTCAAAGTCAGCAAGGAGCACAGGCTGTCACTAGTCTCTGGCAAAATGCTAGTACTTTGCGGAACAGCATATGCAGCTTTGCGGGCAACCACAAAGTCCCTGGGGTCAGGCTGAATGCCACCAAGTTCATGGAGCAAGTTGTCCTCACATTTACAGCCGAAACTGTTCCAGTGCTGCCCCCTGGAGCTAAACATATGCGGCAGCAACCGACGCAGTCCTTGCATGGCATCCTGACTTCAGCAACTGTGAGTCTCGCAAGATAGCGAGGGGATATGATCCGCAGCATTGTGAATGTCCAACAGCTTGTATTGATGTGCGCATTGATGCAGCTGATGAGGACAGCTGCACAAGTTTAGCACACACAATGCACTCTCTACGCTCAAAGTATCAGCTCCTGAGGGTTCCCATGATGATGTACCCTCACACTTGTTTTGTGAAATAAAAACATAGTGGCAAACAAGCATTGCTTACAAATCCCAGCCAAACCAGTCAGTCATATGGCTGTATCATGGCTGCAGTTGATGTGTGAAGCAGAGACACACTTAGGCCAGCTTGTGAACATGCTAAGAGCACCAGGCGTAGCAACCCTACCTGGAGCAGTTGCCATAGTGGCTGTAAAGGCAGCTGGCTCAATAGCCCAGCAGAGACCGTTCTTCATGAACAAGGTTTTGCCTGTTTTGATTGCGCTGGGATCTGCACAGGTGGGGCTCCCTCATGTTGCTTCGCAGTGCTTTAATGGGAGCATGTAAGAAACAATGACTTTGAGCCTCCTGTCTCAGTCACAGAGCACTCAGGCATTATGTACGCAGCAGACGTCAACAGAATGATGACCTGTTGCTTGATATTACAACAGCTTGAGTGCAAGCTCAATTGACTTTAGGCACATGACTCCTCTTTGTAGACAATGCGTCAACTGCATGCTAGACTGTAGCTGTATGAGGCCAGCAATGGTGGTTTATTGTTTGACCATTGAGTACCTGTCAACGCTAGGTCTCAGAGCTTACCATCAGTTTGAATGCCGGATAAGGATGTAGCTTTGACTGCAGCTTCCTTGCTGCATGCAGCAATATCACCAGACTGTTGAATTGAGTGATGGCTTTCAGACAAGTTGTCCTGCTGTCTTTGAGCATGCCTGGCTGCAAGTTGGCTAAGCATTGAAATTTGTGATCACTGATGCCCCAGCTCATGGTACTAGGCAATCCCTCTGCAAGTAGGCTGGGTAAGCCTGACATACCTCAGCCTTAGGCTTTCCTACAATGGCGTGATATTTTTTCGAAATATCTGACAAATGATGTAACTAGGCTGGGCCCGCTGCAGGAAGCTGGTCCAAGCACAGGAGGTGTTCAGAAGAGCGTCAAGACTGGTGTTGCAAATGCTCTGCTGGCAATGCTGAAGTGCACAGCAGCTGAAGCAGCTCCTTGGCGCAGAAAGGTCAGCCAGCTGCCTCAGCATGCTGCATACTTGATGTGTATAGGAGGGGCCATTGTCTGCAAGAGTTTGCCAGCTGCATGCTTGCTACCTTTACATTTGGCCGCCACAGCGTTGTGTTGTGAGGATACTCTTGCAGCAGAAGTGACTAGATTGTTAACTTTTAGCTGCTTGAGTAAGTGAGAGCCTTTGGCTTGACAATCAAGCAGACCAAGGCATAGTCTGTGCCAGGTTGCATGCATGCATGATTGTGGCCACAATGCATTCAGTTTGAGATGCCTTATCATGTGTGCAGATTGTGGATGCCCTCAAGGCTCTCAGAGCTGGCACACAAGCAGAAGCAGAAATGCGCCGCATTGAGCGCCAAGGTAAGCGGGCTCGTGAGCCTGAAACAGCCCCTGCTGCGCCACCGCTCAAGCAGGCCAAGCTTGAGCCCACCTCAGGCCCCAGTCAGCAGATCAAGCAGGAGCCCACAGCTGGGCCAGCTGTGGTGAATGGAGGCGTAGGAATCGAACAGGAGTCAGCGGTGGTGAGGCCTGAGGGGGCTGCAGCTGCCCCCCTGCAGGCTGGGGGCCCTGGGGATCAGAAGCGGTATCAACAGCTGCAGCAGCATGCTGCGCAGCATCAGCAGCAACAGCAGCAGCCTGCCAAGCCATTGCGGCAGGTATGGCTGCAACGCCCAACCTCTACATTCTTTTTGACTGTCTTACCTGCAGCACTAAATGCCCCAGATCAACCCCTGGCCTAATTAGTGCTTTTTATTTTACATGGCTAGCATGCGCATAGAGCTCAGGCAGGCCACAAATACAAGTAAACATCCTGCTCTATACTGTCCATGCTTGCACGGCATAGCGCAGATGTGTCATTGCACACTTACCTGTGCTCAGCTATACAGAATGCTTCAGCCACACTTTTGGCAGCGCCTCAACAGTGCCTGGTGGCATGGCCACGCTTGACACATTTGCAAGCAAAGTATTACATGTAAGCTTTGATAAAGTAACATAAATCAAGATGTCATCAGATCTCAGATCTCATCAACACACATTCTTGTTGGTATGTTGACTGTCAAAACAGGATCCCATACCGGGAGCTACTCAGGATTGCATGTACCTAACCCTAAGGGAAGACACCTGTTTATTGGATTGACGAGTGCACGAAAGAAGATCAACTAAGATGGTGCATGCAGGCGCTGGGGACCGTCCACATTCCAGATGCCACCCCAGAGTCAGAGCTGAGTCAAGTCCTGGCCATTTTGGGTGCCCTGGCAGCAGAGTATGACAAGAGCACGTTGGTGGCAGTCCTGCAGGGCCTGTCCCCTCAAGTCCTGGCAGACTGTGTCATTGCCAACATGGCCCACTTGCCAGCTGCTGACACCATTGCAGGAACTGGCAGCAGCTCTGGCCTAGCTGGCCTCATGCAGGTAGCCTGCATTCATTCTTTTATTCATTTGTGTAGGTTGGGTGCATTCTTCACTCATTCCTGCATCCAGCCTCACATGTTTGCTCTTTCATTCATTCACTCATTCCTGCATCCAGCCTCACATGTTTGTTTGCTCTTTCATTCATTCACTCATTCCTGCATCCAGCCAGCCACGTATCCATCCATTCATGCAGGTAGGGTACATTATTTCACTCATTCATTTATTAGCACAGCTAGGGTGCATTCCTTCGATCATTCATGCAGGTAGGGTGCATTCCTTCAATCATTCATGCAGGTAGGGTGCATTCCTTGCATCACTCACGCAGGTAGAGTACATGCCTTTAATCATTCATGCAGGCAGGGTGCATTCCTGCAATCTTTCATGCAAGTAGGGTGCATGCCTTCAATCAATCATGCAGGTAGGGTGCATTCCTTCATCAGTCATTCATGAGCTGTCAAAAGGGGTCTTGGGGCCAACTATGACCATGTGACCAGTGGCAGATGAGTTTACTATTGTTCATATGTGTGTGCTCACAAGTAAGCACGGTCTGCTGCGCAGAAAGTAATCAAGAAGCAAAGTACATCCAAGATGGCCTGGTGTTGCCAGCATGGCACAGTGACCTTTTACATGGTCATGCAGATGAAAATGGCACTTCTCAGATTACTTTGCCACCAGGGATGTTGGCAAACCTCCCACCAGGTTGTGGGTTGCCAAGGCTGCTCCAGTCTAAACCTCACAATGCACGCTATTCATGTCAAGTCATTTGTGAGCATATAAATGATGATTGTTGTGGTGCAGGGTTTGCAGCAGCAGCAAGATGCTGCCAAAGCGCAGCAGGCAGCTCAGGCAGGGCCCAGGCAGCCCACAGACCCCAGATCGCAAGATCCCAGGCTCAGACCCCAGCCACAGCAAACTCACCAGCAGCCTGGCCCCCCAGCACCCCCTTTGCACCCCCAACACCTGGACCCTCAAGCTGCCTTGCAGCCCCAAGGCGCCCCAGGCGAGACAGTGCCGGCACCCCCGCCAGGCAACCCTGGGGATGTGGAGATGAAGCCCTCACTAGAGGAGCTGAACAATGAGCCGGGAGGGCTGAGAGCTGGCACACCACCACAGGTCAAGCAAGAAACCAAGGTAATGCTGTGCATGTCCTCAGGCATGTGCTTGGCATCAGACATCTGTGTGAGTAAAGCTGGTCACCTTGACTTACGCAGCTCGCATTGCAAAACGTTGTATCTGCTCGGTACACAGAGCAGTAAGGCAGGTCTTGTCTCTTGCATGTTGCACAACACTTGCCAATGTAGAGTAATTTTGATGGTCCATCCTCTATTCCTGCTGATTGTCTGGTGTTGTCGTGGGTTTGGGAGCTGCTCAATGCCATCTTCCTTGTTGATCAAGGTGTTCTTGTCTGGTGGTGTTGGGCCAACAGGACAAGGTCTTCCACCTGGTTGCCTTACACATCCTGACTGCCTGACGCACAGCAAACAGCAAGCATCACAATTAGGAGGTCCAGTGATGCAGATGCATGTGTCTCAGCCTGCAGTTTTGCATCTCACCAGAGCGACAATGGTGCCCTTCCTTCCTTTGTCCAGGTTCCCATTGTCCCAGTCATCCCAAAAGCGCCGCCTCAAGTACGTCCAGCTAACCTCACCTCTCAGCAGCAGTTGTCACTCCGCCATGGTGCCATACACCGCATCCTGGCAAATGGCAACACACCATCCCAGGAGACGCGCATCGCCCTTCTGTCCCGGCTGGCTAC
>JAABUO010006223.1_pt1 | contig 13789 bp, 17 predicted proteins | sample 5559291 | NCBI WGS metagenome assembly JAABUO01 (sample SAMN10711878, study PRJNA513372) | rock metagenome | isolation source: Antarctica rocks | place: Antarctica: Victoria Land, Finger Mt sud | reverse complement strand
GAAGAGCAAATCTCCATAGGTGTAACTGCAGTGACACACTGCCTGGTGTGAGCCTGTTTTGCAGAGCAACACTGAACAGTGGAAACTGCATTTTGCCCTGAACAGTGCTGCAGAGCATTTGTGGTGGGTCACTGCACACATGTGTGGAGAGCAAATCTCCATAGGTGTAAGTGCAGTGACACACTGCCTGCCGTGAGCCTGTTTTGCAGAGCACCACTGAACAGTGGGGATTGTATTTTGCCCTGAACAGTGCTGCAGTGCATTGGTGCTGGGTCACTGCACACCTGTATGAAGAGCAAATCTCCATAGGTGTAACTGCAGTGACACACTCCCTGCTGTCATGATTGTGCCACTCCAGATACACCTCTGGAGATTTGCTCTTCACACAGGTGCGCAGTGATGCCAGAGCAATGCACTGCAGAACTGGGCAGGGCAAAATAGCTTCCCTGCTGTTCAGTGCTGCTCTGCAAACTAGCCTCACAGCATGATTGTGCCACTGCAGATACACCTATGGAGATTTGCTCTTCACACAGGTGCGCAGTGATGCAAGAGCAATGCACTGCAGAACTGGGCAGGGCAAAATAGTTTAACAACGCCTTGCATGAGTCGGAACGCCGCTGAAGCGAATCACTCAGACCAGTTTTGGTTGAGATGGCAGCTCGCTTTGTTCGCTTTCAGTTCGCTTCAGCCCTCAAATAGGGCCGCGCACGGTCGAAATCTCGTCAACGACGGGGAGCTGCAAGCTTACCTTCAAGTAACACCTCCAGGAGTGTGCGGTTGTCGTGTGCGCACCGGCCAGAAAGCGGTAACTCTGGGGCTGCACGGAGGTCAAAAGAGACCTAGGGCGCCCAAAACCGCCCCTGAAGAGAAGGACGTTGTTCAACTGTTCAACTCGGATTCAAAACGGGTCACCTTGTTTCAGTGGTTTCAACAGACTGATTTTGTGAATGTAATGCAAGCTTGATATACTATATACAGCACAAGACAGAAGAATACAAGCTGGCTGCTGTCAGGCACTATCTCCACATATCCGCATGTACTGGTTTTTCCAAGGTGGTTGATTTGTGACCCAGGCCTGCCACCGCTTGCCCAGTGCTTTTAGACTGGCACGACGCGCCAAAATTGTTTCCGTAACAGTACCACGCGTACTTACATATGCCCAGCGGCAGCTGATCCGAGCTGAAAGCCATCATAATGAACAGTCACACTGCAAAGAAAACGACAAGGAGCGATGCAGAGGTGAGAACAGCTCAAGTGTGCGTCATGCGACGTCGGGTGTCAGATGTCCACCCACCTGCGTAGGAAGGACTGAACACCTGGACTTCACTATGTTGCCAAAGTTGTCTGCCTTTGCCAGGTGGTGAAGAGGTTTGTGGGGTACTCGACTTCCAGCTGGGGGCTTGCTGTACACGTTGTTCTTGCAATAGTTTCTGGCGGTCTGTTTGAGTTCATTGGCCGTTGCTACCCACAAACAAAGATATGGACAATGAGACAATCTCCTCTGAGCAAGGCAGAATACGTATGGACAGAGGTATTGATCATTTAAAGATGCATGTGTTCATTTGAGATGCATATTTGAGATTTGTGTGATACGCATGTATTCATACATGTGGGCATAGCCGTTCATAGTTTGAGATGCATATTGTTTTTGGATGCTGAGCCCTGCAACGGTTACTTATGCACCTTGGTCTTGTAGCTCATCAATGGACAGTGGAAGCTGCTGAAAGTGGTTGAGTCCACCAGCCAATTTACTGGCATGCAGCAGGTATGGATCCAGGTTGCCGTTCTGATTAAGTGGTCTGTGCATATACTTTGTAGTCACACCTGGCCGGCATGCTGCAGGTGGGCATCAGCAAGGCAACATCTTGCTGGACTTGTTTGAGTGTTCTAATATCAGACCATGGTATAGAAGCGAGATGTGTGCTGTGCAGCAGACAAAAGATGAGCCCAATCTTGATGTTAAAGTGCATCGGGCAATCAGGTTGCTGCTGGTTTGGTATGTATACAACGCAGAATCTGACACATTCATGCCTTTGATGGATATGCCGGCTGACATATGTGTACAGATACACAATGCCAGAAAGGCACTAGATCTCATTGACACAGGTCACCAAATTTGCATTTAGCAGGTTGTTTGGAGTGGCTTTGTCTATTGTATCTGTCTCTGTTGTTGGGACGCTGCATACAACATGCCTTTTCTGCTTGCTTCCAAAGGCAGAGCCTATTGCACCAGAAGCAAGACAATGCAAAAGTAAGGCATCCTTTCCTGTGTACAAAGTAATGATTAGTCAACACTCTGTTAGTAAGAAATGAAGTTCAGGACGATAGGCTTAGCATCTGACAGCAATCAAAGAGACATGCTTTCCTGAGTCAACAAGAGTGTCTTGTGTACCATGGCTTGGTTGTGAAACTGTTTGAGAAAAGCAGAACAGTGTGGTACTAGATCTGTTTCATTGACAGACTTTGGTGACTCTGCCTCAGGAGCTGACTGGTCCATCTTGAGCTCAACTAAGGCTTGGTCCTGCAAGAAGCAAATGCAGCTTGACGGCACCAACGACATGACTATTGGAAAGCCCAGCTTTGCAAAGATGACTTGTTTCATGCTTGCGTACCCCCTGTATGTTGTCCAGGTACAATCTTTGTGTACGTTGTTGAGATTGTGGTGTCACTGATACGAGTTATATGGTAAAGCGTAACTGACTCAAAACAGCACAAGGCTGACAATGCCATCATGACTGCCTCATCCCTGGTTGTGTCTGTCTGTGTTTTACAAAGCATCCATCAAGCATGTTTGAAATGGTTGACATGCAAGCTGACATAATTGCGCTGAGATTTGTGTTGTCTGCAGTACATTGAACTGGCGTATGTTGCATACCAGGGGGGGTACAGCTATGCTGCGCTTCTGCTTGTCATCACTGTTGTATCAGCTTGTACGGCAGTGACTGCTCAGTTCAAGAAGCAAATGGCCCTGTTCAAAGCGATCACAAAACAATGTATGGTTCCCATTGTGCGCAATGGCGTCGTCAGGTGACTTTATCACCAATTATGACGGCTTTCATGTATAACGGTGTCATACTGCAGGATTCAACATTCCTAGTGCTGCATTTGCAAGTGTGTATCGCTTGGCTAGGTTATCTAATTGGAATTTGCCAATTGTGTATAAGAAACTTGTGACATCATGGCATCCTTGCGCTGCAACAGAGTGACGTGAGCTCAGTGCACAGCAAAATATACATAATGCATGCTGCAACAAGCATTGATGGGTGAGCCAAGCCTGCCCCTAAGCAGCAAAAGTTTGTGCTCTGCAGAGCTGTTGCTTCTCATAGCTTGGTTCCTGGGGATGTATTGGTTTTGTTATGGGGCAAGGCCTCATGCGACATGGTGTTGCTCAGAGGTAGCTGCCTTGTCGAAGAGTCCATGCTATCTGGAGAGGTATCGCTCACTGTGCCTGCACATAACATGCGGTTTGTAGAAGAATGTCACCTACCTATAACATAGAAACTCAGCAGTACATACGGTCAAGCCATTCAATTGGCTTTATAGAGTTGGTCTTGGATGCAGAACCTGATATGCCAGCAGACCAAGATGCATGTATGATGATGGCTGCAGGCTGCTCAAGCACGCAAGTCCAGATATGTGCCAGAGAATGGACGGGAGGTATGGAGGTATCACCCAGACACACATCACAGTTGCACCATCCACGCGGGGACCTTTGTCCAACAGGTCTGTGCTTCAAATGCATATGTGCACCTCTGCTACGCTGAAACTGCTCTTAGTACTGACACTCATCAGGTATTGCATATTTGTAGCTTCAAACGAGCATGCATGGAAGCATCCGGCCAGGCTTTCATTACAGCAATATGCGAATTTGCCTTTGTTGCATGCTGCAAATGACATGATTGTTTTACAGGTGTGGAATGAGGAGGATCCTGAAGATGAGGTCTTGGCGCTGGTCGTCAGGACTGGCTTTAACAGCACAATGGGCAACATGCTTCGTCAGATTGTATGTCCCATAGACAGCATAAAATGGAAGCAAGATCCATTCCTTTTGGCAAGCGACTCTCAATTTGCTGTATTCCTTGCCATCTCATCAAAGTAATTGATCAGACTATATTCGTTTTACTAAATGTGAGCTTGCAATCATGGTGTCACAGTTGACCACACTATCACAGTATCGCCAAGCAGCCATACATGCCTGTGTTGTTTTGAGCTGCACTTGTGTCTTTGTAGGTTGATGATGCATGTAGCTTAAGCTACTTTGTGGTTGACCTTCCCCTGAAAGAATCTGCTTGAAGCGTACATTCATGTTGTCTGCTGATTTGATGGATCAGTTCTGTTGCAGTAAATTTAACCTTCATGTAACAACCAAATCCCGGATTTTATTTCATGTCTTGTTTACATCTGCTGCTTCTTCTACAGGATTACCTCTGGTTTTGTACATTTGCGTTGGGCTTGCAGCTTTGCGTTTTGATGCTGTTTTTGTCAAGCATCAGATGGCACCACCCCTCAAACGCCTACATTGCGAAGCATCTTTTGGATATGCTGATAGCAGCAGCGCCAACAGGTAAGCATGTATCTATGGAATATTCCCTATAATGTTTGTTGTGCACTCCCTGAGGGTTGTTTCGTCCAGGCGGCTTTATGTAGCTAGCCATTGCCTTGAATGTTGTGCCTGTTGTCTCCAATCTAGACGAATGACATGTTGCGAGCGCTAGATGACATGTCAGTCCGTTTTTGATCCTAGCCAGGCAGCAGCAGCACTGCTGAGATTTGTGTCTAATTTTCCTGTTGCATCAAGCTTTAAGTATCCGTGCAGCTTGGCATTTAGCCTGCTAGCTGTCTGTTTGGGTTTCTTGTTGCAACAGTTTTGTGCAGTAAAGTCCTTTTTGGCTTCAGAAACCCAAACGCATAACAAGAGCATGCTGCCTAAGCAATGTCAATGACTTTGGCAGATGTATGCTAGATTGGGCCAGAACACCAAATGTATTCCGAAAGCGTGTCTAGAGATATGGCAACAAAAAGTTTGTGCACCTAGCAAGTAATTTGCACATTGCATCTTGTGGTCAACAGCTGTCACATTCCAAAACCTTGTTTTGGATTAGCAATGGTCCTTTGCATGTGCTGTTCAAAGTTCCTGACTGGCAGCCTCAAGCTTCAACTTTTCAATGGTGAGCAGGAGTTCCAACCGTCACCACATTTGCACTGGGCCATCGCATGCGCCAACTGGGAAGGAGGCGCATAGATGTGCTTCGGCCTGAGAAAATCAAGAATCTGGCAGATGTTCAGGTTGTGTGTCTTGACAAGACAGGCACGCTGACCGGCAGTGTGGTAAGAACCTGTATTCCTCCCTGTACTTGATATTTGCTGATTCTGTATGCATTGCTGTTAGCATAATTGGCAAAGTCGTAACTTTGCAAAAGAAGCCTACTTGACCTTCATAGTCTTTTATACAAGTGCTGGGTGAAAGCTTTTTGTGTGCACCGCAATCTGCAGTCTCCGTTCTTTGTGTCTTTCACTGCAATAAGCACAATTGTAGTGCAATGATATTAAGAGGCAGCTGCAACACTGCTGATGAATACATGAGCTTGGTGCACAAATGGGGCATTCAATGCACTAGTGCCCATTGCCTGATCTGGAAACATGTATTGAATGCAGCCCAATCTGCACGGCGTGGTCTTGGTGGAAGGTGGCCACTTCACTGCTCTGCTGAATGCCGCCACGAGTGGGAACAATCGGTTTAAGCAAGCAGCAGCTGTTTGCCATGCTCTCACCTTTGTAAGCCGGACCAGAGTAGTTGGGGATGCTGCAGAGCAAGAGATCTTCAATGCTGTTGAGGCGCATTTTGTGGTAAGAAGCTGAAAGCTTCGCAGTTGCTCCGACGAGATTACAGTTTTGCAACCATTTGTGGCATCCGTACGCTGCACTGGCATGAAGTGGTTTGAATGTGCCTAAAGCATAATAGAATCTGGCATGCAAAGGCTATCTGTCGATGATTGCATGGGCTTCATGCATCAAGCCCATGCAAAGCTACATTTGGCAAGGCGTTTGTTATTTTCCAGTGATCAGTTTACACAGGAGTGATTTAAAACAGTGTCATAGTATGTGCTTGTTCACAGAAGGCTATATTTTAATTACTTTTGCTTATGCCTACCAGTTGCACCAGATGCAACATCATATTTGCTCTCTGCGTCATTTTTGTATGTACACATGCCCCACAGCTGACAGGCGGCATCTGTCTGTCCAAACCCCACAATGGCAATCTTGTGCTCCTCAAAAGTGATCACATAGTCTACTCATTCTCATAGTTTGCAGGACAGGAACCAAGTAGCCCTGCCATTGCAGACAGGACCACGGAAAGCATATAGAACTGCACATCTTCACATCCTTAAGCGGTTTGAGTTTGAAGAACCGCTGTTGAGGTCTGGAGTGCTGGTGGTAGATGATAATGGTGAGGTTGGCACAGCACTGGTTTTTATCCGAGGAGCACCTGTCATTGTAGAGCAGCTCGTCAAGAACAGTAGTATACCCACTGATTACAGACAGGTAATCATGTGCTATTTGCTTTGCTGATTGTAATACTTGGACATGGTGTTATACATGGTCAACATGCTCTTTGAGACAGCATGATATCGCATCAGCATATTGCAAAGCGCTCTGCTGCTTGACTGCTCAGCTGTTGATGCTTTGCACATCCAAGCAAACCATCTAGAATGGCATCATATCAGAAACTTATTTGCAGCTATGTCTAGTACAGCCGTGTTGGCCGTGCAAAACCTCATTCAGCACTTTAACCCTGAGCCAATTCTGTCTACTCCATAATGGGTGGCATAACAACAGGCTGTCAGGTTCACGTCATTACAGATGGAAAAAGATCTAGGATAAATCATGCCAAATCTGATCTTCTGTGTCTTGACCTGTACAGGCAATTCAGCTCTGTGTGTCATGCGGATCTGCATTAACAGAAGGCACTGTTACGTAGCCGACTGCTGATGTACGCATGTGTCACCTCAGCCCAGCCATCCAAACCTTTGCATTACTGTGCCAAATTGTTGTCTCAACAGTCTTTGAAGCTACATCCTGTCAAAATCCCTTCACATATACACTCATCAGAAGGAGCTGTCTCATGCTCCTGCTCATATGCAAAGATACTCTTGCTGCCTATGTGCCTCACCCATATGCACTTGTTCACCATATGCCCTTGTACCCGTAGGTAGTGGACAGCTACTCCATGCAAGGCTACCGGCTTTTGGCCTTGGCAGGAGGTGTGGTCCATGGTGTGGAGCAGCTGCATCTGGGAAGCATGACTTTGCCACAATTGGAAGCAAGGACGCACAACATCCGCCTGCTGGGTCTGATTGTCCTGACTGACCATTTGCGGCACGACTCCAAGGAGACTGTTCAGCACCTTAAAGACAGGTTTGTCCTTACGGGCTTGAAAGGCTCAACAACTTTGGGTCCTGCCCTGTCGGATTAGCTTGCAGCAGCCTTGACCTGGTAGGTGCTGAGTGTTTTGATTCATAGCTCAGAATATCATTAGGGCAGGGGACATGGTGACATTGCAGACATTTTGCTGCGTGTCTTGACAAAGACATTGCTGCTGGAGAATGGCACAACTGCTTGTATGCAGCATGACAATGCACAAGTTGAGACCCTTGGGTGCTCACACAAAGCTCAGATGCACCTTCCAAGTTAAAGCACAGGATTTCAAAGGCTGCAACAACGTCTTTCCGGAGACACTCAGGTTCTGCCAGTGAAGCAACATGATTGCTTAGCGCCCTTGTCTACAACGCATGCAACAATAAACAGCCGACCTTGGAGCCAAATCTGTTGCCGTTGACTCTTCTTTAAATTCATGCATGTTGCGCAGCGCTGCCATGAGAACAGTAATGATGACCGGAGACTACCAGTTGACCTCAGTCGCAGTGGCCAGGAGCATAGGCATGGTACCCCCTGGGGGCCGTGTGGTTATCATTCTGAGCAGGTCTGAGAGCTTGAACCCTAAGGGTGCCCTAAATCTGCTAAGCTTGCCTCAACCCCTGCCTCAGCTCGTGCTGTCTCGTGGCAATCTGAAGCCCAGGAGCCCATTGTGGAAGGGGTTCCTGCCAGGGCTGGCCAAGGACTAATGTTCCAGCTGGACAATGGAGACCCTTTTGAGAACGGGGATTCCACGAGGGCACTGACTGCAATTGCTCAGGTATTTGCATTCCAGTGATCATCCTTTGCAGGGTAATCAAATGTCAATCTGGTCAGCGCACTGGCTAGACTACTTTGATCTGTCTATGCAATGTTTATGCTCTGACTGCTGTGCTCGCGCGCAGTTCTTGCAGCAAGCAGATGTTTCCTTTGCGACAATTGGATGCACAGCAACTTTTGAGCGCCGCAAGCATCGAGATGTACTCCAGCATTTATTGGTGTAATTGCCATATGCATAAAGTGTGGTGTAGGGGCGGGCACAGTGCTGCATAACAGGGCTAGCCTTTGAGCACCTGCTGCAGCAGGCAGACGTGGCGGCATTGGAGATTGTGATGCGCAATGCTGTCGTTTTTGCTCGTATGCAATCTCAGCAAAAGGCACATGCCCTACAGCTGTTCAGCGTAAAGGGACTGCACCAAATGCTGCACGGGACATTGCGTCACATACCGGTCAGGCCCGCTTCATGCATTGCATTGCTTTGTTAGCTTTGTATGCAATGTGTCAGTTGAGTGTTAGATTGCTGAAATGCTCTTGGCTGAAAGCAAGCCAGCTTGTCTGCACACAGAGCTCTATACATTCAGGACAACATTATTTGCCTTGCAATCCTTCTTTCTTCCCATCGCGAGGACAATGATGTGCAAAGTTTTCTTGCCAGCTCCAGGGCCTGAGTCGCATCACAGCCCACAGCAATGCTGAAATAAATCATCTTGTTAATATGAGCAGATACTAAAGATCTTCATGCGCATCTTGACTCGCTTGTGCTCAACATGTTATGTGCAGGGCCTGGGCAAGGCAGTCATGTATTGTGGTGATGGCATCAATGATTTGGCAGCGCTGGCTGTAGCAGACGTGGGAATGGCCATAAGCTCCAGCAATGCAGCAGCAGCTGCAACTGTGTGTGATCGGCATGCTTCTGTGGCAGGTGCATCCAGATCCTGCACACAGGGTCAATCGCCTTTTGATTTGTGGTACCGTCTTGCCAAGTGCTGCCAGGAATTGGATCTTAGATGCCAGCGTCTCGCTTGCAGAGGCTATAGTTACTACGCTGTCAACAACACCAGCACAGCTCTGCCGGTTGATGCTTATTTCTTGACCATGAGCTGCACTTTTATCTGAAAAATTTGTAGCGAGGCTGCAGCAAAAGACACTGGCTTGTCAGCATGCCAAATGATCAGGAAGCAGTAGAAGATGCTGTTGTAGCTATGATGTGAGATTGTTTGCAATTCCCTGACTTGTGTCAAATGTGTTTGATTATGATTGCCTGAAGCTAGGTAGTCTAGAAAAATAATTGAGGCCCTGAGCCACAGGCCTGCATGTGATACAAAGGCAGCCAGTTTTACTCCCCAGTAAATAGATTTTGACATGTTTGTTGACGGCAGATGCTTAGCATTTGATGCAGTTCTCTTATTGCATGCATGAATGCAGGCATTTGTGCAGTGCTCAAACAAGCTAGAGCTACACAGGTCATCAAGCTTTCTGCCTTCAAGGTAAGTCATTGCAAATTCTGTTTGCTTCATATGTTATGTGCTGTTTGTGATGGCATCAATGCTTCAACCATGTGGCTGTTTGGGACATGTCATGTCCCTTGTTTGCCAGATGACACACAGCTTGTCACTGTTTGTGTGAAGGCTCCCTGTGTTGTGATTTACGGATGCTTTGCTATCTGTCAAGCATCCGCTTGACAGAAGGCCATATAGTTTTTTGGTCATGATCAGCCATTTACGATTTTCATGCATGCAGTACATGATGACATATCAGCTTCTACTGTCTTTGGCCAGAAATGTGACATTCTTCGGCGGCAGCTCAGACTTGTCAAGCACTCAGGTACGTGAAGTGTCATGAGCTGTGCATGGAGCTCTGCCAAAAACCCTGTGGACAACATGAGCTAGCTGAGGCTTGTCAAACATTATATATATAGACAATGTTGTTGCAAAGAGGTGCTTTCATTACGCATTTTCTCATATATCTATGCTTGCACAATTGTTTTAAAACAAGAGCATTATTGGCCACGGCTGTATGCACTGGGATCCGCACCAGGTCGCAACAAGCAAGCAGATGGTCTGGTACACCTGCCAAGTGTGCTGATGTCTCTTAAATGAAACTAACAGAATGAGCAACTCACAGGCTCTGCTTGTATTCAGAAAGGCGCTTTCGACTTCATTGCCCTGTCCCTCGGAGTCATTGCCAGCTTACGTCCTGCTTCAGAACAGTTGCTTCCTGTCAGGCCCAGCCAGACGCTGAACCACGTCAAGAATATGATGCTGGTGTCTGAGACTCTGGTGATATCAGGTCTCATGTACCGGGCTTGCCTGCACCTCTTGAAGAGCCAATCTTGGGTCAGTGCCAGCACTGGAAAGCCCATTGAGGTAATTCAGCAGTGTGCGGTCCCAACAAATGATGGTATGACCAATGCTTTAGGTAACCTGCATCAGACTATATGGTCCTTGCGCATACATTGGTGCATCTTGTCAATTGCTGTTCTTGCCCAGATATATGTCTATACAGCATGGATACCATATCATCTTCTGCACTTAGTGAAGGTTTTGCTTAGACGATTTACATACTAATCTGGTGCATTGCAAGCATGTTAATGCAGACAAATTTGTCCAGCTTCGCATTGTACGGAGAAAACTGCAAGGCGCAATGTGCCGTTTGATGCATCACAACTGACATAGTCTTCTTATGCAGGGAATGGCTGTCACAGTAATATGGGTTGTGGGATTTGTCCAGGTCCTTGTTCCTGTCCTAAGCTTTTCAGTTGATACACATCCATTCTGTAAGAGTGTGAGCTGGCCAGAGCTGGGTTTGATTGTTTTCTATATGATTTTGACAACCGTCAGCTGCCTTCTTGGGCCGGGTATCTGGGATGTAGCAGGCCTGCTGCACCTCTGCAAGCTCCCAATCTCGTTTGGTTGGAAATTTGAGCTGCTTGCCCTGAGTTTTGGTACAGTATACATTGTAGTCTTCACATTGACACGGAGACTGGACAAGCGCTACAGGCAATGTCAAGTGCTTCCGTACAATGCTAATCATGCCATCGGTTGAAGATTGCAATTGGTGACAGCACACAGGCCAACCTGAGAAGTCAGAGAATATGTACTGGTGCAGGCATGAATTGCTTGTTTACCCCAGATTCACCATGCTTTTCCTCACATTTGTTCATTGTGTCGTCTTGCCAGGACCTGTACATATAGTGTGTTTTGATGCCTCCACTGCTTGATATGCATTGACAGTGTATATGTAATGCTTTGATACAGATTTAAAAGTAACGCATGGCCAATGCACTGCACCAATGCTCAGGGCAAAATGCATGGCGTGTGTCCCAGCGTTTCTATGCCACACAGGCTGACAGCAGTTGACATTTCTATCAGGGACAGTGCATTGTGATTGCTTAAAAAGAAAAGAAAAGTCTACGCCTTTCAGCGATCATAACCGGAGCCTCCTGAGGCGGCAGCCCAGAGCTGAGACCATAGGCCATAGCCTGAAGGGAAAAGGAAGATCCCAACGCATGGTGGATCAGGCCTATTCTGTCCGGTTTTGTCTGTCTTCTCTCTCTAGTACTCTTCTAGATGTAAGAATCTTGTCAAATGTCAAAACAGAGTGTTCATGTTGATTTGGACATAACTTAGCTTGCAGGTCCATGCTCTATACCAACCTGTGCTAAAGCATTAGATGCAGTGTGATATTGTGACCCAGATTGTCCTAGGATGATAGGCATTACAGCAACATTTGTATCTGTAGTCCTTAAGAGCTCCAAAGCTTCATGTTGTGCTTTCTTTTCTTGCAGCTCCTCCGCATATCTTGTATCAGGGCAATATTCTCCTTCCATAATCTTTACGCTCCTTGGATTTCCATCAGGCATCACTGGTGTTAATGCTGTCAGTCTGGATCCAGAATTGTCATCATGGCGCAAGTACTGCTGTTGTTCTGCCATTGTCATTTCCAATCTCATCATGTTTGGCCTCATCTTGCCCCTCGTGTCTGCCACTCCCCTCTGCAAGAAACTCCTCTCCACATAGGGTCCAAGCCCCTTGCTTGCAAACATCTGTTTGGGAGGACGAATGCTGGAACTCTCTCGCTGTGCACTCCCAACTCTTGAGTCCTTCAATCCTTTCCACATCTGCAAACAGGTAGTGACTACCACACTGCCCTTTACTGAAGGCTTGGATGACTGCTCTCATGGCTTTATCATGTCTAGCTATATACTGTTTGCTACTGCTGCATTGATTGCACCGGTCCTGACCAGCAAGCAATTGCCACAGAGAAAATGTCTGGATACATGCAGCTCCAGGAGATGAGGCCAGCCATCACCACTGCAGAGAGGGCACCGTTTGTCCATGGCTACTAGTTGCCCAGGCATGTATGGGTAAACCCTCAACCCTGAACTGAGCTTCACAGCATTGGTGCAGAGTCACTGCACACCTATATGATGGGCAAACCTCCACAGGTGTGATTGCAGTGAAACAATGCCTGGTGTGAGCCTGTTTTGCAAGCAGCACTGAGCAGTGGGGAATACACCTTGTCGTGAGCAGTGCCGCAGAGCATTGGTGTTCAGTCACTGCACAATTGTATGAGCAGCAAATCTTCTTAGGTGTATTTGCAGTGACACAATGCCTGCTGCAAGCCTGTTTTGCAAAGCAGCACTGGACAGTGAGGAATACAATTTGCCCTGAGCAGTGCTGCAGAGCATTGGTGCTGAGTCCCTGCACACCTGTATGATGGGCAAACCTCCAAAGTGTGACTGCAGTGGCACAGTGCCTGCTGTGAGTATGTTTTGCAGAGCAGCAATGAACAGTGGGGGAAGACTTTCTGCCCTGACCAGTGTTGCAATGCACTGGTGTTGATTCATTTCACAGCTGTGTGAACAGCAAATCCCCACAGGTGTACTTGCAATGACACAAGCCTGCTGTTAGCTTGCCTTGCAGAGCAGCACCGAGCAATGGGGAATGCATTGTGCCAAAAGCAGTGTTGCACTGCACTGGTGTTGGGTCACTGCACAGCTGTGCACACAGCAAATCACCATAGGTGTACTTGCAATGACACAAGCCTGCTGTCAGCTGGTCTTGCAGAGCAGCACTGAGCAGTGGGCGATCCCCACTGTCCAGTGCTGCTCTGCGAAACAGGCTCACAGCAGGCAAGATGTCACTGCAGTTACACCTGTGGAGATTTGCTCTTCATACAGGTGTGCAGTGACCCAGCAGAAGTGTACTGCAGCTCTGTTCAAGGCAAAATAGCTTCCTTGCTGTTCAGTGCTGCTTTGCAAACTAGCCTCACAGCAGCCCTGTGCCACTGCAATTACACCTATGGAGATTTGCTCTTCATACAGGTGTGCAGTGATGCAACACAATTGCACTGCAGCACTGGTCAGGGCAAAATGGCTTCCCTGCTGTTCAGTGCTGCGCTGCAAACTAGCCTCACAGCATGCTTGTGCCACTGCATTTACACCTATGGAGACTTGCTGTTTATACAGGTGTGCAGTGATGCAACAACAATGCACTGCAGCACTGGTCAGGGCAAAAATAGCTTCCCCACTGGTCAGTGCTGCTCTACAAACTAGCCTCACAGCATGCTTGTGCCACTGCAATTACACCTAGGG
>JAABUO010006222.1_pt1 | contig 13790 bp, 19 predicted proteins | sample 5559291 | NCBI WGS metagenome assembly JAABUO01 (sample SAMN10711878, study PRJNA513372) | rock metagenome | isolation source: Antarctica rocks | place: Antarctica: Victoria Land, Finger Mt sud | reverse complement strand
AGCATCATGCGAGAGACGTGTAACCGAGATCCATAGTTCTGGGCCGTCTTTGTGCTTTAGATCAAATAGTCGTAGGGTTTGCATGTTTTCACTCCTCTCGCGCAAGGATGTTCAAGAGCTGCTCAGGATAGTCATCGAAAGAGATAGAAATTAGATATTAACGATTTGAATCTATCCAAGATAAATATTATAATATTGTGACGAATCTCCAATTGATAATGGCAGATTATGGTCATCGTGGGGAAAGATGAGCGGTCATCAAAGTAGCTTTCTGTCAAAGCGTGAAAGGGATTTCCTCGATTCTCCTACATGTCATTGTAGCTCAAAGCGTACCATTCTCAAATCCCATGGCCGTCGATACTGTGGCAAATCCGAATATACCGCCCCACCATCAGTTCTGTGAGACTTGTAATGCAAACAGACTACTGTAGCCAGTGTTTCGAATGCGGCACACAGAAGTGTTGGGATACACGTTGGAGTGGAGGCTGTCGAATAGATATAAAATTTCGAGAACATCATGAGCCGACTTTGGGTGTTCGAATCCCGCTTGGGGTCGGTTAGAGAACGGCCTTGACAGCCCCCAAGTTTGAACGTCTGCGTTGTATGGAGCGGGGGGGGAAACGAGATTCGAAATGCGCGTCTGGCGCTTGTCCTCCTGCGGCATAGCGTGGTGACGCTACCTTCATTCTCAGCAGCCAAGGAAACTCCTATTGTTCCCGATTGATAACTAACCCACTTACTCTTCCCACACATGAACATGCCGTTCCACACTCTCTGATATCCTGAAATCTTTGCCGGCTCCTTGATGATCCATTGCTGAAAAAGCCCATCTTCGTCAAGTAAACGATACATCATTATCCCCCCCGTTCATCATTGCCGAAGTAATTGAAACTCGTGCTATCATTGCAGATCTCAAGGGAAGCTTTCCCGACCCAGCACTCACACCTAACAGGAACATTCTCATCATCATGCATCGGAATCCTCAATCCCCCTCCCTCACGCCTTGCATAATCTCCAGCGTAAACCGTCAGCCTCCGAACTTTCCCGCTTGGCTGATCGCGACGTAGGGATTTGAACATCGCTTTTGCCACCGTGCTGTTCAAAAGAGGTTTCATGAGGTCTGGCAAATGACAACCAGGTTGGTCCAGCTCTTGGAACGGATCACTGTAACAATCTTTGGCGTACCGGGTGTGCCACGGGTCCTCCAGGTTGAAGTATATGGTGAGATGAGATAGGTTGGAGAAATTGGATAGCTCGCTCAGAATGTCATAAGGCCATCCGTTTGAGCCACGCCAAAGATCTAGAGTCAATGTTTCAAGGTCTGGAGCGGCGGTGTGAATGTTCTTGACCTGGGAGACATCGAATGAAGGGCGTGTCCAGCTGGAGTTGCCCGTGCCAAGGACGCAGTCACGTTCGTGTTCATGAACCTTCAAGTGCTTCAAGGTAGCACCGTGGGAAGCAAGAATACGCGTCACATCCAAGGTCTGGCCCATGCCACTAATCTCCAACTGGTATAATGACGGAAGAGCCGCGATGAAGGATGTCCAGTCTCTGCGTAGCTGTCGTGTATCTCTATCATAACCGCAAAGTGTCATTTCATCGCCCCAGAAACCCACTTCAGGTCGTAGAACCAGGGACTCGAGGCCGGTCAATTTGCCCCGAAAGGCTGTAAGGAATGAAGGAGGTGGTATATCCATATCGAGTCGTTTAAGCTTGCTCCAATCCATTGCGGCCTTCCAAGCAGGAGCACTCAGAGGCCGGGGTCCTCTTCTCGGAGTATATTCTCGAGATTCCCAGTCATAGCCAGATAGGGTCAGATTTTCGAGATTTGGAAAGCGGTGACGTTTCTTCCACTTGAAAGACCATGGATCGGCGCCGATGACACAGCCCCCTTGGGCTATCGAAAGGCTCACGGATCGCACATTGGGACAAGAAATGAGGTTGTGATATAGGTCGTCGACACCGTTGATGTCTTGGCCACTGCCGTACGATATATAGACGTTCAAGGTATCTGACGAACAGTCGGGTTTGTTCCACCAGTGCAGTCGTTTCTGTACAATTTCCTGATATCCAGAAAATGCTTGGCTAGAAGAGGGAAAAAATAAGCTTGAGAGAAGTAATGTGAGGATCCAATGGATCAGCCTTGACATGATTGAAGGTTAAGCCGATAAAACAGGAAAAACATTGCGGGTAAGAGAAAAACAGATCAAGCATTGGTATTATAGTACCATTTCACTGGTGCCTGGCCGCGCCAAATCCTTTGAAGCTACATGTCATGAACCTAACTTCTGTGGGCTGTGTTTAGTCAGCCGAGCAAGAATCAAATTAAGCAGCACTTGCGGCAAGAAGAGTTGGATTAATGAAGGAAGTATGACAAAGTTGGTCTTGAACAGAATTAATAATCGTCTTGGCTGTTAGGTGTGATCACTGAGTTTCGGCTCCCCTGGTGATCAGGTAGGAAACGGGATACTTAGGAATTCTCTACAAAGGCCATTCTTTATCGCCCTACTTTGCTCAAAACATGTTTATCAGTATTAATGATCTTGGTGCTTGAAGTGAGCGCCGTGGAATAAAATATATTGATAAGAGTAGTTGAAAGTAAAAGCAGTTCAAGAATTTTGAAGATATCTCGGCGTTTTGAAATATGATGATTCGTAATCCATTATATTGTGGCACTTGTGTTGAACCTGTTTCGCACATTTGCGTAGTGGAGTTATCTTGTAGTTTTATGCGATAATTTCCTCGACCTGCGAAACCCGTATATGCGATTTCCCAACAGTCCGTATTTGGGGGATGCTTTACTCTTGGGCTTCCATAACCACAGGCTGTTTCTTCTTTATCCCTGTCTTGGTCTCCACATGTTCCGTGCTGAGCACTTGCCTCGTGATGAAGCTACTCGCGGCAACACCACAGGCTGAGACGCATGTACACATGATCCAGATATTCTTTACACTCCATGCAAAAGCATCTTTCACCGCCATTTGCTGTATAGGGTCCATAATTGTGTCTATTAGCATCACATTAGCTGCTGCCGCCCCGCCGGAAAGTGACTGTGTGACGTTTCTTGGCAAGCCTGCAGCACGGAGACGCGGAGTTTGAAGGTCCATGCCATTCTGGAAGACGACACCGCCAATAACCACAGAAATAGATGTGGCGAGGCTACGAGAAAACGACAACGTTGCCGTTGCCGTTGCGATGTCATCTTGTTCGGTAAGAGCTTGCAGAGCAGTAAGAGGCGGTTGGAATAGAAGACCTGCGCCAATGCCTGTAACTATCTCAAAGGCAATGATCTCGCCTAACGAAGAACTGGCATCGAGATAGATGAACAATCCAAGCCCGATGGTGAGTAGAATCATACCGCCCCAAATGAGCTCGCAGTACCTGCCAGTGCGGTGAATCATAACCCCAGCAAAGATTCCCGCGAGCGCTTGGGTGACGGTAATAGGCAGAAGATAAAGTCCCGAGTAGACTGGAGAAGCCTCCTTGGCTGATTGGAAGTACAGTGGCAGGTAGTACTCGGGGGCAATTTGAGCCTATAGGATTAGTCTCACTGCAATATCTTACCATCATACGCAAGGCAGGACTTACAAAACCATGCAAAAACGTTACAAGCAGACTGGCAACGTTGTGGCGCTTATGGAATAGACTCAACGGAATGAGTGGATGTTTTGCAAGTCGCTTCTCGCTGTACACAAAGAACACAGACATGACACAACCAAAGATTATGAGGCAGATTACTGTGGGTGAATTCCACGGAAATGCAGCTCCACCGAAATCGAGACCTAGAAGTAGCATCAAGGTAAACCCAAGAATAGAAAGACTACCAAACCAGTCGATAGCTTTGACGCCTTCCATGACTTGGGTCCGAGGATTGTGCACGTCCAGAAATAACAGTAGCAGCATAAATGCAGTTCCAGAAATGGGGAGATTAATCCAGAATATCCAGCGCCAGGAGGCCAATTCGGATAACACACCTCCCAGGATCGGTCCAGCGCCACCTGCAAGAGCCCACATCAACTCCAATAAGCCAAGGTAAAGGCTGCGAGTTCTGTAGAACGTAATTATAAGTACTCTTGTTATATAAGACGGAGAGGGGCATACCTCATGCTGAAAATATCCGAAACAGTTATAAGCACCAGGGGAATTAGCCCGTCACTTGCTGAACCTTGCAATGTCCGGCCGACAATGAGCATTTTCATAGAGGTAGAAAGAGCACATAAAATGGAGCTAGTGAAGAATGATGCTACGGCGATTAGAAGTATCAGCTTCCTGCCCCAGATGTCGGATAGTTTCGCCCATATTGGAGCAGCAGCAGTATTGGCCAGGAGATAGGCGCCTCCAATCCAAGTGTAACCTGATGCTGAATGCAGTTGTGATGTGATCGTAGGGATCGTAGTGGATATGATCGTTGCATCTAAAGCGGAGACGAAAAGGGAGAGCTGGTGTGTAGAGGATTTAGAGGTTGTTGCATCGCTCAAGCCATATAGAAAGAATATAGAAATCACCACAAGGAGACGAGAGAGAGCGAACTAACAAACAGAGCCGCCATTACAGCGAACATCCTCATCCTGCTACGAGGGACTACCTCAGGGTCTGGTATGCCATGGGGTTCAGCGGATGCTTTGTTTTCATAGCAATTATCTCTGTTGGATACATCGATTGCTTCAAGCTCGTATGCATTAGGAAGGGTACTGGAAACCTGGCCAGCCATTATGGAACTTGGGAATGAAGATCGATTTGTCAAGCGGCCTGCACCTCGAAGTTGATTGGAATAAGTACGAAAACGGTTGCGACTCAGTATGACTATCTTTTAAACACCCTCGACAAATTCAAAACGCAGCATAGTCTGTAATTGTTTATTGATATTTGCACTGAATCTAGATCACACGCTACAGGCACTAAACTGCGCATAGGTAGCGTTACTATTATTACTTACACACCCACTAATTCTACTCGGATCCCATATGTGGTAACACCACTCACTAAGCACCTACCTCGCAACTTTGAGACTTGAGAAGCATGTCGACTGCACTTTGTGGGGAGAGTGTGACATCGCGGGCCTCGCCTTGCTACCGACTTCCATGTGTCTCCAATCACTACTCAGTAGTTCCTGTTGGCAGAATTCTCTCCGCAATGGCTGCCTGCGTTCCAATAAATATTGGTTGATCTGCCCAACGAAGTGTTCATTCCTGGTGCCTGTGCTCTGCAGTTGCCTTTGTCACATTTTTCCTGTTTGCTCTTATTGAAAGTTGATAACTATAACCATCTCCTGCTCTTTAAATCCTTGAACACACTTATTAGAAAAAGAAGCAGTGAAACTATCTCTTATACCGAGGCAAAATACCACAAGATGTTTCCTATCCTCTTTTGGACCATCTGTTTGAGCGCCGTCCTCGTTTCAACCGAGCCTCTGAAGTTGGACTTTACAAAAGTACCCGTTGCCAGCGCTCCACTCACCCAACGAAGCCTTGAACTTCCCATGTACAACGATATCTTCCATCAAGTCAGTTCTCACGCATTATCCCTCCAATAGCTAACCTGTTCTGTAGAAATATACCGTCAATCTGACCGTCGGAACGCCGCCACAGCCAGCTTCTCTTCTCATTGATACCGGCAGCAGTGATTTCTGGCTCCCAATACCGGACTCTTCGGGATGTGCACCAACATGTCCGCCGGGTAGTTTCGATAGCACAAAGTCCTCTACTTTCCGAGCAACGGATCTTCCATTCAACGCTTCTTTTGGTCTTACTGCAGGCAATCTAATTGTCGGACAATACTTCCGAGACACTTTACGGATTGGCAAGGCCGTGATCTCAAATATGACAGGTACATATTTTTTCATCTATAGATCCGTGACCACGAATGGGAAAACATTGCAGAGACCTGACACTGCATTGCTTCACTTACGAAACATGATTGCTGACTCGCAACTGATAGTGAGTGCATACTACCTCCATTCGGCCCTCCAACATCAACAGTGAAGGAAACCTCTCGACACGCTATCAGTTCAGATGATCGCGTTCTGTAATCCTATCGCTAACACACCCCTGCATCTAGATGGCAGTAGCCGATATCCCCAAAACCTTCTTCGATGACGGATTCTATGGTATCATCGGCCTCAGTTCCCGCCTTGGCGAATCCATCTTCATCAACCCTACCAGCCCCGGATTCAGAAAGCCAAACGCTACATTCCCAACGCTGTACGACCAACTCCAAGCGTATGGCTACACCGCCAGAAGAGCATTCAGCATCTGGCAGAACAGTATATCCGCCACAACAGGCCACATACTCTTCGGCGGCGTCGACACGGCAAAGTACCACGGCGAGCTCAAGAGCGCACCCGTCCAGACTAACCACGGCATGTTCTTTGGTTGGGCTGTGACACTCAGCTCCGTCATCCGCTGCTCCGCCGGCCATGGGCACCATAAAGAAGAAGACTTAACCGCCCCAAACTCCAACGTCACCGTGATCTTGGATAGTGGCGCACCGAACATGTACCTGCCCTCGGCAATCGTCCAAAATATCCAATCGTCCATGAACGCCTCCACACAATTCGGATTCCCTTACGTCCCCTGTGCGCAACGGAAAGTCCACTCCACTCTCGACTTTGGCTTCGGCGGTGCCTCCGGACCGAGAATCAGTGTCCCACAATCCGAGCTGATCTACCCATTCGGAGCCCCCTCGAACATCGGCCCTGTTCACGCCAGTGACGGCACACCCCTGTGTTACCTCGGTGTCATTGGCGTCGACGGGCCCATTTTTCTTCTTGGCGATACATTCATACGGTCTGCGTACATGGTTTACGATGTCGACAATCTCCAGGTTGCGATGGCGCAGGCCAAGTATGATGTTGTTGAGGAGAACATTGTGGAATTGGCGGCTGGCAAGGGTTATCCCCGGCGTCAGTAAGGTGGTGAGATATCTGCTTCCGAGGCCAAGCACGGCTTAGACCAGTAGTACTTCACAGATTTTAAGCTGGAGATTTTGGACTGGAGGCGCATTTATTCTGAGGTCCCGTTCTGGATTCGCGTCTCCATGTTGGTCACATAGAAGAGATTTGTAGTTATTCAATCATCCTAAAGTCCTGTTCAGGCACAGAGAAGTTGTATTCAGTCAGATCCATCCTCAAAGTTCTGTTTCTCGCTTCTAAGTTGAGTATTGACTCTGCTGTAGTTGTTATAAGCATGTATACTGCAGCACAGAGGTAGCGAATTCTGGGCTAGCACCTAGTGCAGGACTAAGCAACAAACATCGCCGCCGTCATGTTATAGATTTACCATATATATACTTATGAAATTTCAACTCTCGAAGGAATCAATCAAGGGCTGGCAAGGCACTGGGTATCCCAGATACTACCTCGTAGCCCACGAATAAACTCCTCAGTCTGGATGAGCTCTATCCATCCATGGCATGGCCTCCATCGAACCCCCCCATGAATACCCCATCCACACAAACAACATCCCATACTCCAAAACCGCCCTCCAAACCCTCGCCGTCTGCCTCCCACACCCTCCTCAACCCCACGACACACCAAGCTTGTGGGTCATGTAATCACATACACCTTTCCTCCACAAACCCCACCCTACTAACCACCCCAATAGATACATCCACGGCGGCGCTTGGCGCGACCCTGAAATCGACTCCACCCAGCTCAACCCGGCCCTAAGTCTCCTCCTCAAAGATCCCCTGATCGCCCATATCACGGGTTTCGCATCGATCAATTACCGCCTCTCGCCCTACCCTGAGCATCCCCGGCATCCTAGCTCCCCAGATGATCCTGCAAGAAATGCAGAACACCCGGATCATGTCCACGATGTGCTGACGGCGCTCGCGTGGCTGCAGAAGAAGTATGGTTTCGGAGAGAGATATTTGCTTGCTGGACACAGCTGTGGCGCAACGCTTGCGTTTCAGGTAGCCATGACACCGCACAGTACACTATCTCCAGCCATCACAAAACCCCTAGCTATCCTCGGCGTCGAGGGTATATACGACCTCCTCGCTCTGCGTAACAACCACTGCAACGAACCCTACTACCAGCACATGCTACAGAATGCCTTCGGCACCGACGAGACCCGCTGGACCGCCGCCTCCCCCGTCTCCGGCGACTACAACAAGCATTGGCCGAATGCCAAGTTGACTGTTCTGGCTCACTCGTTTCAGGACGAGCTGGTGGAGAAGGAGCAGATGGGAAGGATGGAGGCGGCGCTGAAGGAGAAGGGGGCAGACGGAAGGGTTGATGTTGGGAAGATACTCAAGGGGAGGCATGATGATGTATGGAAAGAGGGGACGGAGCTGGTGAAGAGCATCAGGTATGCCGTAGACAGACTTGTCACGTCGAAGGTCTAATGTGGACTTGATACTCGAACGAAAGAGGCTTGCTACTATATCATTATATCCCACTAAAATCGCCATTAGCCCAATACACTACGCCAGTATCCTACTGATGCCCCTTCCCAAACCCCAAACAACTCACCCATGCCACCCTCCCAAAACCCCCAGACCTCAAGACCTCCATCCAAACCGCTACCCTTGAGACTGACCGAGCGGCCAGGGAACCATGGTTTTAGCGGATAGACATGGACACATGTGCGACCTGAATAACGGATACAAGGATCATAAAAGTCCTCATGTCAAGGGCGTAAAAGCGCAATCGAACTGCCTTAGTTTTTCTGCTCGACATCTGGGTCTTACCATAGAGATACCAGAACCTACACTCGTACATCTACACGCCTATTCCATCCTATCCCGTCCCCATCTCCGCCTTCCACACGCATCCCACACCCACACCAATCACCTATTATCCACCGCATCCCGATCCCACACCCATCCTCCCCCTCAATTCCATCCCCAATCCCTCCTTTCTTTCCTCCTTTCTTTCCTCCTTCCTCGCATCTCCTCACAGAGTATCATGCGCAAACGCGCCCTTTCCTTGTCGTGCAGATCAGTCAGATATGTTTGAGATGAGGATGGGACTTGTGGAAACTGAAGAACGAGAAGGGAGGGAGGGAGATGGATGGGAAGGAAGGGGGAATGGGAGATGGAGGATGATCGAGGTACGGGAAATGAGAGACGTAAAAAAGATTCTATATCAATGGAGTGAAAAAAAAAGAATGAGAATGAGCGAACAACGAAAGTTGGACACACAATACGAAAAGTGGCAATAACGATAATGCACAGAGCATAACCAGGATAGATATAAAAACTAAAGCAAAAAAAAACAAAACAAAACAATGCGAAGAACACAATATCTCACAATCAAACGAGCTAATTCTAGCGCAGCAAAATCACCTTAATCCTTCAAGAACAACACCCTTTTCCAACCGAGGATGAGCGAGGTACAGACACGTGGATGAGCAGGAAGGGTGTGAAAGGCGGTGGAGAGAGAAATTTAGGGCATGGGGGGGATGGTGCGGATGCGATATTGGGGGGATGGGTGAGGGATGGGGTGGAGGATCAAGAGGGGATGGTGGAGGATGTGGGAGGATGGTGTGAAATGAGCACACGGGAATCACGGTTGTGAACGCAAAGAATGTTGGGGGCATGATGCGGAGTGTGTTGTACAGGTGGGTAGTGGGTATCTGATGGGAGTTGAGTTAGGAAATGGGTTGGATGGTTGATCCTGCCTCGCAGTCCTCTAGGTTCTGTATCTAAGATTCTGTACCTCGACGCCGCGGTAATCATATATTACTCGATCCTTCCGATTCACTCGACATCCAAAAAAGAACCCTGACTGCCATACCAGTCGCATCGTATCTAACATATATACTAGTTGTAGATTTCCGTCTTCCAAAGATCTAGCGCCCGCGCTTTGCTACATGCTCCCTGCACAGGACACAGACGTGGTCGCTTCGTGTTTGTATGTTTTAAACTATTCCGCTTAAGGTCCCTGCAGGCCCGGCACGCACTGACATGCTGCCTCGGAGAGTGTTTCTCAGATAATCACTAGCTCATTCGCGTCGAGTGTCGGTTTCGATCAGCGAGTGGCAGGGCTGATGGACGTTTAATGGTCATTGTGATCGCTGGATACGATTTGGTCTCGTCTCGAGTGTACGGTAGAACTCGAAAGGGGTAAGCTCTTGCTCGCCGTCCTATGTTTGGAGCACACACGGGCGTTAGCACGATCGGGTTCTAGTGAGCAACAATGGAACGTTCAACGTATTATGGGGTGCTCATGGAGCGGAGCTGAATTTCTCGCGTGGTTCGCCTCGTTGATGGAACGCGCAGCGGCGGTCTTAAGGTAATAATGAATAGCTATATGTATTGACCATTTTCGGTTGAAGGGCAGCGTCGAACCCTTGGACATGGAGTGTTTGCTCCTCAGATGGCCGGACTGCCTAATGCGTTGGAAGTGCGCCCCGTGACTACGAGCTTTCATCGAAGTTCTTCATACGGAGTATTTCGTGCTCAGGCGGCCTCCCTGGAAAACCTGGAAGTGCGCCCCCGTGACTTGCAGCACCGCTCGTCATGTCTCAACTTCGAGCCTCAACCCTATGGTGAATCGACTGGTCGTTCAAAACAGCCAGAATTACAACATGCCCAGCCCATCAAGCGCACCCACCCCTAAGCCGGCAGCTCCCGTGGCAAATTCGGGTTGTAGGGATGATACATCGACCCCGGCAGCTCCTCCGCCTGCGGCCGTTGTGGATCATAGTGCTGCGGATAATTTCCTGACAGCTCCTGACTGCCCGCAAACTGCGAAAAGCGCGGCGACTGTGTCAACGTGTTGCCGCTATATCGCGCCATATCCGGCGTCGCTTGCATAGACTCGGGCTCAGATTTCTTGTAATCCATGGGGGCGAGGGGTGGGGGCGTGGAGGCGCGTTGAACTGTGTTGTTGCGGCGGCGGCGGCGCCAGAGGACGAATGCAAGGGCGGCAAGGGCGATAAGAGCGACGGGGACGCCGACGGCGGGGCCAATTATGGAACCAAGGTTCTTGGAGGAGGGGGATGGCGACGGGGTTTGGGATTGCTGGATTGGGATTGCGGTGGTGGTGCTGGCGGTGATGGTGCTGGAGCCGCTGATGCTGGTGACGATGCTGGTGATGACGCTGAGGCTGGGTGATTGGGAAGAGGAGCCCGAGGATGAGGAAGATGAGGATCCTCCCGAGGACGAGCTTGATTGAGTCGAAGAGCTAGAGGTTGCGGCTGCTGCGCTGCCGGAGGATGTATGATCCCCTGATGAGGATGACGTAGACGAAGGTGCAGAGGAGGAAGATGATGGTGGTGCTGAAGAGGATGAAGACGAGGGAGGTGAACTCGAGCTCGAGGCAGCTGCACTCTGAGAGCTGGAACCACCTGAATTGGAATTTGAATTCGAGTTTGAGTTCGAGTTTGAGCCGGATACTACACTACCGCCTTTGAGCGGGAATTGAGTGGCCCCGGTGTCGCAGCATCCCTTGTCCGGTCGATTGGCATCGCAGCAGTAGTTGCCTTTGCTACACTGGAGGATGGCTTCGTTTCCAGAGGCAGTATTACCTATTCGCTCGTCAACACGCTATAAGATGAGAGCGCTATGCGCACATTGGGCGATGATCTCATATCCTTACTGTGAGTGCAGATTTGGGGACAGCCGGAAGACTTCCAGCTCTTGTCGGTACAGGTATACCGTCCATAATACTGAGCGTTATCGAGATAGCACAGTCCATTATCTAAACACTGCCAATTCATGGGACAGCAAGCACTGCCAGGCGCAGAGGAACAGGGAATGTCATTCTCTTTGGACAAGTCGCCATTGGGATAGTAACAGGAGGCTTGATTTTGACAATTGGCGACGACAGCAATGGAAGCGAGAAGGACGAGCGAGTCCAGTTCGAACTTCATGATAATGCGCAACGTGAGAGCAGCTCGAAAGATGTAAGAAGGAATGATATGTGTATTCGGTATGCTTGGAGGAGAGAAAAGGAAGGAATGTGCGACAGCAGTTTTCACCCAAATGCGAGCCTTGATGGCCTTGGTCTTCTGAGAAGTAGTAGTATTCCGTAGAGTGAAGTCATTTTAGCCGATCAATTCCCTATTTTCCTATTTCCCAAATGAAAATAGAGTGTGGCTCAGCTAATACGGTAGTACTTCCGTAAAGTGATTTAAAATTAGTGGCCAGGATATAAATTGCGCTGTCTCGTCCCGCTTTGATGTTAGAACTAGTGACATCATCCGGAACTGACAGCCACCGAGCGATCAAGTTCGTCATGTCACCGTCGATATGTAGGTATTGCGATTCTTGTTGACATATTTGATATCCATTGTTGGTTATAACTCATCATCATCCTCAATCTCGGTTCCAATGGATTAGAAACATGTACCTTATTTTCAGTTTGGCGGCTTCATCTTTTCGGGCCTTACCGTAGTGTAACACGACGGGCAGAATGCGGGCAAGCGAAAGCCGCGGATCAATCCAGTGCCGACAACAGGAGAACGAGTGAACAACAACAGCAACAACAACAGGAGTAGCAGTGCAGCCTCGCCGAGAACAAATTTGGAGAGAAAAAACTTCTTGGTCTGCAGAACATCTCCTTTTTGCTCGGATTCGCGGATTCCGAAACTGTAAATGTAACGGCTACATCATACTTTCCAAAGGTTCGTCAGCTTTAAAAGCAACGAGGCTGCGACAGTGGAAAATGAGGCTGTGCGTGCCAGCAAGACATGCTTGTGGCTTCGGCCTGCAACATCCACGAGATAACTTGCATACACGACACCGCTCCGTGCCGTACTTCTGGATCTGCCACTGCGGAAAAGAAGAGGAACGTCCGAACTTTTGATACCAGCCCTCGTAGTGTGGTCCCTGCAGCAGTGATTGCTTTTGTATTTCGTGATCGTAGCAGTGGGATTCAAAACTCTGGGGTTGTGCACTAACATGGAGTGATTGGTTCAAGAGTCATACTTCTGGTATAGAATCTGATATTTTGCGCCATCTGGAGTATATGAAATTCGAGGGTGGGCGCCTATGTTGATACTCCGGTCGCAGCACTGCGAAACCCTTTCAATGCATGATATTTCTTATTTTCGAACGTCTAGTATCTCTGTTCTCGAAAGCCTGGCGGAGACTCCAGGAAGTCGTTGATAGTATATCGTTCTTGAACAGAGCCAACGTGATGAAAAATCAAGGCATTTCCATTTCGTGAAGAATAGCTGCTGCCCAGGTCCAGGGCTGAAGGACGCCGAATCTTTGACATCGTCCGCTTTCGAAGTGACATCATGCACACGAGCATCATCGTATAAGCTGTATTCATCCAATTTCTATACAAGGCTGCACAATCTTGCATTGGGTTTTCTTTGCAAACGTGGGATCTAGGATTCTGTAAGTCTGAGGACAGCCTCTGTTACTGTATTTGAAGTGCCGGAAACGGCCTCTGGCAGCATTGAATCATCGATGGGTAAAGGTACTCTTATATTCCTGGCGCTTGTTTTGCCTTTCGGCCTTAAAAATCAACAGGGTAATCTCCTGTTGAGACCTTTACCATCTCCTGTTTTCCAGATTTGTATTTGCTTCCCAGTCTAGATGCTCTCTATTTGTCCATCGCCCAGGAATTTAGTCTGTCTTGCAACCTTAGTTTTTTTGTTCTCTCCATGGCTCGGGTTCCTTTCTGTATTTGTACACATGCTGAACATCGAGAGCGGCAATACGTCTTCAGTATTTCTAATCCCGGCATGTTCAGAGTCAAGGAGTCCACAGTGGCAGCGGTCGATCGGAGCACTATCTGTTCTGCAATGTCTAACCGGACAGCAGTCGATTCTGTGAAGGCCATACTGAAAGAGCCTGCATCTTTACTGGATTGATCTATAGGAACGAATGCA
>JAABUO010006221.1_pt1 | contig 13790 bp, 16 predicted proteins | sample 5559291 | NCBI WGS metagenome assembly JAABUO01 (sample SAMN10711878, study PRJNA513372) | rock metagenome | isolation source: Antarctica rocks | place: Antarctica: Victoria Land, Finger Mt sud | reverse complement strand
AATCTGCTTTGTCCACAAAGACCCAACATGCTCTGACGATGCTCTTTTCAATACTTGGATGATACCAGGTGGTATGTTACAGGCATGAGTATCAAGCAGTGAAGCCTGTGTGCTGATACCAAGTTGCAGTTGTCAGGACTTTTGCTTCTGCTGCACCTCTGTCTGGACCACATGGCAGTGTATAGGACACCAGGGGATGCAAGCTGGATTGGTCTGTCAGTGCCCCATGGTGAGGACCATATCCAATGCAGCTATGGCAAACGAAGATGTCGTTGACCCAAGCTCGGATTCTGCCCAGGTGGACATAGTATGCAAGCAAGTCAGATTTCATTTAGTTCATCTTGTACAGTACATGCTTGAGGTTACTTCAAGCATCATACAAGACAACAACGTGTAGTGGACTGATGTCTTGCTTGTCCCTGATGTACAGTTTCAATCATAAGGGTCACGAGTGTGTTTTAGTGCTGACAAATTGCTTGCTACCTACAAACACGATGCTTGTGCTTTGCAGCGCTATCTGAATTCAAAGCAATAAAGCAGTGTCCCATCACGACATGGCCTTTTGCTGGCATTCGTAAATCTATCACAAGCATGTGAAATGCATGCTGTTGAAGATCAGGCAGGTCATTCATTTTGCAGTTCTGCAAAAACAATGCACATACTCATACAAAAGGGCCATTCACCAACACCTTGATTGCCAAGCCCGAGCAGCACCTGGAAACATTCATTTCTGTGCTTCAGTCACAAAAAAACGACTTTCAGCTTCATTTCGGATCGCTGTGCGGCTGCCAATCTGTGCAGCTACTGCACTTGCACCATTCCATTTGCTTGTTGGGCCTGCATAGCGATTCCCTGGTTCTGCTGGTAGTTCTTTGGCCGCCTGTCATCAGGAAAGGTCAGTGTCAGCATCAACGCTTGCATTTCGAAAGGCTTATGACCAGGCTTGGCCTTTACTACAGTCACAGCACTGTTACTTCAGCCTGCCAGTACCTGAACAGCATGATGTGTGGCTCTGGCTTGTGTATGGCATAGTGCACCCAGCCTCGTGACTGCTGAACACCAATCCCCCTCCACTCATTCTGCACATAGCAGTGGTAAGGAGGCCTGCAAAGCCTTTCACAATCGGTGGCGAGCCATGCAAGAGCAGTAAACCAAACCTCCGACAGCAGGCGTCCTTTTGGCAGAAGGGCAGCTATGTCAGTGGGGAGAACCACATGCCTGCATCACAGCGAGAGACAGATCGCTTGCAAGCTTATTGACAAGCCTGCTGATGTCATCGGAGCTGGCTGTAGCAAATTGTGCTGGTAAAGCTTGCCATTGGTCGTCTTGCATCTAAGCTGATCAGCAATCAAACTAAGCTGCAAAGTACCAGAGCCTCACCTGTATTCATACACGTCGTCAAAGTACTTCTCTGAGTATTGGATCTGGTTTGGTGGCATGTTGCCACACTGCAAGTTGCAATGTAGGTTGTAAAGAAACCGCGCGGGGGCTTCTGATCGGCGCAGCCTGATCAAGTTCAAGACTCTAAACTCTTGCCTTGCGTAACAGCTCATCGTGCAAGATTACGGTAAAATCCGAGACAGCTGTCACCCGCCATGACAGTCGCGATTTGAATTTGAAGTGCTGTCTGTGCCCCCCCACATGGAACTAGAGAATGCCTAGTGATATCATCATCTCAGGACTGCACAACAGCCAGCTGCTACTTATGGCTTGCAGGTGCGCAATTATGTTATAGATAGAGTATAACACATTGTTGCTGCAGTGGTCTGCTACAAAATTGCGGTCTTGAAAGACACTGTTGTCTCCACAACCTCTGTCTGCTACTATACATACATGCATACATTGGTGGCTTGTCCAGCTAATTCCACATGTTAGCTAAGACCGTGAGATACTAGTACAACACACTGCATCTGTACATACATTATCTCCAGTGCTTGGCATGCACAAAAGATCTGCACCTTGGGATGGGAAAAAAGCCTACGGCGACGTACAAGACCTGCATACAAATCAATTTGCAAGGTTCTGACTCGCAATGATACAGCACATGATTCAGGCAACCTAATTCACAGTCATTCAGCAACACATAGTATAGAGCCTGCCTGTCCTCCCCAGGTGATACTTGCAGGTACACCTTGTGCCCTGCCTTACAACAATAATGTACACTTGCTACAGGGCTGCACCCAGCAGCCCCAATCGTGCCATGATACGCAGCCAAGTTTTGGCATCCCAGCCTATTCTTGGCATGCTGACCTTGGCATTGAGTATCCTCATGTTGTGCATAGTCTGATTGGCTACTGCACCGACCTGCAAATGTGATCCAGCCATAGCTCAGAATTGGCTTACACTGAGATCCCGGTTGCTCATTGCAACTGGTTCATCACAAGATTCAAGCTGCTGTCACACATGCCGTAACAAACCAACCAAAATGATGGTTGTCATTCGGATGTAATCAGCAGCAAGGGGATGGTTGACCGAACTCACATGATGTGTGGCATGGGTCACTTTGTGAGCAACCGAATGCCCAGCATGCTTGACCATTTCCTGTGCACCCTCCAGCTTGTGGCTCACATCTTCCTGTATTTTCCTCATGACCATCGGAGCACTCCTGACCACAATTCTCGAGGCCTCTGCTACATCACTGCCAAACGAACGCAGCACAAGAGCACTTGCATGCCCAGCTTGTTGCAGAGCAACCTGAGCTGCAGCCAGATGGCGCTTGAGGCTTGCAGATGTCTAATTGGCGCCATGGAATAGAGCAAGGCTTGTGCTTTGGCCTAGACGGCAGGTTCTGTCGGCGACTGACTGAGAGAACTCGACCACAGCTGTGGCCGCAGCCAGAGCATGGCTTGCTGAATGCTGGGCGGTGTACTGTACCGCTACCAGGCTGTGAGCTCCAGCAGCTGAGCTCAATCTGCTTGCTGTGCGTGCAGCCTGACTGACAGATTGCACAGCAGTGTGGGAAGCTGAGCCGAAGGTGTGGGGCTTGTACAAAGCTTCTGGGGGTGTAGCAGCCTCTGGGAGCAGATGAAAGTGGGCCACTGCCTCAGATCCTGGCACTGGAGCTGCGGAGGTGTTGGTGCTCGGAGTAGACAGCTCTTCTGCATCGACAAGCTCCTGCAGGCACAACTTGAACTAAAAACAAGGTAACAGCAGCCCAGCCTAGGCCATACAGTCTGGAAATCACTGCTGCACAGCCCCGGAGCAAAGCAGACGCTCTGGCATGAGTGTCGAGTTATTGTACTCAGAACTGCCATAGGAACCAAACCAAAAAGCCAGAAGGAACGCCTGCACAATGATGGGTTCGTCATTGCTTGCGTTTTGAACAGCAGATAAGCGTGCCTGTCTCTTGGTATGCTTTGCAGCAGGCTGCAGGGTTTCACGCCATGCACTGATGAGCATTGTGCAGCCAGAGCCATCACCCAGGCTGTCTGTCATTTGCACCACCTGAAACAGCAAATAACTCTGTTTGCTACAGGCTTCACCGCAAGTCAGCTGATGCCAATAGTAAGTTGAGTCTACTATCTATACTATTTTGTGTGCAATCAATCAGGTGTATGTTATTGTACGTATGATCCACATGATGCCAAAGGTGGCCCATACAAGTGACCCAGCAATGAAAAATGTTGTGAGTAATCCAGCGCATAAGATTGGTGCAGCTTACTAAAGTTCACACATGTTGCAGACAAGAAGACTCACAGTATGAGGCTTCAGATGAGCTTCTCCAGCTAGTGGCTTGTATGCCTCCATTTGTGAGGCAGCCTGCACAAATCACAGCCTAGCAAAGCTCAATAATATGTCTTGGAACACACATGTAGCACACAGGCGTAACTTTCACGCTACAGCTCAGGCAGCAGCAAAGCACAAGACAGGTCTAGGTTGCATCAGCAACAGGGTGAGATCTCACACTATCTTGCCAAGCCACCAAGCACTTCGTATGTCTGTGACCACCTACGCATAGTTCTGATGAGAGTAGCAAGACAGCAAAGCTCAATCTCTTGTACAACAGGGGATTCATTACATGACTGAACAAGGAAGGGGCATAGATCAGCAACCAAATACGGCTCTACCCATATTTCATTACGGCTACAAATTGCAAACTTGCTTGACCTAGCCCCTTCCCTGTCAATGTAGGATACAAACTCATGGTACACTTGACAGTTCCTGATCTATGCCACCTTCTTCATTCAATCATGTTCAGCACTGTCAGATCGCAGCACATATCATCCTGACATTGTCCCAAAATGTCTAATATTACACACTAGAGCAAAACAGATAATAGCAGCAGCTTTGAAAGAGTACAAGCAAGATGCAGACTCTGTGTTGTACATCCGTCAGCAGCGGCAGGACGATTGGCTGTGCCGATGAGCCATCTTGAACAACGTACAATGCGATTGCCAGTCTTCTTGGCCAGGAGTTGTGAAGACACGCTGAGATGCTGACACCTTGGATCTTTGGGCACTGTATACACAAGTATCATCGGTAATACAATCGTTATGGTAGTATTGTGACCAGATCGTGACAATCTGTCAGTATCTGGCACCATCAAAGGTCCACACCTTGACCTGGGGGGGTCTCGGCACAGAGCGAAGCTGATTTTGCAAAGCCTGCATTTGACTGTTGTGGTGGTGGTTGACAATACTGAGGGATGCCTGAAGGCCGGACATGACCTGGTCTTTCATATCTGCTAGATTCCTGGCAGAGCTCAGCTCCTTCTGCAGCGCCTTCTTGTCGGCCTGCAGCTTGTTGTTGCTGCCGATCAGAGAGCAGCAGACGATGGTGGCGACAACCACGCCCCACATCCACATGTTACGGTGGCCACGCTTCTCCGCACGGCCATGCTCCCTGCAGTCAATGCTTGCTGAGATATGTGTTTGTTGATAATAATCAATATCATACTTGAAAAAAAAACATGCTGAATGATCTTCTTTCTGGTTTGGCCAGGTGTGCTGGAATAGCCACAGTCTGCTGCTGACTGCCACCCTTATGTTTGTGTACAAGGCACAGCATTGCAGTGATCAGAGCAACAGTACCACACCAGGCACCATGGCTTACAGAGCGCACACATGTATAGGCAGGCCCTGTGTCAATGATGCGTTGCTTGAAGAGCAGGCCAAACACAATTGAGATCGCTGTACAGCATGTTTATCAAGCTGCTGTGCAAGCAACCCAACACAATGAGGAAGTCCACAGCAAATGCTCTTAAAACTTACACGTTTTCAGCTGGCCCTGCCACCAAATCCTCCGGCTGTGAAATGTCTGATACATCATCTGTGTCAGATTCAGTCTCCAGCTCAGCAGACATCTCTGCCACCTCTTCCTCTTCAGTGTCAGTAACATCCTCAGCCACAGGCCCTTCCTGCCCTACCTGCCCTGCTGCCGGCTGAGTCAAGTGGGCCTTCCTGAACCTGCAAGCAGTCCCAGCTCTCCCAAACAGTCCTTTTCAGTTGCCTTGTCGCATAATCTGGCATCAGGTAAGCAACCAGCATGTAGCTTTTTTGCCTGGGCTTGACACACATTGAGCTGATGCACATCTGGAAGCAATGAGTGCGAGCAATCAGGTTTGCGACAAGTTGCGTCATCTCAGCTCAAATTGGTGTAATGCAACAGCAGTTTGGCGACTGCATCCTTGCATTGCACAAACAGCATGCAAACAGACAGTGGGACTTTCCACACAGAAATCCATAGTTGGCTCACAATCACAGTCGCTCAAAGCAGCAGTGCCAATCCAGACAACAAGACCCCAAATGACAATTTGATACAGCACACATTTTGAAAGCTGCTTATCAAATCCTACCACCATGCATATAACTTCAAAGTTGGTGATGCTGATGCATAGTGAGACCAGCAGCCTTACCTGTAGTATCTTTCCTCCGTGGCCTGCTTCAGACCAGCAAAGCCGTCCTCAAACAGCAAGCGCTTCAGGCTTGACAGGTCAGAGTTGGATGAAGAAAGCGCCTCACACTTGCCCCAAGGGTATGTACGGACGGGCCAGAACCTGCACACACACAGTCAACTTAGAGCTGCTTATTGACAGCAGCTCTAAGCCAAATGAGGATACTGCTTATTGACAGCAGCTCTAAGCCAAATGAGGATACTGATGCAAACATGTTTGCTACAACTGTGCAGCAACAGCGTAGAGCAGCAGGCATTTGACACCCAAACGCTGTGTCAGAGAGTACATACAGTACGTGCTGACTAGTCACTTTGCAGGTGGCAAAAAGGTTGACCGCAGAAACACGTCTACAGCAGATCATCCATGAATGCTCAATTCATATTGTTCTGTTCGATCCATATTTTTTCACACACTTTAATGGTGTGAGAAGGTACAGACCAGCTTCAGCTCACCTTCCGACTGCCAAGTCTGTGTTATTGCTGGCGATGACAGCAAAGGGTGGCTGAGAGCATCGCCCATGGTCTTCTCCTACTTTGGATTCTTCTTCGCCCTGGGGAGGTTCATTGGGACGCCACATGATTTTGTTGCCCAGCTTTTCTTCTTCCTCAGTGATACGCTTCTCAACATGCAGCCTGAAGGCTGTCAGCTCACTGGGCATGAAGATGTCAGCCTGCACCACAGCATCAAATAGTCAACAGTCAAATAGAAAAACAGGAGGAAAAAATCCAATCCCCTCACCTCAGAGCTGATAGATTTGGTGCATCTCAGAAGCTGTTAGCTCTGAGGTGTATACCAGAATCATGGCATGCAGTGGCTAGCACAAGCAACAAAGCCAATCCTGCAGCATGCTACATCTATAAAACAAGTCAGCAACAGTGCGATCATTGAGGACAAACAGTGGATGCAATTTGAATTGAGTTCACTGCTAGCATGCAACATCGTTGCCTTGTTGACATGCCTTGACAAGCAGCCTTGCATGCTGCACAACGCAGTGTCAGACAGCTGCAAACATCAGCGGCCAAGTGCAGAGTAAGAGCAAGAGCAACAGCAAGAGCAGCAGCAACAGCAGCAGCAACAGCAGCAGCAACAGCAGCAGCAGCAGCAGCAGCAGCAGCAACAGCAGCAGCATGGAGCAAGGAGCAGCAGTGTTCACCTTGGCAATCATAGGGACAACAGGCACCATTTCTGCCAACGCAGCCATAGCAGCCACTTCAGCATCCTTCAGGTGGTTAGGGTTGAGGAAAAAGAGGCATGCATCCACCCGGTGATCAACACTGGCAGACATGGGTGCGCAGCGCGTGGGGTCCTGCTCCCAGGCAAGATATGCATTGTTCTGCTTTGTGATGTGATCTGGAATGCGCACACTGGTCTGTCCGTACACCAGTCCTGGTGTGTCCTGCATAGGAGCAGAGATATTGAGGTGGACCAATGGTCAAGATGCAAAGTGTATTGACAGGTTAGTTGAACTGCACATAGTGACAAGACGCTGCAGAGCCAGGTCTGCTGGTGTGAGTGGCATTGCAGGGCTACAGTTGCACAGAAGCTGAACCTGTGATCCATAGTGCTGCAAGGGCAAAGCAGACTGAATGATCTTCCTAACAAGGTCATACCTGAAGCAGGTAATGGAACTTTGAGGTCTCTGTGTTGACAGTAACTTCAGTGCACAGCTCCTGCGGGGACTGCTCAAATAGCTCATAGATGTTGGCACCCTCATCTTGGGTTGAGGCTACCCGGGGGGTGGAGGGGGCATCAGGCTGGAAGGCTGCCTGTAGATTCCGAACAAAGGTAGTCTTGCCCAGACCGGCCTCGCCAACCTGTCCAGCACAGCAAGCAGGTTGACTCGGCAGCCATATGTGGTGTTGTCATGAAACATGCATTTGACACCAAGGCAAGTTGACACGAGTAGTTCAGCACAGTTCAATGCTGCAGGAATCTTGGCAAGCTGATGCCATTTGTGTTGCTGGATCACAGTGTGTGCCAATACAGAGTATGATGAACTGAAATTGAGAGCCTGCATGCCGACAAAGAAGCAGAGAGGAGCTTACCACAATGACCTTCAGGAAGCAGTCGGGGCCAATTGCCTTGGGACAGGGAGGAGCACGTGCACGACGGATGTCATTGCCCCTCTGTTCAGCAAGGCGCCACCTGCGCTCTGCCGTGTCTTCCTCTTCATCACTGCCGGGGTGTCCTACCATGACAGCAGTCCCAGCGCTGGTCACAGACATGCTGTCACCATCATTGTAGTTGTAGTCCCTATCCTCCATGGCAGTGTGAAGAGGAGGAAGGCCTTCAGGGGAGAATGTGTTGCCTGCTGCAACTGAGCTTGCATCTGCACCTGATGGTGAGGTGGCATCTGCAAGCTGTGCTGTCTGGGATGCTGCTGGAGAGAAGTGAGTTTCAGAGTCATCACCTTCAGAGGCAGAAGCGAGTGAGCTGGGGCGCTGATACATTTGCATTTCAGAAGAGCTCAAGGAGCCGGTGAGATTCCATTGCTGTTGAGGGGAGCTGCCATCGACCGCCTCCAATACTGCTGGCCTCGAGGGACTGCAGCAGATTATTGTGTTGAGTTTGTAGCGCAGGTGAGGACCTAGCAGCGCAGGTGAGGAATTAGCAGCGGAAAAGCTTGCGCACCTGTCGTTGCCGCTTTCTCCTGACATACCGTTGAGTTGCCCGCTAGTGACCAACGACTGTGTGCGAGATAGTTCTCCTGTAGATTTTGCTGTACCACCTACATTCAGGCAGAATAGCTGAAGCAGAGTGCCAGGGACTTGACCGGTGTCGGAGGATCGTGGTATGGGTAAACGGCGATCTGTCTGTGACAAGCGTACACACCAAACACGAACGTCGCTTGGATGTTAAGTCAGCCATTCCGTCGGACTTAAGCACATGACAGTCACGGTGCCACAGCACTGCCATTCCGCAGCGACATGTGTCACAGCATAGCATGGGAGGGCAACCACCTCCTATCACGGCTTAAAGTCACAATGTGCTCACAAGAAACACAGCAGACACCAGTGTCTTTGTTGCCTGTTCCCAGCAACGTGGCTAATTGAAAAGTTACGCGGAGACAAAAGGTCGAAATACATGTTTAGCTACATGTGACAAGCTTTCCTGCAGACCACGGTTTCCAGGCAAAGGCACACAGCCGGGTGAAGTTTGCATCTTACCTTGAGTCAGAACAGTGGATAGTTCTGAAGATGGTGCGGGAGAAACACGACCTTTGGCCTCGTCCTCGTCCACGAAGCTCCAACTGTCTCTGTCAGACTCGTCCATGGCGCCAGCCAGTTTCAAGCTACGCTGGCGCTGGTGCAAGTCGATGGCAGTCCTCTACACGGCCAGCTTTGCGCAGACTGGCCGAGAAACGCCGCAGATCACGTTGCTTCGGAAGATGTCACTGGCTGACTTCTTGTATCTTGTCGCTGGGCTATCCTTGGATTTTTTGCTCGGAATGCAAATTCGAGTCAGCACAGGTTGACCCTGTGCTCAGACCTGTGCTGTGACTTGTCTGCATTGCATCATTCGATTGGAGCATTGTGGCCCGCATCGAGCATTGCAGGCCTTCGATTGGTCATTGATCACTGCAAGTGCAGGCTTGCACAAGTTTTCACCAACATGCCGCAACGTAATGCTCAACTTACCATCCTCAGTCAGCGCAGCATCTAGGCGTTCTGCGACTTTGTGACATTCAAAATGCAGCAGGAGGTCAGCTGTTTCTCTAGCTGCGAGTGAGACAACTACAGGATGCACCAACAGCGTGTGTGATGTGCCATGCGACCTGCAAGTCCCCGCCGACAGCGCACACCCAAAGTCTGCATCAATTTGATAAACTGCAAGTACGATCTGTGTGAGTGCCCTTGCTTCTACAAGTAAGCAACACTCTGCTGCTTGTCAACCTTTATCAAATACTTTGTTGCCAGACACAACCCAGAGGAACACCCTCTCACTGCAGTGATTAAGCTGCCAGAGCATTTTTGAGATGATGAGCAACATTGTAACATTCCTGATGCATTTATCTCTTAATGGATATTGACATGTGGCTGTCTGCTTGCAGTACATCTGGTGCAAACGCAGCTTGGCTGGGTTGAGTCTGATGACACAGATGAGTGGGATTTGTTCTGGTCTGACCAGTCCATCAGTCTGGCCAGGGCTGTTGCTATGCAGCCAATGCAGGTGATATATTGTCACCATGAGACTATGACAGCACTGCTACAGACTCATGCACTAGCTCATGGTTCTCCAGCAAACCCTGGTGTGCCAAGAATGGCGAACTTACTAGCAGTGCATTTGCAAACCAACCCCATTGCTGCAAGGTGCTTGTTTTGTCATATCTTTCCTGAAATGTTGCTGCGGATCACAAAGCTGACATCCTGAAAGCTTTCTTGCAGAAGATCAACCATTTTGCTGGCATGCTGGAGCTGTGTCGCAAGAAGACGCTTGCATGCAGCATTACAGCCATGGCAGCACTGTTCCCTGGACATTATCAGTTCTGTCCCAAGACGTATGTGCTGCCAGAAGACCTCCAGACTTTGTGGAAGGACTTCAAGAGCCCCAAGAAGGGCAAGCCAAAGACTCTCATCTTGAAGCCTGATAGTGGCAGTCAGGTACATGCAGCACAGCGCACTATTATCTTGAAGCCTGCTTGGGCACTCAAATGCACCATGTTAAAGCGCGTCACTCAGACAGCACAGTAAATTTCAGCGTGCCATATGACTGCATTGGTGGCACAATCTGTTGCGATCTTTTCTCTCCGGGACCTTGTTTGCACCTGTGCAGTCATGCTGCACATCAACACACAGTTCCTGTATCACTTTGGCAAACATCTGCTGTGCATGTGACAATCAAACCTGACCCATGCAGCGGACTTGAGCCAGTCATGCTGCCTTTGCAACCTTCACACTGTAGGCAGGCTTGCAACAAGCTGACGTGTGCAACTGTATGCTGTGCGTCAGCTGTATCTGCTGGCCGTGATTTTGTTGCAGAGGAAAAGACAGTAGCTGTGTCACAGGGCAGGGGCATCAAGTTGGTGCAGAGCGCATCAGGCTTGCAGCAGGCCTTGAAGGACCTGGAAGGAGTAGACATCATCGCCTCAAAGTACCTGCACAAGCCTCTGCTCGTGAATGGCTTCAAGTTTGACTTGAGGGTGTACGTGCTGGTCTTGGCCTGTGATCCTCTGAGAGTCTTCATCTACAAAGAGGGCCTGGTCAGGTTCTGCACAGAGAAGTACAAGGCGCCACAGGTCAGCAGAGCATTGGCGCTTCTGCTGATATAGAGCATGAAGTAGCCCATCAACCAGTGATTCGTTCTTGTTTCACAGCAAGTGTGCAACGCGGCTTTTGCAAAGCCTTTTTTCTCCTACATTCACAATGTGTGTGCAGAACAGCAACACAAGCTGTGATGCTTGACTGTATAGCTTGGGGCACACGTTGGTGGGAAAGCAGGATTATAGCAGCTCTACAAGGTTCTGAGTATCTGTGGCTGCATGGTCACTCCTGCTGTGCATGATCACACTCCCATCTTCCTGCTGGTTTCCTGAATCATGGTGTTGCATGCTATACCAGTCTCCTCGTCTTCACCAAACCCCGGTCTCAAGGGGCTTGTGTCACATGATGGTCAGTCAAGATCTGGTGCCTGCAGGCCAGCAATCTGAAGGCGGCCTACATGCACTTGACCAACTATGCTGTCAACAAGCACAATGAGAACTTTGTGAGTGGGCCTGAGGCTGACAGCAGCAAGTGGGACTTTGCAATGCTCAGGTAGCACTCCTACACAAGCTTGACTGTGATCTTGAACCCCAGATGACTCTTTATGCGTCATGCCAAGCAATGTGGTAGTCAGCAGTTTGCCATTCCTTGTGTTGATCTGTCGTGCAGAGGCTTGAGACTTGATTGCTGTGAGTGCTCCTTGCGACACATGCTCATACTGCTTTGCTCAAGTGCAGCAAGCCACTGTTGCAGACAACTACAGGTGACTTCTGATCCAACCTCAGGCACGCAGCAAATCAAACACATTTTTGACGTTCATGCCTTGCTATTGTCAAATAACAGAGTATCAGGACTCAGGTCAGCAAGAGTGTTAAATTGCTTTGCAGTAGGCATAAGCCGGTATTGCCGGTGTAGAACCGCATCTCACATTTGCATGAAGCTTGAGCCTCAAGCTCAAGCCGGGGCGATTGTAGGCATGGCTTAAGGCGCTGTTGACAATTACAATTACATCCTCGTTTCCAAAATACCCTGCGTCAAATACAAGAAGAACTTCGGTTGATTTGTGAAGTATATACAAGGCTTTTACCTATGGAACAAGAGCAAGACTTTTGATGGCATGCCGACGGTTTTGTATCATTTGAGTGTTTTACTCCGTTGTGGATTTAAAATGAGCCCCTGGGATGGAGTAAAGTCTACATTGTTTTTGTCGTTTCACAGGACATGGATGGCAGAGCAGGGGCATGACTTTGAATCAGTCTGGCAACAGATTGAGGAGCTTGTAGTGCTGTCACTGCTGTCAGTGCAGCCCCTGCTGCAGATGAACTACCGCACTGCATTCCCTGCCACCAATGACGGCTTCAGCTGCTTTGAGCTGCTGGGCTACGACGTGCTGCTAGACCAAAAGTGTCGCCCATGGCTGTTAGAGGTGAAACTTTGACCCACGTGCTGCAGCATGACTCACCCCTGCTGAGGCTCAGCTTACAGTGAGCTGATCAACCAGCTGTCCATTATTGCTGCATTGACACTTTGCAACAGGTGATACAACCTTTTAATAGCAACTTGCAAGCTGTAGCTTTGCATAGCCTAAATATTGTACAACATGTCAGCTAAGCTGGCTGTCAAACAGCTTACCATTGTAGACAAGAATGCAGAGATTGTGTCGTTGATGAGGTTATAGGTTGATGTCACCATTGTTTTGGGGGTTGTTGTGCGCTCATCTGGGATTATGCAACCGTGACACACTATGAAAGCCTAATGAGCAGAGTGCCCATGAATGATGCATGCAGCAAGGCCTGCTGCACTGCACCTGGCACAGCAGGCTTTCCATCATGTGCTTATTGAACCTTTCACTGACAGCAGGACAACCAAGCACTTGCACGGACCTGCGTTGTCCATACATTCTGTTGGTCTAGTCATTTTCCAAGACTGTTGATATGATGAATTAATATACATATTAATATATTTATTTTTGGAATCAAAATTTCTGACAAAAAGCATCGTACATAATGAGTCAGCCAGCCACAGCATGGTGACCATCCAGGTGAACCATTCCCCCAGCTTCAGCACAGACACACCCCTGGACCTTGCTGTGAAGAACAAGCTCATCCTTGAGACTCTGGGTCTGGTGAGGGTGGATGCCAAGCAGCTAAGGCGAGGCAAGGCAGCTGACAAGCAGCTGGCAGCTGAGCGCCTGCTGAGGGCCAAGGGCAGGGCCACTGCGGACCAAACCCCTGCTGTATCCCTGGAGGAGATGCAATCTATCAGGTCAACTGCTGCCTGCATACCTGCTGATCGGCATAAATCTGCCATGTGCTCAGATGCTGGTTTGGCTTACAACAGACGTCGCCACCACAGTGATGCATTCTGGCATGCCTACTGCAATTTCAAGCTCAGCAATTTCAGCAGCTAAGTGCGAGTGATGTACAGAAATCATGTCTCATTGCTGCTCTTATACTATGCTACTGTGTGCCGTGCTTTGGCAGCATACCTGAAACACATAGGCAGCATCAAGCACAAAGGCCACATACAACAGTGCCACAGGCAGCACTGTGTCTGGGCCAACACAACACTTTACATCAACTCGAGTCATTACACTGTTGCTGTACCTCACAGCTGATTAAGTCACAACTGACTATGTCTGGTCGCAGGCTAGCGGCAGCTCACAAGAGGGACAAGTATGAGGCCCGCCACATGGG